>Ga0247757_10001664_pt1 | contig 13719 bp, 6 predicted proteins | sample UWRJL126311R4_FD_180929 | JGI IMG/M metagenome (GOLD analysis project Ga0247757, IMG submission 180929) | Plant litter microbial communities from Arlington Agricultural Research Station in Wisconsin, United States - UWRJ-L126-311R-4 | ecosystem: Environmental > Terrestrial > Plant litter >...
AAAACTACGTGTTCTACGAAGGGCCACCCACCGCCAACGGGCTCCCGCACAACGGCCACGTGCTCACGCGCGTGATGAAGGACCTGTTCCCCCGCTACCACGCCATGCTCGGCGAGCAGGTGCTGCGCAAGGGCGGCTGGGACACCCACGGCTTGCCCGTCGAGGTCGAAGTCGAAAAAGAGCTGCACATCCACGGTAAGGCCGCGATCGAACAGTTTGGTGTCGAGCCGTTCGTCAAGCGCTGCATCGAAAGCGTGTTCCGCTACACGAGTCAGTGGGAACGGCTCACGTCACGCATCGGCTTCTGGGTCAGCCTCGATGATGCGTACGTCACCTATCACAAGAGCTACGTCGAGAGCGTGTGGTGGGCACTCTCGGAGTTGTTCAACAAGGGCCTCTTGTACCAAGGCCACAAGGTGGTCTGGTGGTGGGCGCAGGGTGGCACCGCTTTGTCCGCGGCCGAGGTCGGCCTCGGCTACAAAACGGTCGACGATCCCAGCGTTTATGTGGCATTTCCGCTGCTGGACGAGCCGGATACCGCGCTCGTGGTGTGGACGACCACGCCTTGGACTTTGCCCTCCAACGGCTATGCCGCAGTGCGCCCGAACACCAAGTACGACGTCGTGCAGGTCGGCGCGCCGCTCGAGGTCAAGGGCAAGAAGGCCGTCGTTGCGCGCGAGCTCGGCTGCTCACAGTTGATCGTCGCGAGTGATCTGCGCGCCGCCCTCGCCGAAAAGCTCGGTCATGAGTTGACCGTCGTGCGCACGCTCGCTGCGAGCGATCTGGTCGGCAAGCGCTACCGCCCGCCGTTCGACTTCTATTCGAAGTCCTTGGGGGACGCGCGGGTGGCGCTCAAAGCCGGGGGTGACGACGCGCTTTGGTGGCGAGTGCTCGCCGAAGACTTCGTGACGCTCGATACCGGCACGGGCATCGTGCACATCGCGCCCGCGTTTGGCGAGGACGATCACAACGCGCACCGGAAGCAGCTCGCGCGCTACACGGACCCGCTGGCGGTCGAGTTGCTGTGCGCGATCTTGCCCAATGGTGAATTCAAGCCTGATTTCGGCTCGCTTTCGGGTCGCTGGGTGAAGAGCTGCGATCGCGACATCATCGCCGATCTGGGCCAGCGCAAGCTGCTCGTGTTCGAAGAGATCTACCGCCACGAGTACCCGTACTGCTGGCGCTCGGACGAAGATCCGTTGATCCAACTGGCGCGCCCCGCGTGGTTCATCCGCACCACGGCGCGCATCGACGACGCGCTCGCCAACAATCAAGAAGTCAACTGGCTGCCCGAGCACATCAAGGACGGGCGCTTCGGCGACTTCCTGAAGAACAACGTCGACTGGGCGCTCAGCCGCGAGCGCTACTGGGGCACTCCGCTCAACGTCTGGACGTGCAGCGCGGATCCCGAACACAAGCACGCGCCCTCGAGCATCAGCGAGATCGAGACCCGCAACCCCCATGCGTTTGCGTACTTTCACGAAGAACGCCGCAAAAATCCGGAGCTCAGCCCGCACCTGCAAGTGCACAAGCCCTGGATCGATCACGTCACGTTCCCGTGCCCCACGTGCGGCGCGGAGATGCGCCGCGTCGGTGAAGTGATCGACTGCTGGTTCGACTCGGGCTGCATGCCGTTCGCGCAGTGGGGCTTCCCCCATCAACCGAACTCGGCCGCCCAATTCGACGCGGCGTTTCCGGCGGACTTCATCAGTGAAGCCATCGATCAGACGCGGGGCTGGTTCTATTCACTGCTCATGATCTCGTCCTTGCTGTTCGACAAGGACACGCAAACCCGGCTCGGCTTGAGCCGCATGCGCGAGCTGCCGCATCCGTTCCAAACCTGCATCGTGCTCGGTCACGTGTGCGATCGGGAAGGGAAGAAGGAGTCCAAGAGCAAGGGCAACTACACCCCGCCCGAAATCATCCTCGACCGCGTGCGAATGGATTTTGGGGTGCTGAGCGAAGCCCTGGGCCAAACGGCAACGGCGGGCGAGGCGCTCGTCGCGCGTGAAGATCTGGAAGGCATGGATCTCGAAGACGGCGCGAGCGTCATCTTGTACCGCCCGGACCGCGCTGAGCATGCGCGGCCGGTGAAGCTGCGCGTGCTGAAGAAACTGCCGCGGCGTGTGCTCGTGCTATCCGAAGAAGACCGTCAGGCGCTGGCGACGACGCCCATCGTGACCGGCCTGAACACGATGCCGGTCGAAGTACCGCGCGCCGCGTTCGAGCAACGCGTCACGTGTGAAGATCCGCACACGCCCGCGCCCGGCGCCGACGCATTTCGCTGGTTTTTCTATGCGTCTTCGCCGCCGTGGAGCAACACGCGCCATTCGCTGCGCAACGTGCGCACGCTGCAGAAGGATTTTCTGATCAAAATCCGCAACGTGTACTCGTTCTTCACCATCTACGCCAACATCGACAGCTGGAGTCCGACGAACCCCGAACACGCCGGGCGCGTGCCCGCCGAGCGCAACTTGCTCGACCGCTGGCTGCTCAGTGAAGTCAACCTGACGACCCAGGCCGTCCGCAAAGCGCTCGATGCGTACATGAGCTACGACGCGGCCATGGCCTTGGTCGAGCTCGCCGAGAGCTTGTCCAACTGGTACGTGCGCCGCAGCCGCTCGCGCTTTTGGGCCGCCGGCCTCGACCAAGACAAGCGGGATGCGTTTGCGACCCTGCACGAAGCGCTGTCCGCTCTGAGCCTGCTGATCGCCCCGTTCGTGCCCTTCCTGAGCGAGGAAATGTACCAAAATTTGCAGGTTTTTCCGCAGGTTCATGGGCACGCGCCCAGCGTGCACTTGGCCCGCTACCCGGAGACCGACGAAGCCGCCATCGATCAGCGCTTGGTCGAAGAAACACGCGCCGTGCGCGATGTCGTGAGCCTCGGGCTCAGCGTGCGCACCGCGAACAAATTGAAGGTGCGTCAACCGCTCGAGCGCGTCGACGTGGTGTTCAACGATGGCGAGCTGATGAAGCGCCTGGGCGAATACAAAGCCCTGATCCAAGAAGAACTGAACGTGCACGAAGTGCGCTTCATGTTCCCCGGTCACGAAGACGGCGCGGTCGCATTCCGCATCAAGCCCAACTTCCGCGCGCTCGGCCCACGCTTGGGCAAGAACGTACAAGCCGCCAAGAAATTCCTCGAAGGCGCTGACGGCAGCGCGCTCTACGCCGATCTCTCGCGCACCGGCAAAGTCCAGATCACGATCGAAGGCGAGAACTACGAGCTCGGCCCGGAAGAGATCCAAGTCACGGCCGAGGCCGCACCCGGCTTTGCCGCCGAGACCGGGCGCGTGGGCGTCGTCGTGCTGCACACCACGCTGACCGAGGCGTTGATCGACGAAGGCTTGCTGCGTGAGGTGATGAGCCGCGTGCAGGCGGCGCGCAAAGACCTCGGCCTGGAATTTACCGCCCGGATCCGCTTGTCGCTCGATGGCAGCGAACGCTTGATGCGCGTGGCCAAGCGCGGCGAGCAGCACCTGGCTCAAGAGTGCTTGGCGAACGAGGTGTTGTTCAACGCGCACAACGCCGCGAAAGAACACGCGATTGGTGAGGAGCAGCTTCGCCTACACGTCGAAGGCGTCTAGAGCAGACTAACGGCCGCTCCCAGCTTTGCCGACAAGAGTCGGGTGAGGGTGGCCCACAGCTCGTCTCCGCTCTTGGCGGCGATCCAGCTCTTCGAGCTCGCTAGGTAGTCGAAATGCCAGGCGGAGCGCTCGGCAGATAGCCAAATTTGGCGCGCCGCGCGGTGTGAGTTGAGGACATAGCGAGTGCCGTCCGAAAACTCGATCGTGAGGATATCACTCGCGAGTTCTGCTTCGACCGAGTCGTCGGTCAGGTCGTCGAGGCGAGCGATCAAGCGCTGCAGCTCGGGGGCGGCGACGGCGTCGTAGTCGGATTCGGTGAGCACCTGGGTCATGGGGCGTCGAGCTTACTGTAGCTTGGGCAGGCAAGTGGGCGCGATGCAGGCATTGCCGGGCATGCAGTCGTTGTCGGTCTGGCAGGGCCAGGCGCACTTCTGCGCGGCCACGTTGCAGCGATGCGTGAGGCAATTGGCGTCCGCGGTGCAGGGCAGGGCGAAGGGGCTCGGCGTCGACAGTGCTGCACCAGGAGCAACCGCGGGGGTGACACTGGGGGCTCCGGACAGCACGGCGGGAGAGTTCGCCGCCGCTCCGTCACCCGATCCGGGCGCTTGCGTCACGGGCGGCGCGGGGGTGGGAGCAAGGTTGGCGGCGGGCTGCTGGCTGCGCTCGGCGCAGCTCAGTGGTGCAGCCAGAGCAAGAACGATTAGGAGCCGCGTTGCGCTCGGGCAAGCACTCGCATTTCGCGTGGCTATCGAATTCTCCGGTGCGACCATTCCAGCTCTGGCAGAGAGCGTACTACAACTCGAAATCAGCGCGTCGCAAAAGGATGTTATTGTCGGCGGCTCGGCTCATGGTGACTCGAGCGGAGCGCGTGGAAGTGATCGACGAGCAGGTGGTCTCACGCCTACGCGCCGACTTGCGCGCCGCGCTGCGTCGTCGCCCCGCGCAGGAAGCACGCTTGGCGGGCGTGCTTCGAGCGCTGGCGCCTCACTCGACTTCGTTGGCGGAGAGCCTGCTGGAGGCGTTCGAGCTGATGGTCAAGCGGGCGTCGTTCGAGCGCCCTTTGTATGCGGCCACCGTTCGCGCCGTGGCCGAAACGAGCGATCGGCGTGGCACGGCTAGCTTCAAAAAGGCTCTAGATTGTGACGAATCGGGCCGTTTTGCGACCCTGTCGGCGGCCAGTCGCACGACGGACCCGAGCCTCGCGGACGCCCTGGCCAACGTGGCGCGCAGCCGCCACGCGCAACTGGCGTTCGCCGCAGAAGTCGCGCGTATCGCTCGCGGCGAGTCGGGGGGCGAGCATGTGGCCGCGCTAGCACCCAAAATCAAGGAAAGCCATCGCATTGCGCTGTGCCTCGAGTTGTTCTTGCCCCTCACTTGGTCGAAGCCCTTGTCGCCCGCGATTGCACCCGCGCTGACCGTGCTGCGGGAGGCGGAACGCCACCTCGGGCGTTGGCTCGTACTGGGCGAAGTCGCGGCGCGTGCCGGGGATGGCGCGGCGCTGGCAGAAGCGACGACTCGCGCGAGCGAGGGACCGGCGAGCGCGCGCGCCGCCTGGGCCATGGTCGTGTGGGCATTGTCGTTCGATTTGCCGGCCCCCGCGATTCGTCCCACCGTCGAACTCGTCGCACGGCTCAGCGATCGCCCGAGCGCCGATCGCGACACCACCTTCTTGTTTCGTTTGGCGCGGCAAAAGGCCCCGGCCGCGCGTGCCATGCTGGAGGGCCTCGCCAAGGGCCCCTTGAACGACGAATCCGGAGTCCGAGCCGCGCTGCACTTGGTCCGTGACTACGACGAGCCACGGCCGCGTGAGCTCTTGCGCGTGGCCGCGAGTAGTCCGCGTCGGGAAGCCGTCCGCGGTCTCGCGGCCGCAGCCCTGTTCGACGCGGGCGAGCGCGAGTGGGCGCTCGACTGCGCGAAAACCCTCACTACTTCACGGCATTTGTCGTCCGTGGCCTGGGGCGCATTGATTCAGACGGCTCATGCCAAGCATCTGCCCGAGGTCATCAGCGAGCCCAGTGTGCGACGTATTCAATTCGGTTGGAGCGAGTGATGCGGCGAATCACGAGTCTTTTGCTCGGATTGTTTGCCACGCAACCCGCGTGGGCCGACGAAGCGAAAGTGCAACCCGCGGTCTTTGCCCAACGCGCGGATGGCCGGTGGCTCGACCTGACTCACGATCACCTCGCGCTCAGTCGGGACTTGCCCAGTGCCGAGTCGAGCGCGGCCGACGGCGAGGCCGTTCGCTTGGTGTTCAGCGGCGCCGGCCACGCGCCGACACAGATCCGCATCCGCACCCGCCGCGTGAACGGCGCTCTGCTCGATACGCTGCCCGACCCCGCGCTCGTGCCCAGCGCCTGCCCTGGCGGAGCTGCCGCGGGTGCCCGCTGTTGGGCGACGCTCCCCTTGCGGCTCACTCCCGACCGCCTCGACCGCGACTACCCGCTGGCGCGCGATCGCTCGTTGGAAGCAGAATTGGGCGGCGAATTTGCGGTCGAGGCGCAAGGCCAGCCGCTCGCGCGCACGCGCGTGGGCTCGCCGCACAGCCCGCTCTTCGCGGGCATCGAGCGGCTCAGCGTCAAGCTGCGCGTGCGTGTGTTGCGCGTCGCGCCCGGCGGATCTCCCTCGATCGGCGGCGATGCGGCGTCGGCACTGACCCTTGCCCGCCGGGAGGTACAAGCGGCAAGCAAGCTGTGGGCGCAATGCGGCATCGATCTGCAAGGGCCCGCCGGGGCGGATATTCAATTGGTCGACCCGCCGCCGATTGCGCTAGTCGCCATGGGTTGTGAGGGTGGATTGCCGGCCAGCGGCGGGCAAGTGAGCCTGCGCGTGCGGGGCAAGCGCGTGCAGGTGACCACCCGCGCGGGCGAAACACCGCTGGTGATCGCGCAGCGCTTGGCCCACGCGCTCGAGCGCATCGGCCTCAAACCGCGCCTGAGTCCCAATCCGCGTATCGCATCCGGCGCATCCGGCGCGGTCGATGTGTTGCTGCGGGGTGAAGGTGGCCGCGCGCTCGCGATCGAGGCCGAAACGGGCACCCCGCTGAACACGGACCCGACCCTCGGGGTGTGCCTGGGCGAAGTCGATTTGAGCAATGGCTTGTCGCACTTCGTCGAAAATGACGCGGCGGCGGGCACCGTCGAAGAACGCGCGTTGATCAAAGCCTTCGACGACGGCGATCCGAGCACGATCGAGGTGCTGATCGTGCCGACCTTCGATCAATCCGGCCGCATCGGCGAATCATTCATCGACGACCCAGGCGCCGCCATTCAAAACACGGTGATCATCGATCGCGCGGCGCTGCGCGCCGGGCCCCGCTCGTACGCGCTGGCCCATGAACTCGGTCACGTCCTGCTCAATCTACCGGGTCATCCGGATGACTACGGGGTCGATCGCGCGAGCTCGCTGATGGACTCGGACGCTTCCGACGCGTCGCGCTTCGGCCCACGGCGGCTCAGCCTCGCCGAGTGTGAGCGTGCCGTGCTAGAGAGCGGACCGAGCGCGCGCATTCCCATATTGCAAGTTTGGCCGCTGGATCGCGATTTGCGCTAGCTCATTCGGGCACGATCACTTCGAGCTCGGTGCCCGCGGCGTACGCATAGCTCACGTAAGAGTCGAATCCGTCGACGATCACGCCCACTTTTTCGTTCGATTCGACGCGATGCACGCCGTCGTTCTGGGCGCCGGGCATCAGGTTCAGGGGGGCGACTTGATTGGGGTCGATGATCGGGAAGCTGAGTTGGCACTCGTAGACGAGGTACGGCGAAGGACCGACGATTCGCCGGCGCCCGTCGTCGGTGATGCCATCCGCGTCGTAGGGGACGCAGCCGTCGATCTGGTCGACCGAGCGCCCGTCTAGGACGACCACCGCCGTGCGCGGCGCGATGATACGAATGAAGTCGAAGCTGTACTTGTCCGGCGTCAAGAACACGTACGAACTGCGAAATTGCTCGAGCGGCGGCATGATGATCAAGCTCGGATCGCCACCCGGGTAACCGGTCGGCACGTTCGCGTCCTGTTGGCTCGGGGACACGCTGCTGAGCATCACCGGAGAATCACTCTTGAGGGTGAAGTGGTGCGCGCTGGCGATGGTCACGAACGAGCCGCGTTCGCGCAGTTGAAACGACTGGAACTGGCCGCTCAGGCTGGTCGTGACACGTGCTCCGGCGTCGGTCGCGGCGATCACGCGGAAATACTCGTCCTGTTCGGCGTCGCCGACGGGCGCGCCGGCCTTGGCCAGCGCCGCCGTGCGGCTCGGCGACACCGTGGCCACGAAATTCGTGCCTGCAGTGCGGATCGGGTCGAGCTGTTCTTCCAGGTGATCGGCGCAACACTTGCGATCGACCAGCTTGTCGAAGAACGGGGCGTCGCTCGCCTCGCTACCGCTGAAGACCACGAGCGGCGCGTCGCTGCTGATCAGCGAGCCCGTGAAATCGGCGTTGAAGTCGCCCGTTTCGAGGTTGAGCACGTCGAACGCGCCGAGTTCGAAATCGAGCGTCCCGCCGCGGGGCGTGGCCGGGATGCCGTTTCCGGGGAGGATGCGGGCCGTGCTGTCGACGCGCACGCGCGTGTTCGACTGCGTGCCCACCAAGGTCAAGAACGCGCGCAGGCTGACCGGGTTTTGCGGACTGAAATTGGTGTCTGGGTCGCTCGAATTGGCGATTGTCTGCGGCCAACCGAGGGTGACATAGGCCGGCGCCAGACCGCTACCGCTCGGGGTGAGCGCTTCGGTCGGTTTCAACAAGGAGGCATCGTTCGAAAACACGTTCACGTTCTCGAGCGGATTGAACTGGTACGCGACCACCGGAAACGTGGAGCGGATGCGGAAGGCGTGGCGCGTGAGCGCCGTGTGCGTTCCGGTGTCGAACTCACCGGGCGGCGAGCCGTCGACCTCGCGCGGGCCGAGCCGAAAGACGCGCAGATTGAAGGGCGGAATCGTGGCTTTGACGACCGATTTGGGCGCGTTCTCCTCACCGGGCTCGCTGTCGTCTTGTTCGATCGTCACTTCGGTGGCGACGTCGGTCTCCGGATTGCTGATCACGATCGCGAATTGCTGCGCGGCCGCGTTCAGCGTGTCGTCGATCTTCGCGTTGTCGAGATCGACCGCGAAGTACTCGCAGCCCACGTTGCTGCGCCGCATCGAGGCCAAGCTGCACGGGTTCACACAGCTGCCGGCGCGGCATACCTGGGCTCGACTCGGATCGCAGGTATCGAGCGCGGTCTGGTCCGCACCCGTGTCGTCGCACTGCATGATGGTTTGGCCCGAGCAGCTCCGCTGATTGGGCTCGCACACGACGCAAGCGGCGAGTGTGCTGGAGCAGATCAAGCCCCGACTCGAGCAGTCATCGGCGAGCTCCCAGTGGGCACCCTGGTCACCGGTCACACAGCGCTCGAGATTCGGCGAGCAGCGGACCGCATCGAGCGTGCATCGGGGAGCGCTCGCGCCTTGGCTGAGCCAGCGGCTGCCCGAGTCGTAGCCGCAGGCGGCCAGCAAAAACGCGGAAAAAATGCCGAAACTCACGCCCGACGACCGCAAACGGGTCGACTCAGTAGCTCGCGTAGAAGACATCGGTGGCGTACGCCGTCCAGCCTCGTTGAGCGGTATCCCGGTAGCGCAGCGCGCCGTACACGAAGTTGTCGATGCGCGCCGCATTCACGGTGACCGTAATCGAGCCCGCCCCGAGCCCGAGGTCCGGACCAATTGCGTTCAGATCGGGCAAGCTGAATGACTCGCTCTTGCCGGGGGCGATCACTTTCCACGCCACGAGGCCGCCCGCACTGGCGACCTCGTACACGAACAGATCGACTGCGGAGCCGCCGGGCGCGCGCGTACAAGCGAGCCCCTTGCCGTCCCACGCCGAATTGGGCGCCGGGTTCGTCAGCTTCGGCACTTGGATGAACTGGTCGAGCACGAGCGGCTCACTCGTGTCTTTGGTCGAGCCCAAACCGACGACCGAGCGTGGCGTGCTCCCGGCCTGACCCGTCACCGCACGCGCGGTAACGATGTAGCTCGTGCCCAACAGGCTACCGCTCAACGTGGGCACGCCCACGAAGGAAAGCGGCCCGGAAAGCGGCAAATCACGAGCGAGGTAACCGTTCGGCAACGGGGCGAAGCCCTCACTGCCGACTTGTATCGAAGCGCTGGCCTGAATGCGATCGGGGCCGCGCGCCGTGACCGCGGGTGGCGTGACGTCGAGCGTGAGCGAATGGTCCAAATCGACGTCGATGCGAATGTACACGTCGCTCTTCGTCTCGCTCGATTTCGCGGCCACGCCGCGCACGAGCCCCATCTGGTAGGCCGTGAACGTGGGCGGGGTGTGCTGGCGATTCTGGATCCCGGCGAGCGCGTACAGGGTGAAGTTGCCGGGCAGCCCGGAGTTGTAGAACGCGTAGCCTCGATCGCCGGTCGAACTGGGGGTGATGGCTTGCGCGTCGGGCGGAAGAACGAAGCGATCCGTCGGGCTACCGCTCAGACGAAACACATACGCCACGAGCTGCTCGTCAGCCGACTTGGGCGAGGGGACATTGAGCCAGCCGTCGCGCTTGAACTCCGCCGCCGCGGGCCACACGACTTCGCCGCGAACGCTGGCCGCGTACACGCCGTTGCCCCCGCTCGAAGGCAAGTCGCCGCTCGGCGGCACGCAGCCGGGCGCCAAAATCGGGTCCAGAAACGCGGTCACCGTATCGACGTCGACATCGACGAAGGTCTGCGGCTGATAGCATTTGCGCGCGATCGTCACGGTGCGCTTGGGGCCGAGGCCCGGCTTGGAGTCGACCGTGACGCCGCTCGAGTCGGTCTTCGACACATCCGCGGTCGCGGCATCACTACCGATCACGACGGTCGCGCCGGGCAAGCCCTCGGCGGTCAGGTTGTCGAGCACCAAGACGCGCAGGTTGTCTTTGAGCGCGTTGCCACTGAGCCCGCCTTTGAAGCCGTTGTCGCTGTTGCTGTACACGAAGGCATCGAGCACGTCTTCGTCGACCGAGGTCGAGACGCGGATCGACTTGCTGCCCGGGGTGCCCGCGGGCGTCGTGCAGCGCAGTTCGGTTTTGCTGACGACCTCGTTCACCTCGCACGGCTTTTGATCGATCGTGACCTCGGTGGCGTCATTCCAGCGCGTGCCATCGCCATACAGCGTGATCTGCGTGCCCCCTGACGTCGGGCCGCTGTCGGGGGAGGCGTAAAATTGGTCGTAAGTGTAACCGCCCGTCAAAACGGCGAACGTCGATTCGTCCGTGCCGTTTTGCACGGCGACATCGACCGCGCCCGCGTGACCGGGCGGGACCGTGACTTGAATTCGGCGTGGGTCGATGGGCACGACCGCGCTGCTTTCGAGCTCTACGTCACCGAACCAGACGCGCGCGTTGCCGGCGAAGCCGTTCCCGCTGATCAGGGCCAAGCCTCCGCCGGCGAATGAGCCGCGCGGTGGATTCACGCCCAGCACGGCGTGAGGGGCGATCGGCGGCAGCTCATCGCTTGCGTCCGGGGTCCCGGCCTCGACGTTGATGCCCGGGCTACCGCCGCCTGCGTCCGGATCGCGATCGGTTTGCCGCGTGAACGGCGCGTCCGCCCGCGAGATGCAACCCGGTGCAAACGCGACCCCGAGCAGCGCGAGCGCTCCGGCTAGACTCAGTGGACGTGCCCAGTTTCTCATCCGAAGCTCGTCATCTTCCTCGCAGCGCCGCCCAAAGGCTAAGCCCGGGTAGGCCTTCGAGCAAGCCGCGCCCGAAATAGCGCGCGCAGCCGAAAAATCCCGCTATTGCGACGCGCGCTCTCGCCCGAAGGCGCGTCGTGTCAGCCCGCTCGGGCCGGCCGGGGCGTGGCGTGGCGAAGTTCCAGCGCGTTGAGGATTTGCAGTGAGACGCGCTTGCGCGAGCCTTCATCGGCCGGGCCCACGCAGGCCGGGCAACCGCCGCTCTTGCACGGGCAGGTCTCGATCAGCAGGCGAGCTTGGTCGAGCAGTTCGGCGGCGCGCTCGAATAGGCGTTCCGCGAGGCCCACGCCACCCGGATGGGCGTCGAACAGGAACACGGTTGGATCGAAGCCGCCGGTGCGGCCAGCATGGAAATCGCGCCCCGGGGCGGCGAGGGCGCCATCACCCCCGGGCAGGCCACCGTCACCCAAGGTCTGCCCCAGATCGCGCGGGTCGCACATCATGGCCAGGGTCGATACCGTCTCCAGCGCGCCGCCCACGCCGCGCAGCCCGTCAATCACGGTCGCGCGCGGGTAGGGCAGCGTGGCCAGGACCGCCTCGGGGAGCGTCAACCAAAAGCTCGTGGTGTGCATTTGCATCTCGGGCAAATGCACGTCTCCGTAGCCGGCGTTCTCGTGGGTGAAGAACTTGATCTTCTTGTAGCCAGTGACCTTCTCCACCACTTTTACGTCCCCGAAGCCGAGCAGGGCGCGGCCGAGTTCCTGCTTGGTGCGCTCTTCGATCACGGCCACCGTGCGGTAGGTGAGGGCGGTCGTGAAATAATCGGGCGCGACTTTACGCACGAAAGCTTTGTGGTTCTCGAAATCGAGCCGCTCCACTTGGTACTGCTCGGCGTCGTGCTGGTAGATGGCTTGCTCGTGCAGCATCGTGTGCGTGGCGCGAAAATCCAACTCGGCGATCGATTGGTTGGTGGCCACGTCGACGATCACGAAATTGTCCCAGCCGATGTTGCGCAGCGACACGTTATTGGCGGGAAATGCCTCGCCGGACCAGTGGTAGCGGCCGCCGGCCTCGTGCACGAGCCCGTGGCTCGCGAGGTAGTCGAGGGCGTCACGCGTGGCGTTCGGATCGAGCGTCAGGTAGCTCTCACCGACGGCTGGCTCGGGGCTAGCCACGCGCTCGCCGCGCGCGGAAATCTCGAACGGCGCTTCGAATGCGGCGCACTTCAAGTGTTGAATCAGCACCTCCACGTTGCTCGGATCGATGCGCGCTTCTTCGGCGTTCGAATCGAGCAGATATTGGGGCTCGCGCGCCAAATATTGATCGAGCGAGTCACTCGAACACACCAAGACGGCGATGCTCGTATCTCCCCGACGGCCCGCGCGGCCGAAGCGTTGCCAGGTGCCCGCGACCGAACCCGGGTAGCCGGCGCACACCACCGCATCCAGATCGCCGATGTCGATGCCCAGCTCGAGCGCGTTGGTGGCGACCACGCACAACACCTCCCCATTGCGCAGCCCGGCTTCGATCGCGCGGCGCCGCTCCGGCAAGTAGCCACCGCGATAGGCCATGATCGCGTCACTACCGGCCACGTCACCCACCCGTGCGCGGAGGTATTTGAGCATGATTTCGACGGAATTGCGGGAAGGACCGAACACGATCGTCGGCACCCGCGCGCGCACCAGATCGGCCGCCAAGTTGACGCTTTGCTTGAGCGTGCTGGCGCGGATGCCGAGCTCTTCGTTCACGACCGGCGGATTGTAAACATATACCTCGCGGGTGGAGCGCGGCGCGCCCGAGCGGTCGACGAGCTTCACGTCTTCCGGCACGGCGCCGATCAAGCGCGCGGCATGCTCGCGCGGGTTGCCGATGGTCGCGGTGGCGGAGATGAACACCGGATTCGAGCCGTGGAAGCGCGCGATGCGGCGCAGGCGCGCCATGACGTGGGCCATGTGCGAGCCGAATACGCCGCGATAGGTGTGCAGCTCATCGAGCACGACGTAGCGCAGGCCTTGAAAAAGGCTGGCCCAGCGCGCGTGGTTGGGCAAAATGCCCGCGTGCAGCATGTCCGGATTGCTGAGCACGACGCGGCAGCGCTCACGAGCGGCCCGGCGCGCATCCGCCGGGGTGTCACCGTCGTAGACCATGGCGCCCGAGCGCAGCTCGCTGTCTTTCATCAGCTCGCGCAGGTTGTGCTCTTGGTCGCGCGAGAGGGCTTTGGTCGGATAGATGAAGAGCGAGGTGGCTTCCGGATCTTCAATCAGCGCATTGAGCACCGGCAGGTGGAAGCACAAGCTCTTGCCGCTCGCGGTGGGCGTGGCCACGACCACGTGCTGACCGCTGAGCGCGGCGTCGACCGCCTCCACTTGGTGCGTGTACAGCTGACCGATGCCGCGCTGCTTCAGCGCGCGGTGCAGCGATTCATGCAGCCGCGGCGGCACGGCGGCGTAAGATGCCTCGGAGGGAGGGAGGGCACGCTC
>Ga0247757_10001665_pt1 | contig 13711 bp, 13 predicted proteins | sample UWRJL126311R4_FD_180929 | JGI IMG/M metagenome (GOLD analysis project Ga0247757, IMG submission 180929) | Plant litter microbial communities from Arlington Agricultural Research Station in Wisconsin, United States - UWRJ-L126-311R-4 | ecosystem: Environmental > Terrestrial > Plant litter >...
TTGTGTTCTGCTAATTGAGCAGTACTAGTTGCACTTGCCTCAATAAAGCCTTTTGCTTGTAATGTTACCCGTTACTTTGATTTGCAGTATTAGTATGACATTGAAGAAGAAAATGTTGCTGTACATCTTGCTGGGATATGGCAGCTTTTTAAATCCCACTGTAACTAGCGGCTCCATCTCGCTGGCATAAGTCAGAACCGGAATATTTGCGGCTATAAAGATGGTTACTCGATCCCCCTGGGTTTCCACTCAGAATTCACCTTCGATACCTTCGAACTTTACATCTGAATAGATTGTGACATAAGTCCCGTATAACCACTGCAAATCTGACAATGATCACTAGAGTAGAGCTCACTCTTTTAATTATCTGCAGCTTGATACTAACATTGAAGCTAATTTATAGCCGCTTCAAAAGTAACTCAGAGCTTGTGCGAAGAAATCAACCGCCAAACTACATTTATTTTGCACCAAGGCTTCTAATTAGGAGGCTTTGGGACTTTCTCATTGTGTTCAACTGGCAGAGATATCGGTGAATTAGCGGAAATTCGAGTCACGTAGACATTAAATACAATGAAGATGTAAACTTGATAGTCTGATCTGCAAACTCAGGGCTGAACTTTGTTAACATCCTGGTAAAATACCAAATCGTGTTCAAGCGACATACACTTGTAAATGTTCTGTCAAACAATTTACCCTATTCATGCATCTAGAGCTTCTTAATCAAAAGTAGAAATGCCATCACCTCCAGCAGTATCCAGTCACTCTCCTCGCTCATAACGTTCCAGCGCTACGGCCGAATCTTCAATCACATTGTATCCATACAACATTCTCAGCAACATTTCGTTGGAGAAAGGATTCAAAGAATCTGGAGAATCTTCGCTGAGCTCAAATTGGCGGTCTCTCTCAACCTGCAGAGGTCCATCTTCAATGTGCCAAAGCTCACCGAGCTGTTTCGATTTCGAAGCTATTTCGGCCACACGCGGCTTCCGCAGGTCGCAGAATATTTTAATAAGGTCGGAGATCTGTTCCTTCGATCGGAGCCTTGACATGAGGGCACCTAGACAGGCAGCATCTTCAATAGCCTGACTAGCCCCTTGCACCCTTTCACGCCCAAATCGTGGGCGAAATGTTAGTTGAGAACTTGTAACCCACCATAAGGTAGCAACTTACAGGTGGGGCGTCATATAATGTGCGGCATCACCCGTCAGGAGTACTTTGCCGCTGGGATGCGTCCATGTGCTCGTTGCCTCGAAATTGATCAACGGCCAGGACTTGCAAGATTCTGCGAGATCGAGAAGTCGTCGGAGCTTTGGGTCCCAGGCACTGAACAACATGCGCAGATCGCTCAAGCTGGCATTCTGAAGGGTAGTGGCAGAAGTCCCCTCCACCTTTGGCTGAACGAGGACAACATTCAACACTTTTCGATGAGTAAGCTCGTAGCAAACGGCATGCGACCGGGGACCTAGCCAGAAAACAACCGATGCTGGGCTTACTAAATGCTTTAACTCGTCATATTGGCGTACTACGTCGGACTGGATCGTAAATCGGTATACTATATTTCCTGTGTGGATTGGTGGATCATCCCTGCCCAGCAAAAGCGATCGGCATAGACTTCTTTGGCCATCAGCTCCGATAATAAAGTCCGCATTAATATTCTTGCCGCTTATAGTCCGAACGGATGGAGTTTCGAAATCAATATGTTCGACTAAATTACCTGGCAGCAGCTCTGCGCCCAGTCGCCGGGCTTCGCGTACGAGAATACGAAGATAGTCGCCCCGTTGGAGAACTAAGTGCGGATACTTGGTTTGATCCTCTTCCTCGGTCACGAGAGCCGTTTTGGCCAGCACCTTGCCATCCTTGTAGGAGCATAACCTGATAACATGAGGGTTGGTAGCAAACTGGTTGAACTCATCGATCAAACCCCAGTGCGTGAGTATGCGAGAGCAGTTTGGAGGCACCTGTATGCCTGCTCCAACCTAGGAAATTTTAGTCTTAACTTAATTAGCCAGAAGGTAATTATGCGAACCTCGGTGAACTCAGATCCCCCTTCCAGCAACGTCACTTTGTGACCATGTCGCGCTAATGCGATGGCCGTAGCGACACCTGCAAGTCCACCGCCAACAATGAGAGCATGAGCTTTCTGGTACTCCGCCATTCCTCGTGATAACGGAAGGGTGTCTTGTAGAGGTTATTTGCTCTAGCTGAGGCCCCGCACCCAACTTATATCAGCATCAGTACATGGATACGCATGATAGGAAGTACCCAAGAAACTTAATTTGGAAGTTCTAAATAGTGGCTTTCGGAACAGGGATGCTCTCCACCTTAACTTTGAAGCAGGCGTACAGTAAGCAGGCCACCTGACGCATGCTCCACTAATTCCATCTTGCTGATTTCTTCGTTCGTACAAGTCACGCATCAAGTCAAAATCTTGCCAGCATTCTGCCCCTGTACAGTAAGTGTTTCCTATATACTTCTGCCAGAAAGCATTCACACCAAACCAAGCATCTACAGACATGGAAACAAGAACTGTCATACCAGTAGCCTGGTTGTTCCGGAAGTTGCCTGGCATACAACTCCTCGTATTGACGTTTCCGAGCATTTTCCTATTCCAGAAACTGTAAGTCAGCACGCCCACGCCCTTGTCTTGACAATTCTCCGCCGATCCAAAATCGGGAAAATGCATGCAGAACAAAGAGTGAGGGAACGAGCAGCGAAGGATAGCAGATCGAACATGTAACCCTCCAGTTGAGGATACCAACCGCGAATTTGGCCTTGTTGATCGGCCTAATGGTTATTCCCGTAACTAACTAATCACCATTGCTTACCGAGGCTGGTCATCCCGATGAGAGTGAGAACAGGTTACCTTACAGCCCCAATATTAAATCTCGATAGGATATGGCTGGTAAGAGATTTTTATCTCTGCATTCGTCTCAGAATGGATGGACCAAAACATTACAGAGGACAAGTTTGAAATTAATATGTCATTTATGTTATACCAAATGGCTTTCCGTCCTAGACCCTTTTATATACTATCTTGACGAACAGAAACTAAAATCAAGTAGAGTATGCAACTCGGTGTGGTAATCGATTGAAGACAGCGTCGCTAAACTACGTATCCAACTCCATCCGCAGTTCTCAGTCCGCCTATAAGGGACGCACAAAGCTGTCGTCGTTTAAAATCTCACGGACATCTGCAACTTTCTCCGATACACTTGATTCATCCTGAGCAAGGCTAGACAAGAGATCAACGAGGCCCTCCCGCGGCGGTGAGAACTGGCGTAAGCGCACGCCACTTTCCGCAAATATCTCCGCGGTTTTAGTGTCGACCAGATAACCTTGATTATAAACGACTTCGCTAACGCCCACTTGTGCAATCTTGACGCTGCACGTCAGACAGGGACAGGTATTGCAGTAGAGAATCGACTTCTCCCCGATGCGGTCACGGCCTGCCTCCAGCAACGCGTTTTCCTCGGCGTGAAGGCAGAGACAGGTCGATAGATCTGCTCCTCCTTTGGTAGCACTGTTGCATCTAGGGCCTGTGGGTGTTTGTTAGCCATGTCAAGGCTGTGCAGATGGTTTTCTCCATACATCCACCCTCATTACAATTGGTCATGCCCCGCGGGGTGCCGTTGTAGCCTGTGCTTATGACCCTTTTCTCGCGAACAATGACACAACCAACGCGTCTCTTCATGCAGTTGCTCCGATGAGCGGCCAGGTCTGCAAGCTGCATGAAGTATTGGTCCCAGCTAGGGCGGAGTCGTGCTTCATTGGGCAGATTCAAGGCGCTGAGGGCGCGATGGAGGGCGGAGAGGGAGGGGGTATTATTCAGAAGCTTCAGCTGTGCTCGCCCGCAGAGGGCTTGAAGGCCTGTGCCTGGCGCGAAGAGGTGGTCATCGTTTCGTAGCACGAACTCTTCGAGAGTGGGAGGAGCGATCTTCTGGGCAGCACAGCGTTGCTGGAAGCGTCGCCAGCGCACGCTGACGGGTGCGTCAACGCTCACGAGAAGGATAAAAGGGCGGCGTAGTAGGGCATCGACTACGTTTTCGTCCCATATGTCTGTGGTCACCCAATTCTCTCTATATCGCAGTGTTATGAAGTCGAGGAGCTCCTCGACACTGACAAAAGTATGCTGGGCTTCGACAGGAGCCGATTCGGTGGAAGAGGCGGCGGAGGACGTCAGTCGTATGCGGGTGAATTTGTGCTCGTCAACCAGGTACGAGGCAATCGACGACTTGCCTGCGCAGATGCCTGCAGCTGTCAGCCGATGCTTGCTGGCTGGCTGCTAGAATTTGCTTGCCTCCGCACAGTCCCACGAGCATGTTTACAGGCAGAGGGGGTGCGTTCGAAACCGGGGAGTGAGTGCGTGCATCCAGGAACGCGTGCTATGTCGAGGGTTCTTGGCACGTGGCCGGGGCGTAGCGGGGCGCCCAAATCGGCGGGGCGTTGAGGCTGAGGCTGAGGCTAGTGCCGGGAGCTCCCCGCTGCTGAGCTGCCTGATGATGAACAAGCAGTGACATGACCTTGCCGCGTGCCTGATTGCTTCACGTGCCCTCGACTCTGACTGTTCCCTCCACGCTTGTCGGATACATGCTCTTCACAAATTCCCTTCTCTTCTTTACTTTCGCCTTTCCGCTTGTTTGACGAGATATACATCTACCCCCGCTGACTCGAAAGCCGCGCAGCAACCCCCGCCATGGCCACCCTCAAGTTCGCTCCATGGCAGAGCGACGTCGATGTACAGTTTTACGCTGCTCTCGCGCATATCAAGATCAACCATGACAAGCTAGACGACTCGGCGCGCAAGGTGCTTGGCCTTTACGAAGTGCGCTCGGGAGATCCGCCAGCGCGCTCCATGCGCATTCAGATACATCCCAACGCTCTAACTTCGGACGAGTTCGTACACGGATGCCTTTCGTGTAGGCGCAGTGCTGACTCTTTGCTACAGCACGCCACCAAATTTCTGCCGCGCTGAAGGCATCATTAAGAACTGCAACACCATCGAGGACTACAAGAACCTCGACCGCTCAGCCGTTTTGGAGCGATGCGCGCAAACAGTATGCTCTTCACTAGGCCAGTTTATTATGCCTTCACTAACACTCTCAAGATATGGGAAGCTATCCACGACGGCTCGATATACGAATGCCCCTCGCTGCTCTCCGCCTTCTCCCTCATCACCTTTGCGAACCTCAAGAAATACAAGTTCACATATCACTTTGCCTTTCCCGCCATACAGTCAGATCCACAGTGGAAACAAGTAGGAGGAATAGGCCGTTTGGACTCACGAGAAACAACACAACTAGTAGACGCAGTACAGACGTGGAAGTATGGCTCAGATGCGCGCCAGCGCGGCTTCTTCCTCGCAAAGAAGGTCCGCCAATCTGCCGAGCAAGACTCCCAAGATGCGCCCGCCACCCCTTTGGATGAAATAGGCTATACATGGGCGATTGCCAGCTTAGCAGCATATGAGAAGAATTTCTTCGACGGCGTGGATAAAGACGACCGCTTTGTTTGTTTTGCTGACCCTTCCACTTACGAGGAGAATCCTGGATGGATGCTTCGCAATCTTTTAGTACTCATCCGTTACCGGTGGAAGCTAAATGACGTGCAAATCATGTGCTATCGCGACACTCACATCCGACGTGACCAGCCGCACTCTCTGATTCTGCAACTTGAATCACCTCCCATTCTCGAAGCTACCGAACCCGCCCTAGAAGGGAACACCCAACAACGAACGCCCAAACTTCCTAAGGTGACTGGCTGGGAGAGGACAGAGAGTGGGAAGCTGACTTCGCGGACCGTTGATTTGTCCGAGTACATGGACGAGCGAAAACTCGCCGACCAAGCAGTCGACCTCAACTTGAAGCTGATCAAGTGGCGAATAGCACCTAGTATCGATCTAGACGTAATCAAGAACTGCAAATGCTTACTGCTTGGCGCTGGCACCTTAGGATCGTATGTCTCGCGAATTCTGATGGGTTGGGGAGTAAGGAAGATCACATTCATCGATAATGCAAACGTCAGCTTTTCGAATCCTGTACGGCAACCTTTGTTTGACTTCAAAGACTGCTTGCAAGGAGGTGCAAAGAAGGCTACCCGCGCGTCCGAGGCTCTAGAGGAAATCTACCCCGGTGTCGAGGCTCAAGGCTTTGTCATGGAAGTGCCCATGGCAGGCCATCCCATCACAGATGCAACAAAGACCAAATCTGACTTTGAGCAACTGGAAAAGCTAATGGATGAACACGACGCTATATTTCTCCTTATGGATACGCGAGAAAGCAGATGGCTGCCCACAGTCATGGGCAAGTCCAAAGGCAAAATCGTCTTGAACGCCGCGTTGGGTTTCGATTCATTCGTCGTTATGCGACACGGCCTCAAGCCGACTGGGAACGGAGAAGGTCAAGAGGAGCTAGGTTGCTATTTCTGCAACGACGTTGTGGCCCCAGCAGATGTAAGTGCAGAACAAACAGCTCATGTGTCGTCTGCCTAACACGTTTCACAGTCCTTAAGCAACGCTACGCTAGACCAGCAATGCACCGTAACTCGCCCCGGCGTCGCCCCCCTCGCCTCAAGCCTCCTTGTCGAGCTCCTCGTCAGCATCCTCCAGCACCCTTCCAAATCCCGCGCACCTGTCGACCCTGCAAAGAACCCTATAGTACAACCCCTCTCTTCGTCACACCCCTCGCTCCCCGCACCTTTTGTACATCCTCTAGGCGCTGTACCGCACACTATTCGTGGGACACTCTACGACTTCAATAACAGACAGGTCACTGGAAAACCGTACGATTGTTGTTCGGCATGCAGCGAGAAGGTGCTCGCTCTATACGAGCAGGATCCCTGGGCTTTTGTCCAGCGAGCACTGAACGAGAAGGGGTGGGTGGAGGAAATGTCTGGACTGGCGGAGGTGCAGAGGAAGGCTGATGAAGCGGCTGCTGAAGTGGAATGGGAGGACGAGGAAGGGAGTTTTGAGGACGAGGGCGAGGGTGAGCTGTTATAAGGGATTTCTATCTCCTTCGCGATTGGCACCTCCGAAGTGCGTTGCATGGCGGCGTTTACGTAAGGGGTCACGTCGTATTCATTATCTTTTCTTTCTTTCCATTTAGGTAAGAGCTATGCACGAAGATATATCCGAAACGCTTCTTTTCTTGAGCGACGGAGCTTTGTCGCAGGGACAGGCGTTGGGGTTATGCATGTTTCTTCCTTTAGCTATTGTGTAGCTGTATTTATTTTTCTTCTTGAAATGGAATGTATAAGCTTGATATACTGACCTCCAGGTTTCTGTTTGCTTAAGTTAATAGTGACCTTTAATGACCTCGTCACAGCAACTTTATCTTTTAGGAACACAACTTCACGGTTTGCATATGCAACACAGGCGCGTGCTTGAAGGATGTAGCCGTCGGACGTTCGATACATTTTCTTAAGCTGACAATTCGTGGATTCTGGTTGGAAAGCTAAAAACAAATCAGTCTATGTCGTCAGTGTTTGCATCGCCAATTCTAGGCAACATCCGACTATGTGCGAGGGCGGGGCCGGCCATTCCTGCCTCTTGACTGTAACCTGGGGTGTTAAAATATTACTCTCAGCTCACGGTATCTACAACTGTTCTGAAACCTGGAACTGCTTAAGTTCGCTTGTTCAACTTGATAGCTTCAACCCTACATAGTATATGCAAAATCAGACAGCATCACGAAATGAGCGCCATAAGAATACCGGACCTCTCGATAAGGCCCACAGCCTTCCCGTCACTTGGCCCAAACACGCCCGATCGATTGGGATTCTGTGAATGAATCACTCAGCTGCCAATAGCTCATCAGACGATATACATTCTCAGCGACTGGATGGAGCAAAAGGTCTCTTTCATTATGATGATCCTTTCAAAACCTATCGAGTGTCGTATATGGCACCAGAGGGCGGCGCATGAACAACGCGATCATATGCTATGATCTAGGATGATTAGGGCATCGCTACGTAGCCCTCAACTCAGGCAAGTCTAGCATGGACCGATGAGCCAAACAGTTACTACCCCAAGGGTGCAGATACACATTCTAGTTTCTCTCTTTCAAAAAGAGTAGCTATTTCTTGGTTTTTCAGGCGTGCGGCGACCTCACACCGAGGCACACGCAGCCATTATCATGCCGCCATTTCGAATACCCCCAATCCTACGATACCCCTTTTCTCTCGCTACAACGCTTATACTCCTCCCCACAGCAACATGGGCACTCGGCGACACAGACACAGTAACATGGGGTGGTGACAACACGCGCGCCGGCTACCAAACGTGTGTAGCCCCTGTCCAAATCAATCCCCTTCCTTTATTCCTTCACCCTTACTCACCCTTTCCCTACACGCAGAAGCCACAACATGGACCCTAATGTAGTCGCGAGCTCCGACTTTGGGCAGTTATTCCGCACAACGCTGCCGGGCAATTTCAATGGGATGGCGGCAGAGCAGATCTTCGCAGCCCCGCTTGTGTACACAGCCGACGACGGCGTCCAGTACGTGTATGTAGCGACTACACAGAATAATCTGTACAAGATCGACGCGAAGACGGGGGGGATTGTGGCATCGAGGAATTTGCATGTGCCATTTTTGCAGGCGGAGTTGGAGAGTAGGTATATTTTTTCACGAATTGCAGGATTTGCTAGACATTCAAACAGATTTTATTCCCTATTTTAGATCACGCATGATGGAGTGTAGACTAACCTTATCTAGGCTGTGTTGATATCAATCCAGTGATTGGTATAACGGCTACAGGCGTTATCGACCCGGCGACCGGATTGTGGTATGTCACTGCAAAAACATACTCGTCGAAATATCAAGACGGCAATTTTAGCCCTCAGAATCCGCCCGGGCGCTTGAATGGAAGATACTGGCAGCATGCGGTCAGTACTGAAGACTTATCAGAAGCTCCTGGATGGCCAGTGTTAGTGGATGGAACGGTATTTCGCAATAACCCCAACCGCATGTTCGTAGGCGGCAATCAACACTCTAGGCCGGGTGCACTACTAGTTGGCGATTATCTCTATACCGGATATGCATCGCATTGTGTTCAGTATAACTTTACCGGCGCTATCATTGGATTCCATAAGACCACTGGAAAAATCATTGAAGCGTTTGCTACGCAAGGAGGCCCTGAAGCGAACACAGTGAAGGGAGGCGGTGTATGGATGAGTGGCGGCGGCTTGGCATATGATGGTAAGGGAAGCATGTACTTCTCTACCGGTAATGGTTATGCATCTCAGTTAAAGGCAACCGGAAATTCTGTCCCAGGCCGCTGGCCCCCGACCTCACTGGAAGAAGCCGCGGTCAATGCCAAGATAAATGCGGATGGTACTCTTACGATCATCGACTTCTTCATGCCTCAGGAAAAGGTTGCTTTAGATGGAGCAGATAGAGATTTAGGGACCACGCCTTTACAAATCCTCCCCTCGGACGTTTTTTCGTGTCCCAACCACCGCCGTATCGGAGTGGTAACCGGCAAATCTGGAAAAACCTACTGGTTGAACTTGGACAATCTTGGAGGATATCAGACGGGACCAAATGCAGGTGACGCTGTCATTCAGATCTACCAAAACGAAAATTCAGTCTATGCTGGAGCTGGGGTTTTACCTTTGAGTGGGGGATACGTCTACATCCCAGTTACGCAATTTAAGACCCATGTATTCAAATTCGCTTGCGACTCTTCCGGAAATGCGACGTTTGCAAAGGTCTCAGATTCGCCAGATGTCAACGCTTACATATTAGGAACCAGCCATGGTACAACAACTTCACTGGAGGGTGAAGAAGGTACTGGGTTACTGTGGATCTCAGATGTTCAAGGATATGGATTACGGGTCTATGATCCGATACCCCCTTCAGGCGGCGGACCTCTAAAACTTCTTAGGAGTTTTAACATTCCAGGAGTAACGAAATTCTCGCGGCCAGTTTTTGGTAATGGCAGAGTATACATTAGTACCACTCAGGGCTACCTTTATGCATTCGGATCGCCAGTTAACAACCCTCTCAGCTGCTCTACTCCATATGATTTCGGTGCTGTATATCTCTCAACTACCACCGCTCCCCTCACTATCACCTGCAGGGCCGTTAATCAAACTACTATCCAAAGTATTTCGATGGCCGACAGGACCAACTTCCAGTTACAAAGCGTGCCTACATTACCTATCAGTCTTTTCCCCGGTCAAAAGTTCTCATTCACCGCGGTTTCCAGCCCATCTAATGTCGGTGCGCTATCTAGTGATATTACCATAAATGTCGTTAATGCTGTTGCTGGGTTTTCGTCAATCTCTACAGTTACGTTGAAAGCCTCAGGCCACTCCACGGCCCCCATTCTGGCCATAGCTCCTAACATTATCGGGTTCAACGTTATCGCAGGACTGCCCAGCCCTCTGCAAACGTCTTTATTCTGGAATCTGGGAGACACAACTTTGACTTTCCAGAATATTAGTTTCTCATTCACGTCTTTTCAAGGCCCATGGGTCACACCTAACACGACAGATAATGGCCAATTACAAGTGGGCGACTTTTTATTCGCTGGTGTTTCTTCAACTATTCAGCCTGGTGGCTCAGCCCCTATAAGTGTTCTGTACGCACCCACTACGGCTGGTCCTGACACGGTCTACGTTCAGGGTTTCTCTGATGGCGGGACCGCTGGTGTTACGGTCGTAGGTATAGCAGGCACGCAGCCCAAAGCTGTTTTTGAGTTCCAGACGCCTGATGGTTCTGGTTGGGTTTCTTACTCTCCCAACACCCCCTTTACTTTTGGTACAGTCTACGAGGCACATACAAACAATTTGCTGTTCCGCATCACGAATGGTGGCGGATCTGATGCCGTACCTTTGTCAATAACGGTATCAAAGCCTCCATATGGCATCCTAGGGATCATCGGAAAGTCTAACAACGTAGATCTCGCCGAAGGCAACTCAGTCCTCGCAGGTCAAAGTCAGTCCGCAAACATGTTCTGCTCGGCTCCTAAATCTCCTGTAAATGTTCCGGGCTACAACGGCTCGGCCGAATGGGTCATCAACACCAACGATCCCAATCTTGGAAAGCAGGAAATTCGATTCTTCTGCAATGCTGCAGCCGAGCAAGTCGGCTTGCTATTCCCTAATGGCACAGCACAATATGGCTATGTGGGCTGTTTCAAGGAAAATAATCCTGGTCGGCAGCTAGCCACTGTGGCTTACACTGATACCACAAACAATACCAACGGAAAGTGCGTCAATGCATGCTATGCTCAAGGTTACCGCTTTGCCGGGACACAGTATAGCCAGGAATGTTGGTGCGGCCAAGCAATACCAATCCAAAAAGGCGACAATGCAAATTGTAACTACGGGTGCACTGGCAGTGCCGGCCAAGCCTGCGGTGGCAATGGAATACTCAAAGATTCGACCTGGATCTCTCTCTTTGCGGACTCCACAAGATTCGATGGTAACACTACGACGGCGCCTCTGCAACTCACACAATCGGTCGGCAACGCCAATTTCATTGGATGCTATGTAGACGTCCAAGGGAAGACGCTGAGGCGCATCACGACTTCTTCTAACATTATGACAGTCGATGCATGCGCTGCATGGTGTGGGAGCTCGTATGCTTATTTTGGCCTCGAGTATGCCCAAGAGTGTTCATGCGACGTGGCGATTAATCCAGCCTCGACTGTGACGGATCAAGCACAGTGCAATATGCCATGCAAAGGCAGTAACAGCCAGTACTGCGGCGGGCCTAGCAGGATGCAAGTTTACAAGGTGAACCTCGGAAGCTCTTCGAGTTCTGTTAGCCCGCCGGCGAGCAGCTCGACCATGTCTTCCAGCACAAGCAGTGTCCTTGTGCTAAGCTCTACCTCAAGCTCCCCGATCCCTACACCTGTCTCTCCTTCTACCTTGAGCTCTAGCTCCAGCTCCACGTCCTTGTCAATGACGCCAACAGCATCGCCTACTCCAGGCTCGAGGCTATCGGACTACACATACATTGGCTGTTATATCGATTCAACGACGAGAACCCTAAATGGTCCCTACGTGGATAATTCCTCCATATCACTGGATACATGCGCCACCTTCTGCACCGGCTACACCTATTTCGGCACCGAATACTACTCGCAGTGCTTATGCGGCAACAGCCTTCCTCTCTTCAAAAGTACTACAAATGACAAGTGCACCCTTCCGTGCGTCAGCAACGCCTCCCAAATCTGCGGAGGGTCCTGGGCGCTCAGTATTTACCAGCGTACACCCCTCATATTAGGCAACCCACAGCAGATTAGCGGGTATACGAATATGGGTTGCTATGCCGAGAAGCCAGGAGGAAGAGCGCTGAAAGCGGTCATTGCGAGTGATAGCATGACGAGCGAACTGTGCGCTACATCTGCCCTGACCGCAAAGTTCGCGTACTTCGGACTCGAGTATGGGAGAGAGTGCTGGATAGGAAATTTGCTGGATGGTGCGGTCCCCGTGGATGCATCACGCTGCACCATGAATTGTACGGGAAGTGCCCTGCAAAACTGCGGTGGTGCGGGATTCATACAGCTATATGGAAGTGCGGCTGTAGTATCATCCTCATTGCCTTCCGTGTCTCCGGTTACTTCTTCGACTCTCACGTCGTTAGTAACAAGTTTAACATCGATTCCGTCAACTTCATCGAGTAGTCTGGTGCAGGTTCCCAGTATCTCGTCGACGACGATTTCGGTACCTATATCTATTTCGCTACCTACTACTTTCAGCCCTTCGTTTTCGAGCAGCAGTGTTATTCCTAGCTCAAGCTCCAGTCAAGCTGCCAGTTCAAGTACAACTGTACCAACGCCTATTCCCTTCTCTACACCGGTAGGCTCCTACAACTATGTCGGATGCTGGACAGATAACGCCTCTCTGGGTATGGGTCGTGCCCTCCGCAGCGTGCAAGCCCTAAGAAGTTCTCTCATGACGCCCCTTCTATGCTCTGCGTATTGCGATCAATATGCCTATTTTGGGGTCGAATTTGGAAACGAGTGCTGGGTAAGTGTTTTCTTGTCTGTAAAATGAAAATTTTCCGTCCAGACAAAACTAATACATCGAGCAGTGCGGCACCAAACTCCAAAATAGTACACAAGCCCCACTTTCCAACTGCAATACCCCCTGCTCTGGCGACCTCACTTTGACATGCGGAGCTACCGCTCGCCTCTCCTTATACTACTCAACGGACCCCTCGAAGGCATCATCAGACCCAGCTGTCCCCATCTCTCCCATCGGGAACTACTCATACTCCAATTGCATCATCGACACGGGGTCCCCGCGACTACTCACTATGGTTGTTACCTCCGATACCATGACCACCGAGACGTGCCTCCGGGCTGCAGAAGCGCGTAGGTGGAAATATGCGGCACTCGAGTTCAGTCGAGAGTGTTGGTTGGGGAATGGGCTGGCGTACACATCGGTGAATAAAAACGCAAGCGAAGGGGATTGCTCTATGACGTGTAATGGGGCGAGGAGCCAGATATGTGGAGGGCCTTCGAGGGCGAATCTTTGGGTCAGGAATGCAGGGGCTTAGGTGGGAGATATCTTGCTCCTTTGATCGCTTGGAGTAAGCGCTGAGGCACCGGGACTTGTGATGCCAGGGTCTTTACTATAGTTTCTGCTCTTTAGCTTCAATACATTGTAATGGCACGCTCCATAGGTTTATTCGATTCAAGACCACTTGTTTCAAAAGATCGCACAGATACACCACGCTATATACAAGGCCGTAGTAGCTT
>Ga0247757_10001666_pt1 | contig 13705 bp, 14 predicted proteins | sample UWRJL126311R4_FD_180929 | JGI IMG/M metagenome (GOLD analysis project Ga0247757, IMG submission 180929) | Plant litter microbial communities from Arlington Agricultural Research Station in Wisconsin, United States - UWRJ-L126-311R-4 | ecosystem: Environmental > Terrestrial > Plant litter >...
GGGGAAGTCCACTTTTCCTTTTCTTTTTTTTTTTTCTCCTGCTTATCCAGAACCTTCGAAAAAAGAAATGAAAAGGATGTTTTGTTCCAGGATTTGTAAGCACTTGCTATGCTGTGCCATGGACGTGGTCCCTCTTCCCCTCCCCCTCCCGCCTATGTACACATACACACATGCCTGTCCCAATCCCTTCCCGCACCAACCCCCCCCAGATACAATAGACCGAGCCGAACGGATTGGGGGTTAAGATGACGATTGGCGATCCAACACGGTGGCATGCGTGCTCTGAAGCGCGGGCCGGGGTCGCAAGACACCTTGCGCGTTTCATGGACGAGCGGAAATTTGGCCAGGGGGGGGGAGGGTTGAAGCAGGGCAGGCAGGGTCTCATCAGCAACTCTTTCCTTCTGGAATCCTAAAGCGGATGGTCTGTGGATTACTCATCGACGGCAGCACCCTCCTCGCTGCAGTGTTGAGGAGCGTGGCTTGTGGGGAGGGTGCGGTGGGGACGGATCGGAAAAGGGAGGTGGGGTGCGTCGTTGTGCGGTGTTTCGGGAACGGTCTGGCTGCCGATTTGCTCGGAGGAGGGAGGGTGTTTGCGAGCTGGAGATGTGCGGTGAGGGTGGTCCTTTGGGTTCTAGCGTTGGGCAGTCCGCGGTGGTGGGTGATGGGGGCAAAACATTGTGCAGCTTGCTCCGTGCTAGCTGGGATGTCTCATCCCTCACCGAAGGGCGTTAGGTCAGAATGGAAATCATCATGACTAAAAGAAAATAGCTAAAATTGGTTGCCATTTCTATCGTCGTCAAATACTGTCTACTAAGACCACCTTCTTTAGGGCTACCGTGGGAATATCGACATGCAAATACGGAGTGGAATGGGCTGTTCTTGTGTAAGTGCATGTATATATCCCTATACTTTCGGTGGGCGGATCTGATAATCTGCATCTGCCTTTCAATTCGTATTGCGATCTTCAGCGTCAGCAAAGACTGAGTCCACTTGCCACATATACTCAGATAGAACGCTTCTACTACAATCATCTACTAATCCGACCAACGGTTTCTTTTACCGGCAAACTCGAAAGATGCCTTTGAACTTTTATTTTACTAAAGGTTCAACTACGCGGTGCATACATCGCATAATCTCGTGCAACACCTTCTTCCTGTTCCTGTTAGCGTCTACTTGATCATGCTTAGCACACTGCTTATCCGGAATTAAAGCATTCTTACTAAAGGTAGTTTTAGGGCCATATTGCTTCAGGTGGTAAGGGCCGAATTGATGCCGATTGTCTGCGACGCCATTGGGACCGCTTTTCTCTTCGAATAATAATGGAGGCGCAAGCGGTGATACCACAAGTGTGTGCAACGAACCAACTAGAAATAGATTATTTGTGCATGTATTGCCACTCGGTGCTGAAGTTTATATCATACGATGAGTTTACTGCACACCACGCCTCTCTCGTATCATTCTATAGATATATGCGTAGACATCAAGAGACAGCCATGTCCCATTCATATCTCCTTTATTTCCAAACACGACGCCAGTCAATAATGGGTATCACAAATATCGTCCGCTTGTCCCCATAGCCAACGCTAGTCCCGAAAATGTCTTGTACGAGCTCGGTTCAGCCCGCTCAATTTGCATCTCGACCAATGTATTGGCCCATGTCTTACCTTGGTCTTAAATCTCCATGTCCGCGCCGTCTTTGTCCCGGTCTCGGCCTTCCCAATTACCACTATCCGCGCTATGAGCAAAAGCTTGTTGCACAGCGGGCCTGGGCTTATTCGCTATATCCAGTTCTGCAAATCTCGGCCGAACGAGTAGTATATTCACACGCGCGGCGTTAAAGACCTGTTCCGATGGGGGAATGGAAGCGGCGAGGTTGGTGTTCTCTGTGAGGCGTGTTATGAAGAACATGAATCGACCTGTCTTAATTTGCATCTCGGCGAAATTCGCACTGCCAGCCGGGATCCCGGTGTGTTTCCTATACAGCGTGTTAGAAGCCCTATGCACAAGAACAACAAGGCACAAGAAAAAGGCCACATACGCCATGCTCTGCTTGTGCGTCTTTAGAATGCTCGAAATGCGCTCAAAGCGATCCGTAAACGGATTTCCACTTTCTACGCCTCTCGTGACATGGGTAACCATTAAACAAGTCGTCCTCTCGTACAGAATCAATTCGCGAGCATCAATTGCTTCTGCCAGCTCCCTCAACAGGCCTTCTATGCTTCTCGCATTAGGTATCAAAAAGTAAATTATCTGGGTCCATGCTTTGTATAGGCTCTGGTCCCAAATGCTGGTTGCGAAGAATTCAACGGTCGAGGAGAAGGACTCCGAGGCAGAACGAATGTACTCTGAGCGCTCCTCGAAGAGCTGTAGGCGTAGGCGCGATTGCACCAGATCCATTTTATGAATCAGGACGAAAACCGCGGCTGTTGGGGAGTGCTCTTGCAGGGCACGGATAATAGCGCTGTACGAGATGACATCGGCTTGGAACTCGCGGGATTCAATGTCGAAGACGAATATCAGAACGGCAACGGAGGAGAAGACATGCGCGCGCTGATGCGTAAGGTAGTTTTCGACGAAACCGTCTTGTCTGTGCGTCACTTCATCAGCTCCATTCTACTCCGTCGCATCCTCTTCTCCTACTCCGACCATGCCGTATCCTAGGAGTGCTCTTACCCTCCACAGTCCCACAGATTCAGCATCAAGTTGCCCATGAACTTGATGTTGCTATGTTCGACATCGATGGTCGCCCCCAGTCGCCGCACGTCCTTCGCCACATAATTGCTGAAGACGATGCTCCGCATTGACGACTTGCCCGCACCGCTCTTCCCCATGAGTAGCACCTTACGCTGCTTCTGCCGCTTCGTCGAATTCATGGTGGCTCTCTCTCTTCCTCACATGGGTCTGAGCAGGCGTGGGGGGGAGGAATTCGGTCGTCAGTGGGTGCAGAGTAAGCTCGCAACGTTGGAATCTTTACTGACAACGGCGGTTGCAAGCGATGCACGTGCGTGTGACGTTACACGCCAGCGCTCGGACGCTCACGTGCGCCCTGTAGTTCTGATTCGTCCGCCCGCAAGTTGACTGTCTATAAAAAGCGCCCCCATCACATGTGAAATAATTTATAATTTCGATGCTCCCAAGCTATCAGGATTCATGCACGTTGAGCAATTATGCTGCAATTGCATCGAAAAAGGGGGTGATGAGTGTTGTGCATGCAAATGTGATGTCTCGCATGCAAACTTTGCTTGAGGTGGAACCGAATATGATCTTATCACCTTCCATATTACTATGTTACCCCCCTTGGTATTATGATTCGCCAAACTCTAATGCCACGCATTGTTAGACTCGAGCATAACGTAAATTGGAGTTACCAATGGGGGCCACCAATTACGCTAGCCAAAAAGGCATTAGCACTGATATCACTGGATAGCGTTACTATCGTACATAGTCAGAATAATTGGCACATCCGAATTTCTTCATCCGTAACGCACGTGGGTGCCTCCTCTGCAATTCAGAGGATATTCGTTAGGCGAAAAAAAAAACCAATCCGGATGAATATTGTAGGCCACCACGTGCCAATGGATAAGCACATTGATCATTGATCAGCAATGCAATGGCTCCATAGCATCCGGTAGGTTATAGTCAAAGCTCTGATAAGTCTTGTAGTCGTGGATATGGGATGTTCATCACATTTTCCAAGGGTTTCTCAGTTCGACTTCTCTCAACCTATGAAAATGACGTAATTACTGATCACTGTGATCGGTTTAATGATTGGTCCTTGACACGCAAATACTACGGGTTTTCAGTGGTAAAGTAGATTTCTCTTGGTCGAGTGTTTGCATATATGTTATGAATGCTTAATATCACACGAGGGAATGAACAACTATGGGTGATGTAAAGTGTTTGAACGGATCAGTGACGAAACAGCTCTGACCTGTGGATGGCATTATTCCGAGGGCGACCTCGATAGCCTGAGAAGGTAACGAAGGACTTATAAGTATTAGTTACTTAGTATCTTGAGAGGCCAACCCGACCTAGAGGAGTCGTTCGCCCTTCGCCGGGGCCTAGGGGCCAAGCATCTTAAAAACTGCTGTGAAGGCTGCGTAGGGAGACATATCAACGGCTCTCTTACTACCATTATACCTGATATGCTGTGAACCACCTCTTATCGGCCCAGAAAACACCTGGCCGTGCCGAAGAAGCTCTGGTAGGCAGCTTATGAAATTCCCGAGCATGCAATGGCATGAAGAAAGCTCTTCGCCTGCAAAAAAACAATATATAAAGTCTACTTGGCAAACCGTGGACATCCAGCATCCCCAAAACACAAACCCCCCAAGCACAAAATTGTTGTCTACAAACACTTACCTACGCACGTGATGCATCATCTCGGTACCGTCCCCCAACCAGCCAACTTCCATCCTCCCAAAGCCCCCTCCCCCCAGTCTAGCCCATCCTAGCGCTCTCCATCGCGGACGCTACGCCTCATTCCCCGAAGATCCGGCGACTCTCCCCTCGGCACCCGGCTCGCGCCAGGATGCCTGCCCTTGTCCATCTACCCCCTGAACCAAGCCGCCTTTCTGGGTCCTCGTTCGAAGCCATGCGCCCCCTGTCCGTCTAGTCCAGGCGGCATAGCGAAGGAAGGTGAAAGATGCCCGGCGGGCTCTGTGATGGACGTCGCGATAAGAGAAGGTATTATCATGATATGCACATAGATTGTTAACATTTGTTGATTGGCACGTTATCATCGTGGTGGAAGAAAAATGGGGGGGAAAGGTCTCAGCTGTACCCAATCCACACATCCCACGCGACATAAATATACATAACCATACAAAACTATCAAGCAACTTCCGCTCAGATGCATGCATGCAGCAGCATGCACGTAAATGTTTTCAATCATTTCCTTATCTGCTCCCCTCGTCCCGAAAGGGCAGGCATAATTTTTGTTTTTGGTTGGTCGGCATGGGCATACAACCCCCGATTGGCTGTAGCTCATACAGACACCCTTCCTCCGCGAAGAATCAATCCCTCCAATATTTTGAATTTATGAAGAAACCCCATGTGCTCTGAAGAAGCTCAGGGACCAAGGAACAAGAAGCACCTCTTAATTCCTAGCCCAACACAGTAAATTAGTTGAACCCCAACATTCCATCCATGTATTGGAAAAAGTAAAGAGAATTTCCTTGCCAAAAATGCCATTCCCATCCATCTTGTCCGGTTAAAGAACATGTTCAAGTTGTTTCAACAAAAGTTTGTCCTTTGCAAAACAGGTGCAGAGTACTGAGCTCGTAGAAGAGAAGCAGAGCAAAAATGTCGGCGGAGGTTCCGAAAAGGCATGCTAAATGACTGGCACAGAGAAAACGGTCGTCGAACACTGGCCAAAAATTAAAGATCCTGTTCTCCGGTATGGAAGACATGAAAAAAAGCATATAAACATGAATCTAGGGAATCCCAAATGAGCGTGGGGACCTTGGTTCGTCAAGTTTTAGCATTGCCGGTACAAGTGAGGAGACTGTCGGGCGGGCCTCAATCCATGCACCAGATCGGTTGTGTGCTTCCGCTGAGCACGGTCGTAACGACCTGAAGAGAATGTAGTCGAGAAAGATAAGAAATCAAGAAGATCAAGGGTATCTTAGAAAACAGTTCCGTCGGACAGGATCATGATGGGCGGTTCCTTGGTGTTTGGTCGCGAGACTTCAGCAAGCTCTCGGCCACCCTGAAGTCAACGGTTAGGTCGTGCGCCATTCCAATTTGAGGCAATTCACTTACCTTCCAGCTGCCTGCCTCGAGCATTTGGGCAAGGCTCAGCTTATTCTGTCCACTGAGTCCCAGTAGGGAATTGACCTCGACCAGAAGCTCATCGAGCAATCCCACTGTGACTGCGCGCCATTCGACAATCACGTCATCTTCTGCGGTGAATAGAGGGACTACCTCCATGTTCGGCTGCCCCTTAACCTTGGCGTTGCGGTGATACTGGTCTAGACCACGCTTCGCGTCTTCCGGTTTTAGCGTCAACAGACCAGTGTCAACGAAGAGACCACCATTGCGATACTCGGGGAGACCCGTTAAGAGATCAGCCCCAGCGAAATGAACATGGAGTAGTTTGGTCATGGGAACCATGAGTGAGTAAGCCAGCCATTGGGTAAGTTTATGGAAGGGCACAATGTTTTCCCAAGGGTGAGTTGGATGGGATGGCATAACGGAGCAGGGCCAAGCGTCGCCAAGAGAGATTCCATCAATTTGCGTACGAGTGGCCGGCCATATAGGAGCAAGACTGTCCATGAGAACATTCCAAAGTGTAGGCAAAGGAATGATTGGAACAGACGATGCCTGGGTCGAGGGATGCGAAAGGAGAAAGTCTGTCCTCGGTTAGAATAGGTATGTGAATTGTTGGGTCTTTGTACCGAGCATGTTGCCTGGGCGCGCATCAAGTCCAAAGACTTCCTGGCTCTGTAGAGCGTCACCCAATCGTATGAGTAGCCCCGCACGGCCTTCTAGACCGTCAATGGGGTTCTCCTCTGTGACTTGAAGGCCTCGCGCCAGGATCTTGGTGTCGAGCTTTTTCAATCCAGCACTATCGACTTGGCAGGGCTCATTGGGGTTGCTGCTGAAGATTCCGGCCTTGAACATCTCTAGACTTGCCACTGCCAAACCTTCGCTCCTGCGGTAGATTTTCCCGGATTCTTTACTGCGGTATTGCCACTTGGTACCGGCGCCCGCGTCGAGCAGCACAGAGACAAGGAAAAGATCTATCAAACGACGCGTTCGTTCCTGATTGTCCACAGTCGAGGGCCATGAAGCCATCAGCTGATCGACGCGCGGTCGGCCGCCTACGTCGAAGTGCTGCCAGCGACCGTGAGGGGGGATGGAAGCGTAGTCTGGGGCATAATCGCGCTGGCTCCGAGTCAGTGGTGCAAAAGGCATAGGCAGGCCAAGTGTCAGGTGGCTCACCCTGATGATGGAGACCACATAGGTTGCGGTGTCCTGGAACTTGGTCATATCAACGGCAAAATGCTTCAACTGGTTCTTGCGCGCCTTTTCGAGCACCAGTCGAGTCCGCTCGCGGACTGCATAGATGCTACGAAGGTAGCCGGCAGGATCAAGGGCTGGGTCGGGGGCCTTGGGTAGAGGCACGTCTGGGAAGCTCATGCGCGACTTGCCGTTGGCGGTCGACGGAGCAGGGGACTTGAGAGATCCATTGCTCATGTTTGCATGGCTCCCTGGGCCGTCAGGGGATATTGCTGGCTTGGAGCTCTTCCTGCTGAAAAGACCCATTTTTGCGACTGGGGCCGTGGAAGGAGGAGTTGAGGGGGGAGAAGTAGGTCGCGGTACGAAGAGATGGTCGAGGGTGCATCCACAGGGTGCACAAAGAAAGACAGAGCTTCGTGGGAGCGGGCGCGCGGTGGGTCTGGAAAGTCAAAGCGTCGAGCACTAGGCTGCTTGGCTCCGCAAAAGGGCACCTGGAGCTGAACCACCTGTGGCCAGGGGGTCGAGGTGGCGGGACGCGAGACGCGAGGAGAGGGGGGAGGTGATGGGCGTGGCGGCGATGGCGGCGGTGGTGGTGAGGGAGAAGGGGGTTCGAGGAAGAAATGAGAACGAGGCGTGCAAAATTTGGGCCGACGGGCTCAGTGTGAAGGGACTCTTGCTTGGGACGGGAGGGCGCGCGCTACCGTTGAAGGTGCTGGGATCCAATCCTGAGCAGGGTCAGGGGAGGGGGAGAAGGGAGCTCGTGCTGGTTTGCTGGGCTGTTCCCGCGCGGCTTTTCGTGGGCCTGGCTCAGGGCGCTCAAGGCTCAAGCTGGCCTGCTGGGCTGGCCTGGGCCGCACTCTACGGGCCTACCGTCCACCGTACCCCCGTACCCCACGGTGGATGCGCGCCAGAGGAGAGAGGAGAGGGACGACGCGTCGCAATGGCATCGACGCGCAGCCGGCATGCTCCCTGCGTGGGGCTCTGGATGCTCTGCGCTGTGCTGGAGGTGTTCTTGCTCGCAAACGCTCTCGCCAGCCGGCGAGGCCATCTCCAAACACGGCCATTCTTCCGCCTTCCGGTTAGGCCCAGCTCCAGCGGCCTTGTAGCTCTGCCAGTGCCGAGGCGCGACTTGATTTCAGGCGACACAACAGCCCCGGCATCTGAAAAACAAAATAACATCAGCCCACGACCTCACCACGCGATACCGACGCCGACGCCTACGCCGGTGCGCCCATCAACGTCCCGCGACGCCCGCCAGCGTCGCATCCACCGCAAACGCCAACCTGCTGCCCACCACCCACGCGCTCCCGAGTAATGCAGCGATCCCACGAGTCATCCAAGGGCGTCCGCGGGGGGCTGTGGAATCGCAAACAGTAGTGCCGGCCTCTCTACAATGGAGAAGGTCCATCGAAGAAGACAATGTGTGAAGTCCTAACGACTTGGCACCCGTATCCGCGTATAGCAGCGGCCGTGCTCCGTCACGCCGCTGATCAAACAGGCCTGCAAGCTCACTGACCAGTCCTTAAGTTGATGACAGAGGTCGACGTGACAAAACGACGACCGCGTCTGGCGTCGCCTTGGGGAGGTGTGGCTGATGTTGGAATCATAAGTTGCGTGCACGCTCGTGGGCATGCAACGTTTGAACAGCCGATGCCCGCATCGACCTTCTCCAACATCGTACGTAGCTTGCAACCTTATATGTCGCCGCGAACCATTCGTTGCGAGACAAGCCATGCATGTTTGCTTTCTGATGCGCCTTGTACCGTCGTGTTCGCATACCTGTCCTGGATGGCCAGGGTGGCTGTCGCTAGGGCTGTGGCGGTGACTCCGCAAGAGCCTCTAACGCGGGCGCACGACATGCTGCCCTCTACCATTTGCCATTTGCGCCTCCCACTCCTGCCGCCATGATATGACACAAGCTTAGCTTTTCGCCGAGAACCCTATACGCGTATACGCCATCTGAACCACGACGAAAATCATGGACGACCTCGCTGGCCTCGACTGGTCAGCGCCTCCTAAACCGCAGACGAGCACGCCGTCACCCCTCCCATCCTTCCGCCAGAGCCCCACTCCCCAGCTCTCTGGCCGCTCTACACCTCTTTCTGCCCAGCAGTCAGCATCCCTGCCCGCCGTTGCAAGCAATCGCCCGTCCAAAGCTCCCTCCAAGCCCGCAACGCCTGCCAACGATAGTTTCGCCGGCCTCGTCTCGATTGGCAGCTCCAAACCTGCCGCAAACAACCTGTCTCTACAGGAGCGCCAGAGACAGCTACAGGAAGAGAAGCAGCGTCAGGAGGCAGCGCGCAGGCAACAATTTGACGCGCATTTCGGCGGGGCAGACTCCAATGCTTGGAACAGTCTTGGGAGTGGGAAAAGCACACCCGATTCCATAGCCGCTGGAGCATCTCGGACCACTCCAGGTGCTTCCAGCAGACAGACTCTTTCTCAGACCATCAACAAGCCGTTTGCTGGCTTGGATACGAGTTCGAGACGCCCTCTTCAGTCTGCGCCTGTTGAAGATGATTTACTTTCTGCCTTCAATTCCAGCGCCCATGTCGATGCCTCCAGCCATTTCCCCCCTCCATCATTCAATAGTGGGCGTAGCACGCCAGGATATGGTGCGCATGCAAGTGTGCCACAGAACACAAGCAACAATTTTGTAAATATTGAAGACGATGACATGTTTGGCCTCAATGGATTGGCCCGGAAATCCACGGCCACCCCCGCGGCTGCCCCGGCATCCGCAGATGGGGATGACGATATTCTGGGATTGCTGAGCAAGCCAGTGTCTGAGTTCCAGCAGAAGCCAAAACCAGAATCAGTGGTGGAACAGCATCCTCGCGTCAAGCAACAGTCAAATCTCTCTTCGGTTAGTCCTCATGACAAGGCGGTCGCAGAATTGGTTGATATGGGATTTCCTGCAGAAAAGTCTGCCATTGCTCTTGCAACCACCGAGTCAGGCCACGATGTGTCTGCAGCCATTACTTGGCTCTTGAATCAGGCACACGCAGATGCAAAGCAAAAAACACATGAACAGACACAAGAAAGAAGTCGCAATCCCTACGATGACTCACAAGAACGCCCAGTACGAGGTAGCAGCAGATCCAACGTGCGTGATTCGAGCACTGGTGGACCTGTCCCAGCGTGGATGCGTGGCGAAGAAGGCCGGAGCCGATCAAACCAGCGCAGAGGAGAAAGCCCAGCACAAGACAAGGACGTCTCGCAATATGCGTCTGAAATAGGAAGCAGTTTTTTGAAGTCGGCAAACTCGCTATGGAAAACGGGACAAAAGAAGGTTCAGCGGGCTGTTGCAGACTTCCAACAGGATGGCGATCCAAACGTTCCAAAGTGGATGAGGGATGCTCAAAGCTCAGGGAAAGCTCCGGCTAAGGCTCCTTCACCAAGTGTCACAGATGAAGCAATGATGCTGGAGGCTGGTGGACGACCTTCTAAGCCATCTCGATCCTCTACACGTCAGGAGCCTGACTCGCTACCTGTGCGGCCACGACGGGATCAAGACACGTACCGTAATGACCTACGGGAAGGCCCTCCTAGTCGCATGTCTTCTCAATCTCCATCGTTACGACAACAGCCACCAGTCACTGACAAGCGCCCTACTTCAAGGTTGAATCGTCAAGACCTGGAGGAGCAAAGTGCACAAGCATATGTTAGCCCTGCGAGACGAAAGAAGACCACACCTCAACCCGATCTTCTCGCTTCAGCGCAGTCTGCTCCCTCACCACCGCCCTCTAAGCAGCCAGTGCCTCCCCAGTCAAACAACCCATTCCTACAGGCAGCCGCAGCCTCCAAAGCTAGGAGTCCTGCGGTTACACCCCTACCTGTGAGGCCAAAGGCACCTCCCCGTCAGATACCTCCTGCATCTTCCTCTGCCCTTAATTCATCAACCTCGTATCGACAAAAAGGATCTGAAGCCTTCAAACGAGGTGACTATTCTGCTGCACATGCTGCATACTCCTCAGCTCTTGGGCCTCTTCCCCAGGCTCACCCGGTGGCAATCATTGTGCTGTGCAATCGTGCCGTTACTAATATCAAGGTCGGCGATCCAAAGGCTGCTGTCTCGGACGCGGATACAGCACTTGCCATCATAGGCATCTCAAAAGGTGAAGGAGAAAAGATTGTTCTCGGTGGGACAGAGGGTGACAAGGATATGAAGGAATTCTATGGCAAAGCATTGATGCGAAAAGCCGAAGCATTAGAGCACATGGAAAGGTGGAATGATGCCGGTAAAGTGTGGAAAGAAGCTGTGGAGGCAGGCGTTGGCGGTTCGATAAGTATACAGGGCCGTAACCGATGCGACAAAGCTGTGGCAAGTGGAAATCAGTCTGCCTCTGCAGCAAAGCCGCCGCCAGTGAGGAAACCGCCGCCTCCGAAGCCCTCTGCTTTGTCAGACCTTGGAGGTCGCCCGGCTCAAGAATCTGAAGCCGTCAAAAAGTTGAAGGCAGCTAACGCTGCGGCAGAGAAGGCGGATGATGAGAAGTTCGCGCTTGCGGACCAAGTTGACGCCAAGCTTATTGCTTGGAAAGGCACAAAAGCCGACAACCTTAGGGCACTCTTAGGATCGCTTGATAAGGTGCTGTGGCCTGAGGCAGGATGGAAGAAAGTTAACATGGGAGATCTGGTGATGCCCAATAAAGTCAAGATTGTCTACATGAAGGCCATAGCGAAGGTACATCCCGACAAGGTACGTATCCTTTCTCTCACGACGGTTCGCAGCATCTAACACGATGCAGATCTCTCAAACGGCCACAACTGAGCAAAAGATGATTAGCGCCGCAGTTTTTGCTGTGTTGAACGAGGCCTGGGACAAATTTAAAACAGAGAACGGATTGTAATAACTCTTTAGGGTCTTTATTACGAATAGCTAGAAGTCGACATTATAGTGGACGATTTTCATACACCACCCAGACACTTGTCATAACTTCTATTGTGATTTTGTCGTAGTTCACAAAGTGGGCTCTAGATGCCCTATTATTCGCCAGGTATAGCTAGGGCGTGGAGACTGCACACACATAGTGTGTAGGACTCAATGAAGTGCCAAGTAGTAGAAGAGTGACACGCACATGCTAAGTCACGCGGAAAAAATCACATGAGCAAGAGTACCTGAGGCGAACATTCAATAGCGGCTCTTCGCGTGCCTGCAGGGATTTCCCCAGATCTTGGCATTACCTAAATTTCCAACTCTCCCAACCTCCATGGCAAAATTAGCACGTCTCATCATGTACACCATCTGAAGTGTCACTTTCGTTCTTGCGGATATAATTGACTGTACTCGACCTTACCTTCCAATTACATATTCAGAGCTTGTGCCAGGATCAGCACACGCAACTTAGCGCGCGACTTTGTAGATCTGTTCTTTGCGCCACCAGCTTCCAAGGAATTTGACGAGAAACTTTGCTTTCGTCACAAGAGATATCAATCTTGGAAGTGCCCGGAGCTATTAGGCACCTATCAGGAACTGGCTGTAGATCAAGTCTTGCTTGGGTAGAGAGGAGGTGCGCAGAAACAGACAGGCGACGGGCGCATACGTCATAGGGAAGATGTTTCCTCCATCACAGGGTTTACGCCTTGATATCGATGCCATCAGTCAGATTTGTGGATCTGTATCGATTGCGTGTTGGATAGGTATGTTCTCACAGAAGCAACGTTTCTTTTGTAGAGGGAGGGTGTCCATGGGAACGTCTTGACCACTTACGAAGACTCTGGTTCTTGCTGACGCAAAGGCAGTTGTATTTTCTCCGCAGATCATTGAAAACTGGAGGAGGAGTTCGGCAGAAGGACTCTCAGTTGTATTCATTGCGGTATGGCTACTCGGAGATTTTTTCAACATCTTTGGGGCGGTCCTGCAGGGTGTCCTTCCGACAATGATCATTCTGGCTGTATATTACACACTAGCAGACATTGTCTTGTTGGGCCAATTTTTTTGGTATGAAGGGTTCAGGTTAACTGATCAAGTAAAGTCTGCTGAAGAGACGGAGGAAGATGGCTTGGTGGCAACGGAAGAGTCACCTCTGCTCTCCGATGTCAGGGCAAGGCCACACCACCCCCAGAACGGGAATGGCAACGGATACCAGACACCTCCACGAATATCAGATATTGACCGCCGCCATTCCACGCAATCCCAACAGTCCTTCCGCGAACGCTTCCTTTCCGTCTCAGGCACCCATCTCTCCCCCGCGACGCCTCTACTCGACGATCCCGTAGTAGACACACGCAAGCCTCCTCTCCGTCCTCAGGCATCTCAATCCACGACTCAGGCAGTGCTTTTCAACCTAGGCGCCATCGTCCTCGTCTGCGCATCCGGTGTCTTCGGCTGGTGGCTCTCCGCCAGCCGCGGTTCTGCCTCCACACCCCCGGATTCCGCACCCGAGCCTCTGCAGTTCAACGTCCTGGGCCAGATCTTCGGATACATCTGCGCAGCACTGTACCTCGGATCTCGCATCCCGCAACTCCTGCTCAACTACCGCCGCAAATCTACCGAGGGCATATCGATGCTATTCTTCCTGTTTGCATGCATAGGCAATTTGACTTACGTGCTTAGCATCTTGGCGTACAAGCCAGTGTGCCGGGTGCCGGGACGGTGTGAAGGGGGTGAAGCATCTGGGCTGTATGGACGATATATTGCCGTGAACTTCAGCTGGTTGCTGGGGAGCTTTGGCACGCTAGTGATGGACGCCGGGGTGTTTGTGCAGTATTTTTTGTACATGGTTGATGGGGAGAGCAGTGA
>Ga0247757_10001667_pt1 | contig 13699 bp, 11 predicted proteins | sample UWRJL126311R4_FD_180929 | JGI IMG/M metagenome (GOLD analysis project Ga0247757, IMG submission 180929) | Plant litter microbial communities from Arlington Agricultural Research Station in Wisconsin, United States - UWRJ-L126-311R-4 | ecosystem: Environmental > Terrestrial > Plant litter >...
GGGCCTGGACCTCGCCAAGGCCAAGGAGATCGCGGTCGCCGCGAAGTTCCCGGCCGAGCTCGTCGACAAGGTCGCCCCGGTCTTCGTCAAGCTCTACGAGGTCTACACCGGCGAGGACGCGACGCTCGTCGAGGTGAACCCGCTCGTGCTGACCGGCGCCGGCGACATCGTCGCCCTCGACGGCAAGGTCTCGCTCGACGACAACGCCGAGTTCCGCCACCCGGAGCACGAGGCGCTCGTCGACCAGAACGCGGCCGACCCGCTCGAGGCGAAGGCCAAGGCGCTCGACCTCAACTACGTCAAGCTCGACGGCCAGATCGGCATCATCGGCAACGGCGCGGGCCTCGTCATGTCGACGCTCGACGTGGTCGCCTACGCGGGCGAGGCGCACGGCGGCGTGAAGCCGGCCAACTTCCTCGACATCGGCGGCGGCGCCTCCGCCACCGTCATGGCCAACGGCCTCGACGTGATCCTCGGCGACGAGCAGGTGAAGAGCGTCTTCGTGAACGTCTTCGGCGGGATCACCTCCTGCGTCGCCGTCGCGGAGGGCATCGTCAAGGCCCTCGAGATCCTCGGCGACACGGCGACCAAGCCGCTCGTCGTGCGCCTCGACGGCAACCAGGTCGAGGAGGGGCGCGCGATCCTCGCGGCCGCGGACAACCCGCTCGTCACGCTCGCCGACACCATGGACGACGGGGCCGACAAGGCCGCCGCGCTCGCTGCGAAGTAAGGACCGAAGGAACCATGTCGATCTACCTGACCAAGGACTCCAAGGTCATCGTCCAGGGCATCACCGGCGGCGAGGGCACCAAGCACACCGCCCTCATGCTGAAGGCCGGCACCCAGGTCGTCGGCGGCGTCAACGCGCGCAAGGCCGGCACGACCGTCGAGCACACCGACAAGGACGGCAACGCCATCAGCCTCCCGGTCTTCGCGACCGTCGAGGAGGCCATGGAGAAGACGGGCGCCGACGTGTCGATCGCGTTCGTGCCGCCGGCCTTCGCCAAGGACGCGATGATCGAGGCCATCGACGCCGAGATCCCGCTGCTCGTCGTGATCACCGAGGGCATCCCGGTGCAGGACTCGGCGGAGGCCTGGGCGCACGCCAAGGCGAAGCGCAACGTGACCCGCATCATCGGCCCGAACTGCCCCGGCATCATCACGCCGGGCGAGGCGCTCGTCGGCATCACCCCGGCGAACATCACGGGCACCGGCCCGATCGGACTCGTCTCGAAGTCGGGCACCCTGACCTACCAGATGATGTACGAGCTCCGCGATCTCGGCTTCTCGACCGCGATCGGCATCGGCGGCGACCCCGTCATCGGCACGACGCACATCGACGCGCTGCAGGCCTTCCAGGACGACCCGGAGACCAAGGCGATCGTCATGATCGGCGAGATCGGCGGCGACGCCGAGGAGCGCGCGGCGGACTTCATCCGCCAGTACGTGACGAAGCCGGTCGTCGGCTACGTGGCCGGTTTCACCGCGCCCGAGGGCAAGACGATGGGCCACGCCGGCGCGATCGTGTCGTCGGGTGCGGGGACCGCGCAGGGCAAGAAGGAGGCCCTCGAGGCCGCCGGGGTCAAGGTCGGCAAGACGCCGTCGGAGACCGCCGACCTCATGCGCGAGATCATCGCGGGCCTCTAGCCCCGACTCCAGCGCATCATGAGCGCCGCGCAGATCGCGGTGATCTGGGCCGGGTTCGTCCCGGCCGGGATCATCGTCCTCTGTGCGGCGCTCTGCGTCGTGGGGCGTCTCACGGTCTGGCGCGATCCGCCGTCGCGGCACGCGATCATCGCGGAGTACGGACCGGATCCGACCGTCGACATCGCGTCGGCCGCCGTGATCCTGCGGCGCGAGGACGACGGCGCATTCGCGCTGCTCCTCGACGAGGCCGTGCGCGGCGAGATTGCGCTGCTGCGCGCGCCGAACGGCCGCGGCGGCGTGACGATCTCGGTGGAGGAGCCGGGCGGCCGGCGCTCGCTCGCCTGGCAGTACCTGCACGACCACTGCGAGCCCGCGGTCCGCGCCGCGTACGAGCGGCTCACCTCGGGCGACGCGGCGCTGCGGGCCAGGCCGAGCGGGTATCTCTCGGCGGTCATCGCCCTGTTCGTGATCCTCGCGTGGGCGGGCAGCTGGCTCGGCGGCGTCGCGGCGGCGATCATCGGCTTCGCGAGCGGGGAGCCCGGATGGGCGTGGCTGCAGATCGGGATCGCCGTCGGCGTCGCGGTCCTCGGCATCGTCGTCGCGTTCCTCGTCTCGCGCTTCATGCCGCTCACCGCCGCGGGCGTCGCGGCGCGCGATCGGCTCCTCGGCCTGCGCGTCTACGTCGACGTCGCGGAGGTGCACCGGTTGCGGATCCTGTTCGGACCGCGGACTGCCGAGGCGGAGCCCGCCCCGGCTCCCGGCGGGATCGGCGACCAGCGCACCGAGCGCATCGAGCTCCCCAGCCGCCTGATCCCGTACGGCGTGCTGTTCTCCACCGATCGGTCGTGGCGGCGCGCCCTCGACTCCCTCACGTTCGTCAACCCGAACGCCTCCGGTGCGGACCGCTTCTTCGCGCCGCCCCGCGACCGGGCCGGTTAGCGTAGGCGGCATGCGTCGCTCCTCCGCCCGCCGCCTGGTCTCCCTCGTCGCCGTCGCGGCGGCCGTCTCGACGCTGCTCGCGGGGTGCTTCCTGATCCCGCACCCGCAGCCGAAGCCGGGCGCGACCTCGACGTCCACGACGCACACCGACGAGAAGGTGGCGGCCGACCTGCAGCGGTTCTACACGCAGGGGCTCACGTGGCGCAGCGAGGGCCACGGCATCGACTCGACGAAGGTGACGGTCCCGCTCGACTGGGCGAAGCCGACCGGCGCGACCGTCTCGATCGCCATCGCGCGGCACAGGGCGACGGCGCAGCGGCTCGGCTCGCTCCTCGTCAACCCGGGCGGTCCCGGAGGATCGGGCTACGACTTCGTCGACCAGTCGGCCTCGTACGTCGTCACGCCCGACGTCCTGGCGCACTACGACGTCATCGGCTTCGACCCCCGCGGCGTCGGCCGCTCGACGCCGGTGGTCTGCTACACCGACCCGAAGAAGCAGGACCGGCTCCTCTACGGCACCTACGACGATCCCTACGGCTCCGCGGGGTGGGCGAAGGAGCTCGACGCGCGCGAGAAGGACTGGGTCGCCGCCTGCCAGAAGAACACGGGCGACCTGCTCGGCCACCTCGACGCCGCGAGCGTCGCGCGCGACATGGACGTGATCCGCGCGGTCCTCGGCGACAAGGTCATGCACTACCTCGGCTACTCGTACGGCACCTACCTCGGCACGATGTACGCGGAGCTCTTCCCGAAGAAGGTCGGCCGGATGGTGCTCGACGGGGCGGTGGACCCGACGGTCGACCAGCTCGACGCCCTCGCCACCCAGATGGCCGGCTTCGACAGCGCCCTCAAGGCCTATCTGACCGACTGCCTCGCGAAGAAGGGCTGCCCGTTCTCCGGCACGCCCGATCAGGCGATGCAGCAGGTGCGGCAGGTGCTCGACACGGTGGGCGCGCAGGACCTGCAGTCGTCGGACGGACGCACCCTCGACGCGGCGACGCTCGGCACCGGGATCAGCGAGACGCTGTACTCGCAGCAGAGCTGGCCGGACCTCACCGACATGTTCACGAGCCTGCGCACCGGCGACGCCGATCCCACGTTCGCCCAGGCGGACTCCTACAACGGCCGCACCGGCAGCGGGCGCTACGACGGCAACGGCAACGAGATCTACACCGCGGTCACCTGCGACGAGTCGGACCTCGCGACCGACGGCGTCGACGTGTTCGGCGACCTCGCGAAGCTCGACGCGGCGGCGCCGACCCTCGGCAAGTACTTCGCCTACGACGACACCGCGGTGCTCGAGGCGGCCTGCGACAACTGGCCGGTCGAGCCCGCGAAGCTCCCGACCACGTTCGACGCGAAGGGCGCCAAGCCGATCGTCGTCATCGGCACGACCAACGACCCGGCGACGCCGTACCAGCAGTCGGTGTCGCTCTCCAAGCAGCTCGACAGCGGGTTCCTCTTCACGCACCACGGCGAGGGCCACACGATCTACGCGCAGGGCGACCAGTGCATCGACAGCAACGTCGACGCGTACCTGCTGCGGGGCACGCTGCCCGCGGCCGATCCGGACTGCCACTAGCGCGGCGGGCCGTCGGCGGCTCCCGCGCCCGCGCCGCGTAGGGTCGCGACGTGACCCGACGCCTCACCGTGCTGTTCTCGGCGCTGGAGGCCGTCATCGCCGTCGCGATCGGGGTCGCGATCCCGCTCGTGCCGCTCACGCTCCTGTGGGCGATCCAGTTCGGATTCGCCCCGTCGTTCGCGGGATTCTGGCGGGCGGCCGTCGACGTGTGGCTGCTCGGGCACGGGGTCGACGTGCGGTTCCAGCTGGATGCGGCGACCGCGACGTCGCTCGGGATCGCCGGCGCCGATCAGCCGGTGGTCGTGACCATCGCGCTCCTGGGCTTCGCGCTGCTGACGGCGCTGCTCGGCGTGCGCGCGGGCGGGCGGATCGCCGACACCGGCCACCTGCTCCTCGGCTCGATCACGGTCGTCGTCGTCGGGGGCGTCGTCTCGACGGGGGTGACGCTCAGTGCGCTCCACGTCGATGCGCGACCCTCGATCTGGCAGGGTGCGCTGCTGCCGACGGTCGCACTCGCGCTCGGGGTGGGCGTCGGACTCCTGGCCGCCGTGCGCCCGCGGCTCCCGCGGGCCGACCCGATGCTGCGCGCCGCGATCGGCGGAGCCCTCCGCACCGGCGCCGCGTCGGTCGCCCTGCTGATCGGCGTCGCGGCGATCGCGGTCGCGGTCCTCGTCGTCGGTCACTACGGCGAGCTCATCCGGCTGTACGAGGCCCTGCACACCGGTCTCCTCGGCGGCCTCGCGCTCACCCTCGCACAGCTCGCCTTCCTGCCGGACGTCGTGATCTGGGCCGGGAGCTGGTTCGCCGGGCCGGGCTTCGCGCTCGGGACCGGATCGCACGTCTCGCCGCTGGGCACGGCCGTCGGACCGGTGCCCGCGATCCCGCTCCTCGGGGCCATCCCGACCGGCGACCTCGCGTTCGGCTTCGCGGGGCTCGTCGTGCCGGTCGCGGCCGGATTCCTCGCGGGCGTCGCCGCCCGGCCGTCGCTCAACCGCACGCTCGCCGAGCACGACGGACCGCGCTGGCCCGCGCTCCTCGCGACCGGGCTCGGCGGGGGTGCGGTCGGCGGGCTGCTCATGGGTCTGCTCGCGTGGGCGGCCACGGGATCCGCGGGGCCGGGGCGGCTCGTGCAGGTGGGTCCGGATCCGATCGCGGTCGGGCTCGCGAGCGCGCTCGAGATCGGGGTCGCGGCGCTCATCGGCGTGGCGACGTCGATCCGGCTGCCGGCACGACTGCGGGCGCGGGCCCGGGAGCTGGATCAGTAGTCTGATCGGATGCTGCGGCTCGTCGTCCTGATCTCCGGCGCCGGGTCGAACCTGCGGGCGCTGCTCGAGGCGTCGGAGGACGCGGAGTTCCCCGCCCGCGTCGTCGCGATCGGCGCCGACCGCGATGCGGACGGACTCGCGCACGCGGAGGAGTTCGGCATCCCGGGCTTCGTCGTCCCGTTCGGCGCGTACCCGACGCGCGAGGAGTGGGGCGAGGCGCTGCTCGAGCAGATCCGGCAGTGGGATGCCGACCTCGTCATCCTCTCCGGCCTCATGCGCCTGCTGCCCCCGGGGGTCGTGCGGGCGCTGACCCCGAACCTGCTCAACACGCACCCCGCGTACCTGCCCGAGTTCCCGGGCGCGCACGCCGTGCGCGACGCGGTCGCCGCGGGCGCGACGCAGACCGGCGCGAGCGTCATCGTCGTGGACGACGGCGTCGACACCGGCCCGATCGTGGTGCAGGAGCGCGTGCCGATCGCCGCGGGCGACACCGAGGGCGTCATCCACGACCGCATCAAGATCGTGGAGCGGCGCCTCCTCGTCGACGTCGTCCTCGGCATCGCGAACGGCGAGATCGACCTCCGGGAGCTGGCGGCGAGCCGATAGGCTCGAACGGTCGCGACTGGCGCAGGTGGGGCACCACCGGGGAGCGACCATCCATCGTTCCGGTCGCCCGCCTGGGCCGGTGCGGATATCCATTCACCCGATATCCGAAGGAGCCCGCATGTCCGGACCCGCCATCGACCCCGCCCTCTACCGCGAGCGCGACGTCGTCCCGATCCGCCGGGCGCTCGTCTCGGTGAGCGACAAGACCGGACTGGTCGAGCTCGCCGCGGCCCTCGTCGCGGCCGACGTCGAGATCGTCTCGACCGGTTCCACGGCCAAGACCATCGCCGACGCCGGCCACCCGGTCACGCAGGTGGGCGACCTCACGGGCTACCCCGAGTCGCTCGACGGCCGCGTGCGCACGCTGCACCCGACGGTCCACTCGGGTCTGCTCGCCGACCTGCGCCTCGAGGCGCACGAGACGGAGCTCGACGAGCAGGGCATCGCGCCGTTCGAGCTGCTCGTCTCGAACCTCTACCCGTTCGCCGCGACCGTCGCCTCGGGCGCGGAGCCGGACGCCGTCGTCGAGCAGATCGACATCGGCGGTCCCGCCATGGTGCGCGCGGCCGCGAAGAACCACGCGAACGTCGCGGTCGTCACCGACCCGGCCCAGTACTCCGTCGTCGTCGACGCGCTCCTGCACGGCGGGACCACGCTGGCCGAGCGCCGCTCCCTCGCGGTCGCCGCGTTCCGCCACACCGCCTCGTACGACGTGACCGTCGCGAACTGGATCGGCACGGTCCTCGCGCCCGACGACCAGGGCAGCGGCTTCCCCGGTTGGCTCGGCGAGCGCTGGGAGCGGAGCTCGATCCTGCGCTACGGCGAGAACTCGCACCAGCGCGCGGCGCTCTACACGACGCCGGGCGCCCTCGGCATCGCGCAGGCGACCCAGCTGCACGGCAAGGAGATGTCGTACAACAACTTCGTCGATGCGGATGCCGCCCTGCGCGCCGCGTACGACCACCGCGACCCGACGATCGCGATCATCAAGCACGCGAACCCGTGCGGCATCGCCACGGCCGACGACCTGGCGACCGCACACGCGCGCGCCCACGCGTGCGACCCGGTGAGCGCCTTCGGCGGGGTCATCGCGGCGAACCGCGTCGTCGACCTCGCGACGGCCGAGTCGATCGCGCCGATCTTCACGGAGGCGGTCGTGGCGCCCGGGTACACGCCCGAGGCGCTCGAGCGGCTGCAGCGCAAGAAAGACCTCCGCATCCTGCAGCTGCCGGAGGGCTACGGCCGCGGCGACGACGAGATCAAGCAGATCTCCGGCGGCCTGCTCGTGCAGACCGCGGACGCGCACTTCGCGCCGGCGCTGCAGTGGCAGCTCGCGACGGGCGAGCCGGCCGACGCCGCGACGCTCGCCGACCTCGAGTTCGCGTGGCGCGCGGTCCGCGCCGTGAAGTCGAACGCGATCCTGCTCGCCTCCGGCCGCGCCTCGGTCGGCGTCGGCATGGGTCAGGTCAACCGGGTCGACTCGTGCCGGCTCGCCGTCGAGCGCGCGGGCGAGCGCGCACGGGGGAGCGTGGCGGCCTCCGACGCGTTCTTCCCCTTCGACGACGGCCCGCGCGTGCTCCTCGAGGCGGGGATCACCGCGATCGTCCAGCCGGGCGGCTCGATCCGCGACGCCGACACCATCGCGGCGGCGCAGGAGTTCGGCGTGACGATGTACCTCACGGGCGAGCGCCACTTCTTCCACTGACGCGCCGTCCCGCACCTCCCGCGGGGGTCGCTCAGTCGACCTGAGCGACCCTTGTGTCGTCGAACGATCCGGTCGTAGTCTGGAGGGCTGCCCCGTGCCGGGCGGCTGGACGATCGATACGGGAGGCTCTCATGACCAACGGAACGCTGCAGCGCACCGAGGTCGCCGTCCCGCGTCCGTACGGGATCTAGCGACCTCCCGCACCACCGTCCTCCGCGCGGCCCCCGTCGGCCGCACCACCGCCACCTGAATCACCCCGGAGCCGCGCATCGTCCGCGCGTTCCGACGACCCGGAAACGGTCATGCCTCCCACGCGTCCCCTTCGTCCCGACGACTCCCGCGACCTCGGCACGGTCCGCACGATCCTGCGGATCCTGCCCTTCGTCCGTCCCGCGCTCGGCCGCATCATCCTCGGGATGGTCGCCGCCCTGCTCGCCGGGCTCGTGTCGCTCGCGATCCCGCTCGTGCTGCAGTCGCTCGTCGACGGGCCGCTGACGTCCGGCGACGGCCGAGCGGTGATCACGGCCGCCCTCGGCGTGCTCGCGCTCGGCGCCCTCGAGGCGATCTTCATCGCGCTGCGCCGTCGCTTCGTGCTGACGCCGGGCACCCACGTCGAGGCCGCGATCCGCAACTCGCTCTACGCGAAGCTGCAGGATCTGCCGGTCGCCTTCCACGACCGCTGGCAGAGCGGGCAGCTGCTGTCGCGCGCGATGAGCGACATCAGCCTCATCCGTCGCTGGCTCTCGTTCGGCATCGTGCTGCTCGTCGTGAACCTCATCACGATCCTCGTCGGATTCGTGGTGCTGTTCTTCTGGAGCTGGCAGCTCGGCATCGTCTTCGCCGTCTGCTCGATCCCGATCTTCGTCTACAGCTACATCTTCGAGAAGCGCTACTCGATCGTCGCGCGTCGCTCGCAGGATCAGCAGGGCGACCTCGCGACGGCCGTCGAGGAGTCCGTGCACGGCATCCGGGTGCTCAAGGCGTTCGGCCGCGGACGCTACTCGCTCGAGAAGTTCGTGCGGCAGGCGGAGGAGCTCCGGGGCACGGAGCTCGACAAGGCACGCGCCGTCGCCCAGCTCTGGCTGTGGCTGCTGCTGATCCCCGACGTCGCGTTCGCCCTGTGCCTCGGCGGCGGGGTGTGGCTCGCCTCGATCGGCGAGATGAGCGTCGGCGACCTGTTCGCGTTCTTCGCGACGGCCACGGTGATCCGCTTCCCGATCGAGTCGATCGGCTTCCTGCTCTCGATGACCTTCGACACCCGGACCGCGATCGACCGCCTCTTCGAGGTGTTCGACGAGACCAACCCGGTCACCGATCCTGAGCGCCCGGCGACGATCGCGCGGCCGCAGGGGCGGCTCGCCTTCGAGGACACGCACTTCCGCTACCAGGACTCGCCCGCGAACGTGCCCGACCTCGTGAACGGCGTGCGGCTCGAGCTCGAGCCGGGCGAGACCATGGCGCTCGTCGGGCTCACGGGCTCCGGCAAGACGACGCTCACCGCCCTCACGACGCGCCTGTACGACGTGACGGGCGGGGCGGTCACGCTCGACGGGGTCGACATCCGCGACCTCACGCGCGAGGAGCTGCGCCGCCACATCGCGATGGCGTTCGAGGAGGCGACGCTCTTCTCGGCGAGTGTGCGCGACAACGTGCTGCTCGGCCGGCCCGACCTCGCCGACGACCCGGTCGAGTCCGAGCGGGTCATGCGCGAGGCGCTCGAGATCGCGCAGGCGGAGTTCGTCGCGAACCTGCCCGAGGGGGTCGACACGAAGGTCGGCGAAGAGGGGCTGAGCCTCTCCGGCGGACAGCGCCAACGTCTCGCGCTCGCGCGTGCGGTCGCCGCGGCCCCGGCCGTCCTCGTGCTCGACGACCCGCTGTCGGCGCTCGACGTCGACACCGAGGCGCGCGTGGAGGCCGGCCTGCGCCGCGTGCTCGCCAAGACGACCGCGCTCGTCGTGGCCCACCGTCCCTCGACCGTGCAGCTCGCGGACCGCGTCGCGCTCCTCGAGGACGGCCGCGTCACGGCGGTCGGCACCCACTCCGAGCTGCTGGCGACCAACGAGCACTACCGGTTCGTCATCTCCTCGCTCGAGGACGACGAGCGCCGACAGGAGGTGAGCGCATGAGCACGGTCTCGGGAGTCGAGGGCGAGGAGCGCGACGATTACACGCGCGCCGAGAGCCGCGAGATCCGCCAGCGGTCGCTCCGCCTGCTCGGATCGCTCATGAGGCCCGAGCGCGGGCGCCTGATCGTCTCGGCCCTGCAGATCGTCGTCTCGACGGGCGCGCAGGTCGCGGGGCCGGCGCTCATCGCGTACGGCATCAACTCCAACATGGCCGCGTTCGAGGGCAAGCCGCTCGATCTGCGTCCTCTGCTCATCGCCTTCATCGGGTACCTCGTGTGCGCGATCGCGGGAGCGGTGCTCGCGTCGCGCTTCACGGTGCTGGCGGCGAAGATCAGCCAGGCGATCCTGCTCGACCTGCGCACCCGGGTCTACCGGCACGCGCAGCTGCTGAGCCTCGAATTCCACGAGACGTATACGTCCGGACGCATCATCGCGCGCCAGACGAGCGACCTGGAGGCGATCCGCGAACTGCTCGACTCGGGCATCACCGGGCTCGTGCGCGGCGTGCTCTACATGGTGTTCACGGCGATCGCGCTCGTCGCGCTCGACCCCTGGAGCGGGCTCGTGCTCGCCGGGGCGCTCATCCCGCTCGCGCTGCTCACCCGCTGGTTCCAGCGCCGCTCGCAGCTCGCATTCCGCGCGACGCGCGTGTTCTCGGCGCGGCTCATCGTGCACTTCGTCGAGACGATGACGGGCATCCGCGCGGTGCAGGCGTTCCGCAAGGAGAAGCGCAACGAGGTCGAGTTCGGCGGCATCGTCGAGGACTACCGCGACGCGAACGCGCGCGCCATCCGCCTCTTCGGCATCTTCGATCCGGGCCTCATCATGATCGGCAACGTCACCGTCGCGGTCGTGCTGCTGGTCGGCGGATTCCGGGTGATCGACGGCGGGCTGGCCATCGGATCCCTGCTCGCGATCGTGCTGTACACGCGGCGCTTCTTCGACCCCATGGAGGAGATGGCGACCTTCTACAACTCGTACCAGTCGGCCGCCGCCGCGGCGGAGAAGATCTCGGGCGTGCTCGAGGAGCGGCCGACGGTGCCGGATCCGGCGCGTCCCGTCGACCTGTGGGAGTCCGCGGGCGCGGTCGACTTCGACGACGTCCGGTTCGCATACCGCGACGATCGCGTCGTGCTGCCGGACTTCGAGCTGCACATCCCCGCGGGGCAGACGATCGCGCTCGTCGGCTCCACGGGCGCGGGCAAGTCGACCCTCGCGAAGCTCATGGCGCGGTTCTACGACCCGACGGTCGGCGCGGTCCGGCTCGACGGCGTCGATCTGCGCGAGCTGCACCCGAAGGACCTGCGGCGCGCGATCGTCATGGTGACGCAGGAGGCGTACCTGTTCAGCGGCACGGTGGCCGACAACATCGCGCTCGGCAAGCCCGGGGCGTCGCGCGAGGAGATCGTCGCGGCCGCGACCGCGGTCGGCGCCGACGACTTCATCATGGCGCTGCCCGACGGGTACGACACCGACGTGAACAAGCGCGGCGGCCGCGTCTCGGCGGGACAGCGGCAGCTGCTCTCGTTCGCGCGCGCGTTCCTCGCGGACCCGGCGGTGCTGATCCTCGACGAGGCGACCGCCTCGCTCGACATCCCGAGCGAGCGGCTCGTGCAGGAGGGCCTGACGACCCTGCTCGCCGACCGGACCGCGGTCATCATCGCGCACCGCCTCTCGACGGTCGCGATCGCCGACCGCGTGCTCGTGATGGAGCACGGCCGCATCGTCGAGGACGGCTCGCCGGACGACCTCATCGCGGGCACGGGCCGGTTCGCGGCCCTGCACGCGGCCTGGCGCGACTCGCTGGTCTGACCCCGCGCCGCGGCCGCGCGTGGAGTCCCCTTCGGGACTCCACGGCGCTCGCCCCCAGGCGAGGAGTCCCATTCGGGACTCCTCGCGGTCGGGGGCTGGCCGTTTGCGACCCTTCGCGCGACGATGGGGCATGGCCGTCACCGACGTCACCCCGTTCATCTGGTACGACGACGATCTCGCGGAGGCGGTCGCATCGTACGAACGCATCTTCGGCGAGCTGCACCGCCGTCCCGACCTGCTCGATCCCGACGGACGCCTGCTCGGCGTCTGGTTCGAGGTCGGCGGGCGGCGCGTGATCGGCCTGCAGGGCGGGCCCGGGCATCCGCACACCGACGCGCTCTCCCTCTACGTCACGCTCGACGGCGGGCAGGAGGAGGTCGACCGCATCTGGGACGGCTTCCTCGCCGAGGGCGGCACCGAGGTCGCGTGCGGCTGGCTCACCGACCGCTTCGGGGTGTCGTGGCAGATCGTGCCGGTGGAGCTCGAGGAGGCGATCCTGAGCTCCGACGCCGAACGGCAGGCCTACGCTTACGAGGCCATGATGCAGATGAAGAAGATCGTCATCGCCGACCTCGTGCGGCCGGCCGCGTGAGCGGCATCCAGGGTCGCGTCGCGATCGTCACGGGCGCGGCGAGCGGCATCGGCGTCGCCGTCGCGGAGCTCTTCGCCGAGCGGGGCGCGCAGGTGATCGGGGTCGACCGGGCGGAGTCCGTGCACACGGCGGTCGCGGCGCTGCCGGGCGACGGGCACCACGCGATCGTCGCCGACCTCACGGTGCCCGCGGCGGCCGACGCCGTCGCGGCCGAGGCGGTCGCGCTCGCCGGACGGATCGACATCCTCGTCAACTCGGCCGGCATCGTCCGGCTCGCCCCGGCCCTCGACCTCTCCGACGCCGACTGGGACGCCACTCTCGCCGTCAACCTGACCGCGGGCTACCGGATGGCCCGCGCCGCCGGCCGCGTCATGACGGAGGCCGGCTACGGCCGCATCGTCACGATCGCCTCGCAGGCCGCGCTCATCGCCCTCGACGAGCACGTCGCCTATGGCGCGAGCAAGGCCGCGATCCTCGGGATGACGAAGGTGCTCGCACGCGAGTGGGCGCCCCGCGGCGTCACGGTCAACGCGATCTCGCCGACCGTGGTCGCGACGCCGCTCGGTGAGCAGGCCTGGGCGGGGGAGAAGGGCGAGGCGATGAAGGCGCTCATCCCCGTCGGCCGCTTCGCACAGCCGCGCGAGATCGCGGCGCTGATCGCGTACCTCGCCGACGACGATGCGGCGATGATCACGGGCGAGAACGTCGTGATCGACGGGGGCTACTCGATCGTCTGATCGCGCGGCCCGCTACGGCATCCACCGCGCCGCGTCGAGGTCGACTCGGAACACGCTCCCGTCGCGCGACCAGCGCAGCGGCGTCCCCTCGGCGCGGTAGTGCTCGAGCGCGCGGGTCTCGTGATCGATCGCGGGATGGCCGGAGGCGCGCACGACGCGCCACCACGGCACGTCGCTCCCGTAGTACGCCATCACCTGGCCGACCCCGCGGGGCGCCCGCGAACCGATCGCGGCGGCGACGTCGCCGTACGCCATGGCGCGGCCCGCGGGGATCGACGCGACCACGTCGAGCACGCGCGAGACGAAGTCGTCGCCGGGCGTCGCCATCCGGATCGGAGCCGGCGCTACAGCTCGAGCGCGCCGAGGTTCTCGCCGTACGGCGTCTCGCCGACGACCGAGAAGCCGACCGCCTTGAAGAACGCCTCCGGGCCGCCCTCGCCGCTCGCCCAGACGACGGTCGCGCGGTGGAATCCGCGGGCCCGCGCCTCGTCGGCGAACGCCTGGACCGCGAAACGGCCCACGCCGGCGCCCTGGATGTCGGCGGCGACGTTGATGCGCCAGAGCGCGGCGCGGAGGAAGTCCTCGCTCGCCTCGGCGTCGAAGTTGGCCATGATGTAGCCCACGACCTGGTCGTCCTGATCGAGGACCACGCGCGGCCACGAGTTCGACGGATCGAGGTTGGGCTCCGC
>Ga0247757_10001668_pt1 | contig 13694 bp, 13 predicted proteins | sample UWRJL126311R4_FD_180929 | JGI IMG/M metagenome (GOLD analysis project Ga0247757, IMG submission 180929) | Plant litter microbial communities from Arlington Agricultural Research Station in Wisconsin, United States - UWRJ-L126-311R-4 | ecosystem: Environmental > Terrestrial > Plant litter >...
CTGGACGCTGCCCTCGCTCGCGAGCGGGGCGAGCAAGGTCCTCAGCTACACGGTGACGGTGCCGGCGAACCTCACGTCGACCGCCGAGAACCCGGCCGCCGCGGAGCTCGTGAACGTCGCCGACGTGCCGGGCTACGACGGCCTCGACGCGACCGATCCCGCCAACACCGGACTCACCCCGAAGCACTACACCGAGGACCCGCAGGCGGAGGCCGACGTCGAGCTCGACCTCGCCAGCCTGGGCGGCACGCTGTGGCAGGAGTGGGCGACGACGGGCGCGACCGTCGGCACGCTCGACGCGGACGACCCGCGCCTGGCCGGCATCCCCATCACGGTGACCTACCTCGGCGCGGACGGCGTCGCGGGCGGCGGCGATGACGAGGTCCACCACACGACCACGGGCTCCGACGGCACGTACCTCGTCGCGAACCTGCCGGGCGGCGGCTACACGGTGACGGTGGACGCGTCGACGCTCGTCGCGCGCGGCCTGACCCCGGCCTACGACGCGGACGGCGTCACGACGGCGAACCTCTGGTCCGGCTCGCTCGCGCAGGATCAGGACCGCCGCCGGGTCGACTTCTCCTTCCAGGGCACCGGCTCGATCGGCGACACGGTCTGGTTCGACCGCGACCGCGACGGCGCGCAGAACGGCACTGAGCCGGGCCTGCGCGGCGTGACCGTGACGCTCAGCACGGTCATCGACGGCGCCACCCTGACCGCGACGACCACCACCGACGCGGCGGGGCGGTACCTGTTCGGGACGCTGCCCGCGGGCTCGTACACCGTCACGGTGACCGACCCGGGCTCCGGCCTCTCGATCGTCACCGACCCGCAGGGGCCGAAGGACGGCAGCTCCGCCGTCGCGCTCGCGGCCGGGGCGAACGATCTCGCGCAGGACTTCGGCTACGCCGGCACCGGATCGCTCGGCGACCGGATCTGGCTCGACCGCGACAAGGACGGCGTGCAGGGCGCGGACGAGCCCGGGCTCGTCGGCGTGACGGTCGCCGTGACCTGGCAGGGCCAGGACGGGATCCTCGGCAACGGCGACGACATCGTGTTCACGACGACGACCGCTGCCGACGGCGCGTACACGGTCGACGGCCTCCCGGCCGGCACGTACGCCGTGCGCGTGACCGGCGGCCTGCCGGGCGGCGCGACCGCGACCTACGACCTCGACGGGACGGGCACGGCCGATAGCGCGGTGGCCGCCCTCGGCAACGGTCAGAACCGCACCGACATCGACTTCGGCTACTCGGCCGAGACCCAGATCGGCGACGTCGTGTGGTGGGATGCCGACCACGACGGCGCGCAGGACCCGGGTGAGCCCGGACTCCCGGGCGTGCCTGTCACGGTCGTCTACGCCGGCCAGAACGGCATCTTCGGCGACGCCGACGACATCACCTACCACGCGACGACGAACGCCCTCGGGAGGTACCTGGTCGACAAGATCAGCCAGGGGCACTACCGCGTGACGGTCACGCCGCCGACCGGCTTCGCGCCGACCGGCGACGCCGACTCTCCTGCGGGGAGCGGCGACAACACCTCGGCCACGACCATCGGCGCCGGCGGCGACCTCACGCAGGACTTCGGCTACGCCGGCGCCGGCACGATCGGCGACACCGTGTGGCTCGATCAGGACGGCGACCACGCACAGGGCGCGGGGGAGCCCGGCATCCCGGGCGTCGTCGTGAAGCTCACGACGATCGTCAACGGCACCACGGTGACCCGCACCACCACGACCGACGCGAACGGCCACTACGCATTCGGCGGCGTGCCGTTCGGGGCGTACACGGTCGGCGTCGACACGACGAGCCTGCCCTCCGGCCTCACGGCGACCGCCGCGAACATCACGACCATCCTCGGCGCCGCGACGCCGTCGGACGACACGCTCGACTTCGGCTTCCGGGGCTCCGCCTCGCTCGGCGACACGGTCTGGTTCGACCGCGACGGCGACGGCGTCCAGGGCCCGACGGAGCCCGGCCTGGGCGGTGTGACCGTCACGGGAGTTTGGACCGACGGCGTCCAGACCATGACCGTGACCACGACGACCGCCGCCGACGGCACCTACACGCTGTCGGGCCTTCCGGCCGGCACCTGGACGGTCACGGCGAGCGGCCTGCCCGCCGGATTCTCGCCCACCTACGACCAGGACGGCACCGCCGACGGCGTCGACCACTACGGGGCGCTGGCCATCGGCGAGAACAAGCGCGACGCCGACCTCGGCTTCCGCGGCACGGCCTCGATCGGCAGCGTCGTGTGGCTGGACCTCGACGGGGACGGCACGCGCGACGCGGGCGAGCCGGGCGTTCCCGGCCAGCGCGTCGACGTCACGTGGGCCGGCCCGAACGGCGTGCTCGGCGACGCCGACGATCAGACCTTCACGACGACCACGGCCGCCGACGGCGGCTACCTCGTCGACCACCTGCCCGACGGCCCGTACCGGGTCACGGTCGTGCACGGCATCGCGGACGCGGCCGCCAACACGGGTGACCCCGACCCCGGCGCCGACGCGACCTCGGCCCTGATGATCACGGGCGGGGCCTCGAACCTGGTGCAGGACTTCGGCTTCCAGGGCGCGAACGAGCTGGGTGACACCGTGTGGTGGGACCGCGACGGCGACGGCACCCAGAACGGCGCGGAGTCCGGGTTCCCGAACGCGACGGTCGAGATCCGCTGGTTCGGTCCGGACGGCGCCTCCGGCACCGCGGACGACATCGTCCTGACCCGGACGACCGACGCGACGGGCGGATACGACGGCACCGGCCTGCCCGACGGCGACTACCGCGTGCGGGTGACCGGCGGGATCCCGGCGGGGTTCGCGTCGACGGTCGACGCCCACGACGCGACGCCCGACGCGAGCAGCACCGTGACGCTCGGCGCGACGCACCGGCAGGACCTCGGACTCGACTTCGGGTACCAGGGCACCGGCGCGCTCGGGAACGTCGTGTGGCTCGACGAGGACGGCGACGGCACCCGCGACGCGGGTGAGCCCGGCATCCCCGGCGCGACGGTCACCGTCGTATGGGCGGGCCCGGACGGCACCGTCGGCGGCGCCGACGACGTCACCTTCACGACGACGACCGACGCGCACGGCGCCTGGACGGTCGACGAGCTCCCGGCGGGCTCGTACACGGTGACCGTGAGCGGCACGCCGACCGGGATGGCGAACACCGGCGACCCGGACCACGACGGCGACAGCACCACGACCGTCCCTCTCGCGAGCGGCGGGACCGCCACGGCCGACTTCGGCTACCGCGGCTCGGCGAGCGCGGGCGACCAGGTGTGGCTGGACGTGGACGGCGACGGCGTGCGCGGCGCGTTCGAGCCGGGCGTCTCCGGGCTCCCGATCACGGTCCGCATGGCCGGCGTCGACGGCGTGCTCGACACCGCGGACGACATCGTCGCGACGGTCACCACCGACGCCGACGGGACGTACCTCGTGACGGGCATGCCGAACGGGCCCACGCGCGTGAGCTACGACCGCGCCGACCTGCCCGCCGGGCAGGAGCCGTCGTCCGACCTGGACGACGACAAGGTCGACGGCGACGCCGCGGGCACGACCTTCGTGCTCGGTCTCGCCGAGGACAAGCGCGACGTCGACTTCGTCGTGATCGGCACGAGCTCGCTCTCCGGCGTCGTGTTCGACGACGCGAACGCGGACGGCGTGCAGAATCCGGGCGAGCGCGGCGTCGGCGGCGTGGCGATCGTCGTGGTCTGGAACAGCGCGAAGGGCCCGATCCCGATCCAGGTGACGAGCGCGGCGGACGGCAGCTGGTCGCTGCCGCATGTGCCCGCGGGCTCGTACGCGCTGTCGGAGGACTCCACGACCTTCCCGGCCGGATTCCACCCCAGCACCGTCACGGAGCGCTCGGTCACCGTGCCGGCGGGCGGCACGGCGCAGGTCGTGTTCGGCATCTCGACGGCGCTGCTCGCGGCGACCGGCATGACGATCGCACCGTGGTGGCCGGGCGCCGCCGTGCTCCTGCTGCTCGGGATCGCGGCCGTGCTCTGGTCGGTGCGACGTCGGCGGATGGGGGCGGGCCCGATCCGCGCCTAGGGTCGGAGCATGAGCGGAACCACCCACATCGTCCTCGTCGCCTGGAACGGCGATGCGGACGCCCTGTCCCGGCGCGCCGACGAGCTGGCCGACGCGCACCTGCTCGGCATCCCCGGCGTGGTCGGCATCGACCGCGGCACGAGCATCAGCACCGAGGGCGCCGAGGGCGACATCGACTGGGGGATGGTGGTGCGCTTCGCGACGCAGGAGGACGCGCTCGCGTACCTGCCGCATCCCGAGCACGCACCGGTGGCCGACTTCATCGGCGAGAACGCGACGCGCGTCATCGTGTTCGACCTGCCCGCGCGCTGAGCACGGTCGCCGGCGACGGCGCGTCGGCCCGGATCCTGGGACCCCGTGCAGGCACGGACGGTAAAGTCCAGTGGAGTGCCCAAGGACGTCGATCCGCTTCCTCGCTCACGAGCGGGATCGAGGTCGGCCATGGCCCGATCGCACGACGTCGAGGCGGCTGCCGTCCTCCTCTCCCAGGCCGCCCGCGCGGGCACCAGCTTCTGCGGCCCCCTCGTCCGCGTCCTGCCCGTCGACGGCGCGGCCATCTCGACCCTGGTGCGCCCGTTCGAGCAGGAGGTGGTCTGCAGCACCGACGAGGTCTCGGCGCGGATGACCCAGTGGGCGCTCGACCTCGGCGAGGGGCCGGGGTGGCAGGCCCTCGCGTCGGGGGAGCCGGTGCTCGTGCCCGACCTGGAATCCACCCGGGAACGCTGGCCGCTCCTGGTGGATGCGATCGCCGGGTCGGGCATGCGCGCCGTCTCCGCTTTCCCCCTGCAGGTCGGCTGGATCGACATCGGTGCCGTGGACCTCTACTCGATCGACCGCGCAGCCCTGGACGATGAGGCCGTCGCGGATGCCACGCGGCTCGTCGACATCGTCGCGACCCAGGTGCTCGAGCGCGCGATGGCGGCCATCGGAGAGGTGGAGGACGACGCCCCGTCCGCGCGTCGCGAGGTCCACCAGGCCACCGGCATGCTCGTCGCACGGTTCGGCGTCCCGCCCGCGGATGCGCTGCTGATCCTGCGGGCGCACGCCTTCTCCCTGGGCCGGCCCGTACTGGACGTGGCCTCCGACCTCGTCGCCCATCGGATCGAATTCCCTCGATGAGCCCAGCAGACGCTCGTAGAATCTGACGATGACTCCCTCGACGCGAGAAGCGGAGCTGGTGGCGACCTTCGTCCGCCTGGCCGATTCGCTGGTCGGTGGGTTCGACGTCGTCGAGCTGCTGCACGTGCTCGTCGAGCGCTGCGCCTACTTCTTCGATGCGACCGATGCGGGGATCCTGCTGCCGGACTCGACGGGCTCCCTCGAGGTGGTGGCGTCGACGAGCGAGCGGGGCCAGCTGATCGGACTGCTCCAGCTCGCGGCGGACGAGGGACCGTGCGTCGAGGCCTACCTCACCGGGCAGGTCGTGTCGGTCGAATCGATCGCGTCCACCTACGCCCGGTGGCCGCGCTTCGCGTCGGAGGCGGCGGGCCAGGGCTACGACGCGACCTACGCGATCCCGTTGCGCCTGCGCGACGACACCATCGGATCGCTCAACCTGTACCGCGACCGGCCCGGCCCCTTCGACGACACGCAGGCCGCGACCGCCCGCGCGCTGGCCGACGTCGCGACCATCGCGATCCTGCAGGACCGGTCGCTCCGTCGCAGCGATGTCGCGCGCGAGCAGCTCCAGCACGCGCTCGACAGCCGCGTCGTGATCGAGCAGGCGAAGGGCGTCATGTCCTACGCCGAGGGCATCAGCACCGATGAGGCCTTCGAGCGGCTCCGCGCCCGCGCGCGCAACAGCGGCGAGCGGCTCACCGACGTCGCACGGAGCGTGGTCCAGGCGGCGGCGCCGCGTTCGGAGTCCTGACCGCGCGTCGCGCGATCGCGACGCCGACGGTGGCGCCGGTGATCGATCCGGCCAGCGACAGCACCACGCCGAGCAGCGCGACCACCTCGACGAGCATCGGTTGGTGCTCGAGCGACGGGAATCGGATGCGCCCGAGCCCCGCCGGCGCCGGGTCGGCGAACCCGGCGACCAGGACGAGAGCGACGCCGGCCACGCCGGTCATGGCCCACGCGGCGATGCCGTGGTCCGGGGCGCTCGCTCCCGCTGCGCCGCCCGCGACCACGCCGCCCCCGAAGGAACCGATCAGGAGGACCAGGGGCACGAGTCCGGCGAGCCAGGCGACGGGATCCGGACCGGGCGAGGTCGTCGCCGGGGCGCCCAGCAGCACCGCGACCGCCACCGCCCCGAGCGCCGTGGTCACCGCGACGGAGACGAGAGCGCCGGCGGCGCAGGCGACGGGGCGCAGGCCGGGGGCCGCACCGCGCGGACGGGATCTCTCGGTGGACCGCTCGGACATGCTGTCACCCGTCGCTGCGGCGGGTCGCCGCTCATGCCGTCGGGTCCGGGGCGACGAAGGGACGATACCGCCGATCCCTCGCCGAGGCGAGGGTCGGACGATGTCGACGCCATCCAGGCGCCCGTCGTCCGATGGACTCCGGGCACCCAGGACGCGTCATCCGGGGATCAGGGTCCGGGATCCGCGTCGCGGCGGGTACCACCCGCCGACCCCGATCGTAGGACGCGGGGTTCGAGAAGGGCAATGATCATTGCATTTGCCGCCCGATCCCCGTACACCTGGTGTCACGGCCCCGATCAGGGGCGGTCGGCGGATGTCGATCGTGGTGGCCGACGATGCACGTTCGATGATGCATCGGGAGGGGCACCGTCGGGGGACGTGCCCCTCTTTCCCCGCCCGCCTGAGTGCACGCTCGGCAGCTCTACGGCCGCTGCTCAGCCGGGAGCCCTAGGCTCGGCTCATCTGCACGCGGGCGCTCGCCCGTCTCCTCGACTGGGAAGTCGGTCCCGACCCCGGAAGAGGCCATGTCCTCCGCATCCTTCACGCGTACCGTCTCGGCTTCGGTCGCCGGTCCCAACTTCGCCGCCATGTCGCGGGTGATCCGTGAGATGGGGCTGCTCCGCCGCAGTCGCTGGTTCTACGGTCTGCTGCTCGCCGTCCTGTTCGCCGGGCTCGGCGGCGCCATCACCGGCTTCCTCCTGCTCGGCGACTCGTGGTTCCAGCTGCTCATCGCCGCGGCGCTCGGCCTGATCTTCACGCAGTTCGCGTTCTTCTCGCACGAGGCCGCGCATCGCCAGGTGCTCGCATCGGGGCCGGCCAACGATCGCATCGGACGGATCTTCGCGACCGCCATGGTGGGCATGAGCTACCAGTGGTGGATGACGAAGCACACCCGTCACCACGCCAACCCGAACCGCATCGGCAAGGACCCGGACATCGACCCCGACACGGTCTCGTTCCACCAGGAGAGCGCCGCCTCGCGTCGCGGCCTGTTCGCGGTGTTCACACGGATCCAGGGCTACCTCTTCTTCCCGCTGCTCTCGTTTGAGGGCGTCAACCTGCACGTGCGCTCGATCGGCTCGCTCCTCGAGCGCCGCAAGGTCGAGGGCCGCACGCTGGAACTGGGGATCATCGCCCTGCGCTTCGGCATCCTGCTCTCCGCGGTCTTCCTCGTCCTGCCGCTCGGCATGGCCTTCGCCTTCCTCGGCGTGCAGCTCGCGGTCTTCGGCATCTACATGGGCGCGATCTTCGCCCCGAACCACATCGGCATGGCGTTCGTCTCGCGCGACGCTAAGCTCGACTTCCTCTCCAAGCAGGTGCTCACCTCGCGCAACATCACGGGCGGATGGTGGGCGACGATCCTCATGGGCGGTCTCAACCACCAGGTCGAGCACCACCTCTTCCCGAACATGCCGCGCCCGCACCTGGCCCGCGCGCGGGAGATCGTGCGCGAGCACTGCCTGCAGCACGAGGTCCCCTACACGGAGACCTCGCTGCCGTCGGCCTGGAAGCGCGTCGCCCAGCACCTCAACGTCGTGGGGCGCGCGGCACCGCGCATCTTCGAGTGCCCCGTGGTGCTGCGGTACAGCGGGAGCTGAGCCCTAGAGGTCCCAGTCGAGGGCCGACGCCGACTCGGTCGGGGCCCATTTCCCGGTCTGGTGGGTGATGCGCTCGCGGATGTCGGCGACGAACTCCGGATCCTCGAGCTCGGCGCCCGTGTGCTCCACGTGCGCGGCGCTCAGCTGGCTCGCCGGCCCGATCAGCAGGTCGAACCGCCCGTCGCCGTCGCGTCCGATGCCCGGGACCTCGATCTTGTCGGCATGGCCCGCGTTCGCCAGCGCGACGCCGTAGTCCAACACGGCGTCGGCGATCGCATCCCCCGTGATGAAGGCGTCACCCACGTAGCTGACCTCTTTCACCCTTGCAGGTTGACACGCCAGCCGCGCCGGATGGGCGCGCACTCAGCCAATACTCGCCTCCGGGCCGGATGCGCCTCAGCTGACGGGCGTGACCTTCGCTGCCGGCTTGGGGTTGTGGGCGTTCTCGCCGAGGTTCAGCCCAGTGACGGAGTTGGCGCGTGCGGTCATCTCCTCGAGGGTCTCGCGATCGAGCTCGATGGAGCGGGAGCCCGCGTACTCGAACGCGAGCTCGAGCGTCTCGTTGACCCAGATCACCCGACGTCCGCTGCCGTCGCCCGCGGACTCGACCCAGGCGAGCGGGAACGGCTCGCGGCGCCGGAGCTTCGACAGCGTGACGGCCTGCACGTGCGCGAGCAGGCGATCCTCGATCTCGATCTGCATCCCGCGCGCTCCGTACACCAGACGTCCCATGGTTGAGATGGTGAGGCTCCGGGCGCTTCGAAGCAAGGGGGCGGGCCGTTCAGTATTCGACGGTGTAATGGAGCGCGACGAGCGGGGAGCCGACGAGCCGTCGGCGCGACTACTCCGGGCGTCCCGCGCTCAGCCAGTCGGCGAGTCCGCGGAGGCCGATCGCCCACCGGCCCAGGTCGGTGGCGTCGCCGTGGTCGACGATCACGGTCAGGAGCTCGGCGGCGGCCTCGTCCGCGCGGTCCGCGTCGAGGAGCGTCAGGCCGCGGAACACCCGCACCGCGTCCGACGTCGGGAACTCCTCCCGCGCCCGGTCGAGCACGGCCAGCGAGGCGTCGAGCTCGCCGAGCCAGCGCAGCGTGCTGCCGTACTGGCAGAGGCACCGCCGCCGGGCGTCGCCGCGCAGCCCGAGCTCGAGCGCGCGCTCGTAGTAGCCGCGGGCCGTCGCCTCCTCACCGGCCGTGTCGTAGGCACCGCCGACCTCGTAGGTGAGCACCGGATGGTCGGGATGCGTCTCCAGCAGCCCGCGGAAGTACGCGATGGTCGGCGCCATGTCGGCCCGGTCGCGCCGGTCGTAGCCCTCGCGGATGGCGGCCTCGAGCTCCGGGGTCAGCTGGTCGTCGGTCATCCCTCCAGCCTCGCGCCCGGCACCGCGAAACGACAACGCCGACGGATGTCGATCCGCCCGGCGCCCGTTCGACGTAGGAACGAGAGGCGGACGATGGTCGTCCCGCCGGATCGGAGCACGACATGTCCCGCCAGACCTTCCGCTTCGGCGTCGTGGCGCCGGTCCTCACCGACATGGCGACGTGGCGCGACCAGGTGCGCCGCATCGCCGACCTGGGGTACTCGACCGTGCTCATGCCGGACGTGCCCGGATGGCAGCCGGCGCCCGGACCGACGCTCGCGACGGCGGCGGCCATCACCGACCTCCGCGTCGGCACCTGGGTCACGGCGTCGCCGCTGCGTCCGTCGTGGGAGGTGGCGTGGGAGGCGCACTCGTTGACCGAGCTCACCGGCGGCCGTTTCGATCTCGGCCTCGGGATGGGCCGCCCCGGCATCGAGGACCTCGTGCAGGAGCTGGGCCTCGCCCCCGTCGCGCCCGCCGAGCGCCTCGCCCGCATCCGCGACGCCGTCGCCGAGCTGCGCCGCCTCGACGGGCCGGACAGCCGCACCCCCGTGGTGATGGCGGTGCGCGGTCCGAAGACGCGGGCGCTCGCCGTGGAGGCCGCCGACATGGCCACGATCGCCCTCATGCCGACCGACCGCCGCGCGGACGTCGACGACATGGCCCGCGAGCTCCGCGCGACCCGCGATCTGCCGCTGGCGCTGCACATCTCGGTGGTGGGCGAGACCATCGCGCCGTTCATGACGACGCCCGACGTCGTGCCCGCGGAGCTGCGCGCGGCCGACTCGCTCGCCTACCTGCCCGACGACCCGGCGGCCGCGATCGACGAGCTGCTGCGCCGGCGCGAGCTCGGGTTCTCGTACGTGGTGTTCGGCGCGAACGCCGCGGAGCGGATGGCGCCCGTCGTGGCGGAGCTGGCGGGGGAGGTCGCGGATTCCTGAGGCTGAGCCGATAGAACCTCACGACCCGGCGACGCGCGGGTAGCTTCCGCGACATGGACTGGACCGTATGGGTGCTCGTCGGATTGTTCATCCTGGCGATCCCGCTGCTCGTCGTCGAGATGCACATCATGCGCAAACCGGAGGCCGAGCGGACGGAACGGGAGCGCAACTTCCTCCGTAAGGACCGCGCCGCCGCTCGTGCGCAGAACTGGTTCTCGGCGCACGTCAGCCCCTGGATCGCGATCGGAGTCGCGATCATCGGGCTCGTCGTGCTCATCCCGCTGTGGAGCAGGCGGCCGGGCCTCGCCCTCGTCATGACGGTCGTCTACGTCGTGCTGATCCTGGGCGCGCTCGTCCTGTGGGTGTTCGTGCTCCGCAAGCGGGGTCGCGCGTGGCGGGAGCACCAGAAGGCGCAGCAGGCTGCGGCCGACGCGGCCGGGCATCCGCGGTTCTTCATCAGCGGCAAGGCGGGCCTGTGGGCGGGCAGCATCGCGCTCGCGCTCGGAATCGCGGCGCTCGTGTTCTTCATCGTGACCGGGGGAGGCCTGCTGCTGCCCACGCTCTTGTGCGTGTTCGGAGTGGTCTTCCTGGTCCTCGGCGTCATCCAGTTCCGAGCGGAGCGCTCCGCGTCGAGCGAGCGCTGACCCGTCGACCACATACGAAGGCCCCCGATCACTCGGGGGACCTTTCCGGTGGCTCTGACGGGCGTCGATCCCGTGACCTCACGATTTTCAGTCGGAACCAGGGGTGCGAGGACTCGGGCGATGCGGTCAAAATCCCCGGAATTTCGGATGAACTGTGATGACAGTGATCACATGGGGTGCCATGTGATGTTCCTCGATTGTGGGCAAAGTGTGGGCACGCCCAAGCTGCGCTCGCGCGGAGTGCTTCCTGGTCGGGATTGGCATCTCCGACCAGGAAGCAGCTCGCGCGGCTGTCGGCATCGCGCACACGTCGGCGCTGGGTATCGCCGATTCGGTCAGCAACCTAGCGATCAATCGCAGCGCCACGTCTCTCGTTAAACCAGAGCATCAGGGTCAGCTGGTATCACTCCGGCGCCGCTGCTCCTCATGGTCGACGAGGAGGCAACGGCGGAGCCGCTGGTACGTGCGGCTGGGACTATTGCCTCGCCGTTCGATCAGGACGGTGTCCCGCCAGACGCCGGCGAGCGGCCCGTAGGTCATGAGGGCGATGCGTTCGCGCTGACCCACACGTCGGAACCCCAACTTGTCGTGCAGGGAGAGGCTGGCGGTGTTCTCAGGGAAGATGCTGGACTGGATCGTCCAGACGCCGGCTGCCTCGGCTTCGGCGATGAACGCCTCCATCAGGGTCGTCCCGATTCCCCGGCCGCGAGCGGCCGGGTCGATGTAGACGGAGTGCTCGACGACGCCCTCGTAGACGAGGCGGCTCGATACCGGAGAACCCGCTGCCCATCCGATGACTCGACCGTCGTCTTCGGCGACGAGTCGGAGGTCGGAGCGTTTGCCGGCGTCGAAGTGTCCCCAGGTGGGTGGTTCGGTCTCGAAGGTGGCGTGGCCGGTGGCGATGCCGTCGGCATAGACCCGGTGGACGTCGGGCCAGTCGGCCGATTCGAGGGGCCGGACGGTGATGCTCACGCGGGCAGGAGGGTCCGTGCGGCTGTTTCGAGGGCGCCGTCGACGACGCGGTAGTAGGCCCACTTGCCGCGCTGCTCGCGGGTGGCGAGGCCGGCTTCGACGAGCTGCTTCATGTGGTGCGACACGGTCGGCTGCGAGAGGCCGACCGGGTCGGTCAGGTCACAGATGCACGCTTCGCCGCCCTCGCCGGCGGCGATCAGCGACAGGAGCTTCACGCGGGTCGGGTCGCCGAGCGCCTTGAACACGCGGGCGATCCGCTCGGCCTGCTCGGTCTCGAGCACGCCGCCGGTGACCGAGCCGCAGCAGGCGCCGGCGTCGGTGGTCTGGATGACCGGCAGCGTGATCGTCATGCGACAAGTCTCGCACGTCGTATTGACATCCGTCGATACATCGACGATTCTCGATCCATCGAAGCAAGGAGAACTGTCGTGAGTGAGCTTCCTGTCGTCGTCATCGGCGCCGGCCCCCAGGGTCTGGCTGCTGCCGCGCATCTGGTGGAGCGCGGCCTGAACCCGGTCGTCCTCGAGGCCGGCGATGGTCCTGCGGCCGCGGTGGCGGAGTGGGGCCATGTCCGGTTGTTCTCGGAATGGCCCGAGCTCGTCGATCCCGCCGCAGGTCGCCTTCTCGCCGGATCGGGATGGTCGGCACCGAAGGGCGGGTACCCGAACAGACGCGACTGGATCAGCCTGTACCTCGCGCCGCTCGCCAAGGCCTTGGGGGACCGGGTTCAGTACGGAGTGCGAGTCGTCGGGGTCGGCCGGAAGGGCCGCGATCTCCTGGTCGACGCAGGCCGCGCAGAGCAGCCGTTCGTTGTTCACGTCCGCCGCGCCGATGGGACCGAGGACCGGATCGAGGCAAAGGAGGTCCTGGACGCGTCCGGCACCTGGCGCACCCCGAGCCCCGCCGGCGCGGATGGGCTGCCTGCGCTGGGGGAGGCCGCTGCGGCGGATTTCATCTCGTACCGGATCCCCGACTTCGCCGAGGCGTCCTCCTACGCCGGCAAGCACACGGTTGTCGTTGGAGCCGGCCACTCGGCGGCGACGGCGATCATCGAGCTCTCCCGTGTCGCGAAGCATCACCCGGACACGACCATCACCTGGGTGCTGCGTCGCGGCTCCGCCGGCAACGTCTTCGGCGGCGGGGAGGCGGACCAGCTGCCCGCACGCGGCGCGCTCGGCCTCCGGGCGAAGGACGCCGTGGAGTCGGGTCTGGTCGACCTGGTTACGGGATTCCGGATCGACCGCATCGACACCGCTCCGGATGGCGCCGTTCTGGTCGCGGAAGATGGACGGACCCTCCCGGCCGCGTCGACAGTGGTCGTGCTGACCGGGTTCCGCCCGGATCTGTCGTTCCTCTCGGAGGTGCGGCTGGAGTTGGACCCGCGGATGCAGGCGCCGGTGAAGATCGCCGCCGAGGTCGACCCGAACATCCACTCGTGCGGCACCGTCCGCGCGACCGGCGCCGCCGACCTCGCCCAGCCGGAGCCGGGTTTCTATCTGATCGGGGCGAAGTCCTACGGCCGCGCCCCGACGTTCCTCGCGATGACCGGGTTCGAGCAGGTTCGCTCCGTCGTCGCGGAGGTCGCCGGCGACCACGAGGCCGCGAACCGGATCGAACTCGTCTTGCCCGACACCGGCGTCTGCGGCGGCGCGGGACTGTTCGACGACCCGACCGGCGCGAAGGGCGGCGCGTGCTGCGCGCCGAGCCCCCAGGTCATCCAGATCGGAAAGGCACCAGCCGATGTTCACTAGCCACTACG
>Ga0247757_10001669_pt1 | contig 13682 bp, 1 predicted proteins | sample UWRJL126311R4_FD_180929 | JGI IMG/M metagenome (GOLD analysis project Ga0247757, IMG submission 180929) | Plant litter microbial communities from Arlington Agricultural Research Station in Wisconsin, United States - UWRJ-L126-311R-4 | ecosystem: Environmental > Terrestrial > Plant litter >...
TATCTATAATTTATATAGAATAGTAAATAGCTAGTTATACTTAACTTTATACTATTATATACTACTTATACTATAGGTAATAATTTAACCTAATTTATTTATAACTTATTTATATAGAACCTTAAATATTATTATAATATCTAATTAGTTCTTTCTATTTAACTATTAGTTTTTAGGTAGAAGCTAGTTATTATCTTATACTTTATCCCTATTTTAGCTATAAATATCTACTAATATTTTAATATAAAAATTCTTATTTAATCTATAATTAGTTTTTTTAAAATATTATAATTAGTTAGTAGAGTCTAATCTACCTTATATATTAATTTTTCTACTAAAGTTAATTCTTTTATTAGGTAGAATTCGGCTTTTTTTATAAACTAATCTATAAATACTATAATAGAGTTATATATCTTCTATAAACCTAGCTTAATCAATATTAGAAGCTTTATTATAAAATCTATTATAATATATATCTATAGTTTCTTTAGTAGTATTAAGGGTTATAATAATCTATAAGGCTTATATCTTTATAGTTTATTCTTTAAATATTCTATATATTTACCTATAACCTTTTCTACTTTCTTATATATTTCTATTACTTTATATTCCCCTTTAAATTATCTTACTATTTTATTAATTCTTAGGTATCCCTATTCTAATAACTTATATAATACTTTTATAAATACTTCTATATAGTCTTTAGATATAATAATCTATTCTAATTTATTTTTTTTTATACTTTTTTAACTTATCTAGCTATTCTTAGGCTTTAGCCTATATTACTTATTTAGGTCCTAATATAACCTAATCTAGGTTATATAATGGATATATTCCTTTAAAGATCTTTAATCTATTTATAGAAGCTATTCTCTATTTATAATATATATTCTTTTCTCCTTTCTTAAGTCGTATATAGTCCTAAAAATCCTATATCTTATTATACTATACTAGTTTAGATATAATTTTTTCTTTTTTTATAGATTTATCTAATAGGAGTATACTATCTTAGTTATACCTACGTAATCTATCTAGGTTCCTTTAGAATATTACTAGGTACTTCTCTAGGTTATTATTACTTATAAAGTCTAATTATCTACTAAAAGTATCTATTACTCTATTTAGCTTTCCTTCCCTATAGATAATTTTAAAATCGAAGATAGCTAATTACTTAGCCTATTTAACTTATTATCTATTTAACTTCTTTATTAATATAAAGCTTATAAAATTCCTATTATAGTTATACCTTATAGTAGTAATAATAGCGGGGATAACTAGTAGCCTAGGATTAATAACTTAGACCTAGGCTAAGAAGCCAAGTATAATTTAGATATATAACTAGAAATTATATAATAAAGTAAAGTAGGGGAAATATTGCTATCTTTAAGATCTTTTTAGCGTACTTAAGATAAAAGTCTTATTTATAAATTTATTTAATCAATATAATAAAGTCTATAACTAGTATAGGACTTACTAATTAAGTTATATAATAAAGTCTATAAGTAGCGTAGATTTTACTAACCTAGATAAGTATATAATTAAAAAGAGAGACGCCTATAAAAAGTCTCTTATCGTTAATTTAATCTTTAATTAAGAGTTATATATATTAATATCCTCCCTAGAATCAGTATTACTTTAATATATTACTAATTACCTATTATCTAAACTATATTAACTCCTATTCTTAATTAACTATACCTAATATAAGGAACTATCTTTATTATAAAAAGGTAGACCTATTATATTTTAATAATCTTTAAAGTAGAAAGGGCGAGCGTAAGTTTATATATAATCTAGCTAATTAATATAGAAGGATAAGATATAAAAATATTAGCCTATAGTTTAGATAATATAGATTAGGCTTAGTTAAGAACCGAAATTAATAAACTTAGAGGAGAAAATTAAGGAATCTAGACAATTCTATAGACTCTCTTAGAATAAAACTAAAAGCTATAATAAAGAGTAAGAATAGCTAAAGATATACTCTAAATATTAGGTTAGAACTAGAATAATAATAAAATAATAGTCGACTAAATTAAGAAGGCTATAATAGCTAAGCTATTAAAACTTTTAATATTTAAAAGATTTAATAGGATATAAAATAAGCTATAAAGCTTCCTAGTAGGTATAATATTATACCTAGTATAGGAGTAAGTAGAGGAAGTAGAATAAAAGGGTTAATTCTATAGAAGGAGAGCTAAGTAGAAGCTATATATAAAGGAACTAGAGTTCCTAGGGATCCAGTTCTATAGGAAGAATAGAAGACTAAGGATTTAAGCGTTTTAAAGAATAAAAGACTAAGATTCTAGTATTAGAATTAAGTTTATTAAAAGAATAAGCTAGAAATATATAAGGAAGAGCTGCGTATAATATACCTAGATATAATATACCCCCTAAGTAACTAAGGCGAAGCTTGAGTTACTTAATAAGTACTAGAGCTATTAGTTAGTATATTTACTAACTTAGTTATCTAGTATAGAACTATATAAATAAGCGCTTACTTATACTTTTCTATTCTAGTAACTTTTATAAATATACCTCCTATAAATTACTTTCTTCTCTTACTTTTCTTTAAGTCGATTTCTATACTTTTATAGAGTATATTTCTTTTATTTTTTTATACTATAAGCTTTACTAATATATTTTTAGAAGAATAAACACTTAAAGTCTACTATAGTAATATACTAAAAATACTTTTTAGGGCGTCTACTAAAAGGTAGTACTACTATTAATTTATCTACGCCTAAAAAAGGTAAAAAGAGAGGGTCTAGCTACTTTAAAAAGGGTCTCCTACTACTACTATCGCTACTATTATTACTATTATTATCGCTTTTATTATTACTAATTTAGCTACTATTAAAGATATCTAAATTATCCTCCTAGTATACTAGGGAGCTTAGAGTACTATAAAGTATTCTTTACTTAGGTTATATTAAGTCTATACTTATTAGCTATTTTAATAATAAGTATTATAGTATTACTAGGAGTGCTTACTACTAGTATTACTCTAATAAATATTAGTATATATCTTTATAAATTTTTCCTTCCTTATTATAAGTTTATAAAGTATATTTTAATCTATATAAGCCTCTAGTAGTATTTAAGTATACTTAAAAGTTTTTAGTAGCTAAGAATACTATAGAGCTAAAGGTAAGTTTCTTAAAATAGTATTTTAATATACTATTACTAACTATCTTTAGATAATTATACACTCGCTTTTTAAAAAGAAAGAGGCTTACCTTATATAGGAGGAGGAGGAAAGGAAGATAAGGGAGGAGGTAGTATACCTAGAGAGGGAGGTAATATACCTTAAGGAGGAGATAAGGAGTAAACTTTTAAATAAGGGAGTATTTTTAAGTAAGGAAGCTAGGGGTATTACTCCTAGAAGAATAGTATTCTCTAGTAAAGCTAGAAATATAGCTTTTAGAAGGATAGTATCCTCTAATAAGTAGAAGGAAACTTTTAATAAGTTTAATAAGGAGGCTAAGTATCTCCTTTATAACTATAGGAGCTACTACTAGTAGTTCTTATATATTATAAAAATAGTATTTAATACTCTCTTTAAATAGGTATCGTTATTTAAAGGGGTTTAGGGGGTTATATTCCTAGCCTCTAGATTTTATAGCTTCTAAGGGGGGGGTCTTAGGGGGTAATATCCTTAGAGCCTATTAATTTAACTATTCTCTACTCTTTTCTTCTATTCTAATTATATTTTAACGTATATTATATAGGTTTAATTACTATATAAAATATTAAAAAGACTATTCTAGTAACCTTTTAGTTAGACTATTAGCTAGTATCTTACTTATTAGTATATAAGAAACTTAAAATAAGCCTTTTATATACTTCTAGTATAGTTATATATTCTATATATTAATATAGTATAGGCGTATATTAATTCTCTTATTTATACCTATAATAAGTCGAATTATTTAATAGTTATTATAGAATACCTTCTAGGCTACTTCTAAATTAAGGGTAAGCTCTTTAAATAAGTATTTAAGCGCTATTATTTCCTTACTAATATATTCTAGAGTAAAGAGCTTAACTTTAATAGTTAAAGTAGTTACTATAGGCTAGTATACTATTTTCTATATAATTAGTACTCTAAATAGCTTAATTAGGTAGCTATAAGAGAAGTATCTTAATTTAGAATTATTAGTAAAGGATATATCTCTATATATTAGGAGCTTAGGTTCGTCTTTACTATTAAATTATAGAGAAAGGAAGTATATTTTATATAGGTAGACTATTACCCTACTTACTATATTTATATAAGCTTTACTTAGATTTATTAGAAAGTATAAAAATTAAAAAGTTATTAATATAATATTAAGCTAAATTATTATTACTACTTATAAAATAGAGCCTATATACTCCTAATAGTCCTTAATTTAATTTTAAGAAACTTTTTTAGAGCTTTTTACTAGTTCTTCTACTAATAGTAGTATCTTAAAGAAGTTTATACTTTTAATAAAGTTGAACTTTTTTACTATTTTATTAATATAGGAATTATAAATAAAAATAATAGTATACGCTTCTCTATTATATATTACTTAAATATCTAGGAATTATTTAATAACTATAAACTTATTAATTTTATATAATTTCTTAATTCCTTCTATTATAGTAAGTATATTAGCGATATAATCTCTATAATAGAGAATAAGAATATTATTAATATAGAATAGAATAAGGATTTTATATTCCTTATTAAAGAATAGGCTAGGCTCTTCCCTACTCGCTTTAAGCCTTAGGCTTTTAAAAGTTTTAAAGAACTCCTTATACTATAGTAATAGTAAGTTTTAAAGCCTATATAGTACTCTCCTTAGCCTTATATACTTACTAAGCTATTTAAAGCTCTCTAGTAGTTAGTATATTATATCTAAGTATCCTTAAAGCAGTGTATTAAAGAATATTACTATAATATTAAGCTATAAAATCTCTAGGTTAAACTTAGTTACTATTACTATTATAATTTTAAAAAATTAAACTATAAGCGTTACTATATAAGTAGAGAATAAGGAATTCTTCTTTTATAGATCCCCTTAAACTACTATTTATACTTTATATTTAATAAAGTAACTATTTTTATTAAACTTATAGGTAAATACCTATTTTAGGAGGAGAGGCTTTTTAGTACTTTTATTATAATTAATTACCTTCTAAATACCTTTCTCTTATAGGATATTATACTCCTTATACGTAGCTGATCTAAATAGGTTACTAAGAGGATATTTATCTAATTCTTTCTAGTATTATAGCGCTTTTAGAAGCTAATCCCTATAAAAATAAGCTTTTATTATCTTTTCTTTTATCCTTTCTATAGGCTTTAGAGCTACTTCTATAACTAAGTTTATAATAAAAAGCTCTAAGTTACCCTATTATATATTTTATATATATAGGAGATAAGTATTTAAAAAGGTATTCTATACTCTACTAATAAATAGTAGGCTTAGGGTATATATTCTTATATTCCCTATACCTCTAAAATTATTATTATTAGGGTTTTACTCTTTCTAATATCTACTTAAACGTATTAATAGTTCCTAAATCTTTCTAATATACTTATATTTTTTTAGATATATTAACTACTTTATAGAGTACTCTAGAAACTAGAGCTCTATATTAAATAATAGTTATAAAGCCTCTTAACTCTATAAATATTCTTATAAGTATATTTATATACTATAGAACTAGATCTCTAGGGTTATCTACTCCTTTAAAGGGTATACCTAACTAAAGATTATTAGCCTAATTCCTTATTCTAGAAGCTTTTAGTTCTAGTATTTCCTCTAGTATATAGAGTTCTATATACTCTTTATATTCTATATAAGTTCTCTACTAATTACTAGCTAAGTTTTTAGTATATATAATTACTATTTCTTCTTTTATAATAGCGCTAGGTTGGCCTTCTAAGTACTCTATATTATAGAGATTAGTATCCCTAAATTTACCCCCTAGCTAGCGCGTCTAGTAAGCTTTCTTAGAGTATATAATAGTTTATTTAGGGTTCTACTTATATAAATTATATATAAATAGCTCTAGTAAACTTTTAAAAGCTTCTTTTATAACTTTATACTTATTATATTTATAGAATAGGTTTATAAGCTTAATAGTTTCTTATTTTAAAAGTAATAAAGTATTATATTCTCCTTTATAGAAGTATAATTTATTAAAGGTAATATTTTAAATAGTTATTACCTAGTCGAGTATAGGAATCTATATTTTATATATATTTAAGGCTTTATAGCTGACTAAATAACTAATATAGCCCCTAGGGTTAACTTTAAAACCCCTTTTATCGCGCCCTACCGCGCGTTCCTTGTTTAAAGGGTAGGTATAGTAGTTATATATATATATACCACTCTAATCAGGTTTTAGGTTCGTACTAGGGTCCCTAACTAGGTATACTATATTCCTAAACTATAAGTCGAGTACTTTAAATAGTATTTTATAGTTATAAATACTTAAAGGGCTTATATTATAGAGTTAGTAAATAGCTTCTATTACTTCTAGGTAGAGCTTTTTAAATAGGTTTATACTACCTCTTATTTTAATAGATTTAATAATTATTTCTTTTTCTACTTATTTATTTAAACTATTAGGTTTATATATATAGAATAGTATAGAGAGTATAGTAATTCCTTTTCTTATTATTAAAAAAATAAACCTTATTATTTTATACTATAAAAGAGTTATACTTTCTCTATCTTATATAATCTCTATAATATAAAGCCTATAATACGCTTTTAGAAGCGTATTAAAGGCCTCCTAGGCTCTTATAATTTCGTCTTATATTTTACCCTAGAGTAGGTATATATAGATTCTATTACTATAATTATACTTTAAAAGTATAACCTACTACTTATATAAGTATCTTATAGGTATATTAAATAAGTCTTATATAATATACTAGTATAACTAGGGAAGGTACTCCCTAGGTTACTAAGAAATAATATTACCTATATAAGTAGTTATATAGTACTTATACTTAACTTAAGTTATACCTTTAATATATATATTATATACGTTTTTAACTAGTACCTATAAGGCCCTAGGTCCTAGATAACTAGAATATATATACTAGAGCTCTTCTAAGTTAGTTCTTAGGTATATTACTTAGGAATAATATTTATAGTTATTAGGGGTTATACTTATTATAGTAGAGTAGTAAGAAATATATTTATATTTAAAGAAGTATAGATTATACTTATTAATAAGTATTATAAGTACTATATTATTATCTAGTATTCTTATATATAGTATATAATCTAGTCCTAGATATTAGGCTCCTTTTTAAAGGAGGCGAGCTTCTAAAATAATATTTATATAGAATTCTTCTATAATAATAATATTCTTAAATATTAAATCTTCTATTAGGGGTCTATAAGTACTATTTAGAATATTCTTAAATACCTTAGTACCTATTCTAAGGACTATATAGGCTATAATTCTAGCTTTTATATACTTTACCCCTAGAATCTCCTTAAATAAGCTTAGAATAAGTAGATCTACTAAGTTAACTAGGTATATAATAGATTTACTATCTAAAATAATACTTTCTAAAAAGGGGTAAGTATTAAATAATAGTAAAAATATACCCTTACTAGTATTTTCTAGGAGTAAAGGATTAATAAATATAGCTATTATATTCCTTAGCTATTTAGATAGAGCTACTCCTCTTATTATTAACGTTTTAAAATTAGTATTCTAGTCTATTTTATTAATTTTTTTATATAGTATTTTCTATTCTAGTTACGCGAGCTATTCCTTTACTTCCTTTCTTATATATTCTTTTATAGGCTTTCTATTAGACTAGAAGCCTATAATTATAGCTTTAATAGCTTAGTATTCCTCTACCTTTTATAGGTAGCTTTTAACGGGTCTTCTATATAGGTAAACAGCCTTTTTTATATTCTTATTATTATTTTATTACTTATTTAACTTATATAGCCCTATAGTAGTAAAGATCCCTATATTACTACTAGTAACCTAAGTTATATACTACTAGAGTAGCCTTTTAAAGATTCTACTAACTTCTTATAAGCTAAATAAGGTCTTATTAAATATAGAGTCCTTAATCTAATATAAGAATATTGCTCTAGCCTATTTAAGGGCTAGTTTAATAGCTACTACTTTTAGAAAGTCCTTTATTATAAGCTTACCTTCGACTTCTATAACCTTAAATATATATATTTATAAAAATAGCTCGCTCTACTACTTATACTATATATTAAGAGAGTTTCTCCTATACTTAGTCTTTTATAAATAAGCTCTATATTACTTATATATATAGTTTATTATAAACTAGGAAGAAGGAGTAAAATCGCGCTTAAGCTTCCTAATAATTACTTAAAGTATTACCTTACTATTAAGAATAAACTCTATTATAATAGATTAGAATATCTCTTAGGCTACTATAGCTCTAACCTAGTTTATTAGATTTTCGAGTTTTACTACTTTTAAGCTCTATTTATTAACCTAGAATATAAATTAGACTTAAATAGCTTCCTTATTATTAAAAAGGTATTCTTTATTAATATTTTTAGTATCTAGAGCGTCTAGGTCGACTTTTACCTAAACTACTTTTTATAGGGTATATATTTAGAACTTAGTATACTAGTCTAGCTAGTTTATACTATTATATAGGAGCGTTATTATAGAGGGTATAAGCTCTAATATTATTAGATAATATTATAAGAAGAAGGGGGAGGAAAGAATTAAAGATAAAGAATAAGCTTCTAAGTATTTATTTTATTATATAAGTAAATACTAATTACTTAGTTTAGAGCTTATAGAGAATCTATATCTATAAAGAGAACCTTCCTATATTTAAAAAAGCGCTAGGTTTATAACTATAAAAGTAAGTAGAGAAAATAGAGTAAATAAGTTAATTCTATAGAAGGAGAGCTAAGTAGAAACTATATATAGAGGAACTAGAGCTTTTAAAGATTTAGTTTTATAGGAAAAATAGAAAACTAAAGCTCTAGTTATTTAAAAAAGTAGAAAACTAAGGTTTTAGTATTAGAATTAAGTCTTTTAAAAGGATAAGCTAGAAGTGTATAAGGAAGAGCTGTATATAATATATCTAGGCACGATAATAACTTAGTAATTATATAATTTATAAAGTAATTTTACTAAAAATAGGTATCTAGAAAATAGAAAAAAAGTAATCCTATTAAAAGTAGTATTTTTAGGAATAAAACTAGGAATAGAAGTAACTTTAGTTAAACCTAATTAGCTAAGAGAATAAAGTATAGAATATATTTAAAAAGGATTTCCTTTAAAGTTATTCTAGTTCTTTATAGTTAACTTATCTATCTAAATTAAGTTCTAAGATTAATAACTATCTTAATATTAAATCTATAGATTATTATAAAGTAACTATCTTATCTTCTTTTATTATAGATTATACTAAATAATCCTATTTATATAGCTATTTTCTTAGGTAAGAAGCTAGCAAGTAATAAAGTCTAATATTTTATTAAGGCTAGTAAATTCTAGAGTTATATAATAAAGTAATCTATTATATAGTAAATAAAAAGGGAAAGAAAAAAAAGAAAGAATATGATTATAAAATATAGTATTAATATTATAGAAATATAATAATTCTAATATTAATAATTAGTATTTTATATATTTATCTATATTTTATAGATTCTAGTCTATTCATTTTTATGTAATATTATTATAGTTTTTAATTAACTTTATATATATAAATATAGTAGAAAATAATATTTTCTATAACTAAAATATATATAATAGCTTAGTATACTTTAATAGCTATTAATTAATTAAAACTTATTTAATTATAGAAAATTAATATTAATTAAAGAATTACTAGAATTATAAGTTATATTATACGCTAATTAGCTTATATAGACCAATTAAAAGCGGTAGCTCAGCGCCAAGAAAAAAATTTGAAATCGAGGGTACGCGGGAGGCTGAATGAAATCAGCCCTAAGTCAGCCTAGACCGTGCCAGAACCTTCGAGAAGAGTTTTGCCTAGAAACTTTTAATCGAGACCCTCCAGCGCACAGCATGTACATTTGCTGTTTCTCGTGTACACCTTATACCATCACGCTCGCACCATGACGAAGAATGATGTGACGAATATTAATATCAGCGGTGATGCCATCGTAAACGCAAACAATAGGACACCCATCGAATTGACATGCCCTTCTCTCAGGTCTTCCTCGATTCGAGCGAGAAAAGTTCATCGTGAGATAGACAAACTTGAGCAATACACGAAACACTTCATTCCTCGCGACCTTGACAATTTCGCGAGGTACCTTCCTGATGATAGGACAATTTCCCCGAAAGTGGTGGTGATGCATGGCAGTACAGGCACCGGCAAAACAACGTTATGTCGCGCCATCGCTCGAAAGTACTGGGATAAGTAAGCTTAGCGTCCGAGTCTAGACCGGCAATAAGACCTCGCTAAAATTGCAGAATGGCTCTTGGCAGACAATATCGGTGTTGCTGGTGGATCGGAGGCAAGGATGTTTCGGAACTGGAAAGTGATATGCTCGTGGACATCTGTGATGCCATCCCTGAGCAAGACAATTATATCTGGAAAGAACGAGTCCGCAACTGTCTCAGCCGTTCGCCAACTTGGCTGCTGATCATCGACGACGCATCTTTGGATGTCCTGGAGCTACTCCATGAAATCATTCCATCACACGGTCAATATACCGTCCTTATAAACACGTCGATCCAGCCGCAAAATTATGTCGCTGCCGCATTAAAGTTCGAGCCATGGCCAATTGACCACATGAGCAAATCTGATGCCATCAAATTATTGAAGAATATTGTTGGTGATGACAAAAACTCGAAGAATCATGTCTATGAAGAGATTGCAAGCTATCTCGACTACCTTCCCTTTGCCCTTGATCTGGCAGGTACACTCATCAAAAACATGAGCCACGGTAAACATCCCTTCACGCTAGAAGACTACATTGATCGCTTGCGGTCTGAGCGTCGGAACGTCTACAGTCATGAATGCAAATCCATGGGCATGAGAACTTCCATCTACCGGGTTGTACAGGCGTCCGTTAAGCAAGTGCAAGACGAGTCGAACTCTGAGGGTGACAATTGGCACGTTCAAGATCTCCTGCGTTTGCTGTCGTTCTTTTCTCCTGAGGATGTTCCACTCGACGTAATGCCATTCGGGGATGAAAAGACGGTGAACAACCAAGGTGCATGGGTACACCGCAATGTAGAAGCATTTTCTGGATCTTATCCTTGCGCTGGATGGAAGCCTTTCCGATGGCGCTTGCTAAAGAAGCTTCTCTCTGATTATCACCTCCTACACGAGATCAAAAGGGATTCTATTTCGACATACTCGGTACATTCGCTTCTCTTGTCGTGGGCAAATGATAGTCTCGATGAGACAAACTTTCATGTCTGGAGAACATCAGCCGCTGCTATCATCGGATCAGCAAGATTGTTCTGTGGCGAATTGACCGTCGGTCGAAGCATGCTTCTCACCAGGTTGTATCCCCACTTACGTGCATGCCAACTAGCCATTCTTCATGGTAATGCCAGCAAACAAACAGAAATCAATTCTGTTTTCCTCAACGAAGTGCTACTTAGGCGACAAAGCCTTCGAGAGTTAGCAGCTCAAACTCTGCTCTTTGAAGAAATTGAGATATTCAAATCACGAGGGAGATCGCGTGATATTCTGGAACACTGCCGCCAGTTGACTAAATCACGCCTAGAGCTATTCGGGCCGCAACACCAAGATACATTGCAATCTCGTGCGCAACTTGGTGAGTGTTTGGAGGACCTGGATTATCATCATGAGGCTCTTGCTGAACGTGAGTCTGTACTCAAGAGCATGCAGTCATATGAAGCCAGTGACCATTACATAGCCGCCGCTTTAGACGTCGCCAAAAGCTACAGCAGATTGGGTGACAATTCCAAAGCGTACAATCTGCTTCTCAAACTTGTTTCCAAAATTGAAGGGCAGTCAAGGAAGAATGATGACCAAGATGTTCTGGTGCAAAAAAGATTCGCAAACATATGTCATAAGCTCGGATATTTTGACGAGGCCTTGAAGAGAAGGAAAGATGTTCTCCGGATCCTAAAGGCAAGAGGGTACCCGGATAGCCATCCTGAAACTTGCGATGCAATGACCAACTTAGCGCACAGCTATAATTACGGGTCTTTCTCCCAAAGAAAAAAGGCTATAGACCTACACAAATGGGTATTGCAGTTGGCGGAAAAGACGTTTCCTGAGGACCATCCCCGCGTACTTCTAGCCAAAGACAACTATGCTTGGAGTTTGATTATGGAGAAGTCCAAGGAAGGTCGTGCTGAAGCTCGCAAGATTCTGCGCCAGGTGCTTGACATACGAACTCAGTGTTTTGGCAGAACCGCTATACTGACCATCAAGTCTCGCATCAGAAACGCCATTGTCACGAGCTATACGAACAGGCAAGAAGCGTATAGTGAGCTCAAGCAATGCCTTCTACTATCCTCCACAATTGCAAGTGACGAGGGATGTAGGATTTGGGCAATGCAAGAACTTGCAGACTTGTACTGCAAAGAGAGCAAAGAATGGCCCTTATGGCATGAAGCACTGGCCATACGAATTTTCATATACGAGACCAAAATCAAGGAGTTGGGTCCAGAGAATCCCCGCTTGGTCATATACACACGCCATGTGGCAGAGATCCTGGAGAAATTCTGTTGTTGGCAAGCAGCCTTGCCATTCCGTTACCGTGTTGTTCGCTTCCTTGAAAACAGGGAAATCTTCGATGATGAACGGCTGAGAGCTGATTGTCGCCTGGCTCAAACCTTGGCTAAATCGGTACACCTCATCCACCACAGCGAAGCAGAAGGACTATTTAAAAAAACTTGGCAAATCGTTACGGGCCACCAAGCGATGTCTGGGGACATCAACATAGATCTGCTCTTTTATGCTAGGCCGTACGTGCTTCATCTCCAGGTGAAAAGAAACTTCGCTCACGCAATCACTATTCTGGACGAATTGCGCAAATCTCTGAGTTCCAGTCAGCTCGCGACACATGATGAGATTGAGGATGTTGATAATTTGCTGTCACAATGCAGGGCAGAGGAAGGGCGAAGTCAAAGTTGCAATTTTGACTTTTTCATAAACCCAGTCAATCTAAGCATCCATATTTCGACAGCCAACTTGAGACTAGAACATCATGGAATTTCCGCTTTGCAAGCTGAATCATTCGTCTCTACTATCTTTCACGGAGAGAGATCCTCTCGTATACGTGTTCCGATCGTATCTGATTCGCGATACCGCATTCTGTCCCTTCCCTGGAGAACAGGACACACTCACTCATCAACTAAGATAAACACCACTACAAGGTCTAGCCAAATGGTGTATTCAACTAGGCGTACTGCGCAAGCTACAACATGTCGACGTTGGCGGATGCATCAAGGATGGACAAGAGATGTATGGCTCATTAACCACTTCCCGGATGCATGGCGGCCCTCCCATAATCCTGCTCTAGAATCAAATGAACTCGATATCGACTAGGCTTTTTGCCTATTTGTTTGTCTGCTTCTGTGGTTACCGGCAACGAATGTAAATCTGCAATCGGGCCGGATTCTGCAACTACAGCAAGCGGTCACTGCTACGCTAGTCCATAATCCGCGGAGCAGCGGATTCCAAGACCTATATTGTGGACCCATCAAAGGAC
>Ga0247757_10001670_pt1 | contig 13676 bp, 4 predicted proteins | sample UWRJL126311R4_FD_180929 | JGI IMG/M metagenome (GOLD analysis project Ga0247757, IMG submission 180929) | Plant litter microbial communities from Arlington Agricultural Research Station in Wisconsin, United States - UWRJ-L126-311R-4 | ecosystem: Environmental > Terrestrial > Plant litter >...
AGCCCGTCTTCCGCACCGAGAACGGCCACATCGCCCGCGCGACCAACTCCGCGCTCGACGCCGCCACCGGCGACTTCATCGCCCTGCTCGACCACGACGACCTGCTGCCGCACGACGTCCTGCTCCACGTCGCCGAGGCCGTCCGGCAGCATCCGCCCGCCGCGTACCTCTACACCGATGAGGACAAGATCGACGACACCGGCCGCCGCTTCGACCCGCAGTTCAAGGGCGACTGGAGCCCGGAGATGGCGATCACGCACAATTTCACGCACCACCTCACCGTCATCCGGCGCGAGATCATCGAGGAGGCGGGCCGCCTCCGGCCGGAATTCAACGGCGCGCAGGACCTCGACCTGTTCCTGCGCTGCTGGGAACTGATCGACGACCGCGACGTCGTGCACGTGCCCGTCATCGGCTACCACTGGCGCGCCCACGCCGAGAGCACGGCCACCCGCGGCGACCAGAAAGGCTACCTGTTCGAAGCCGCGCGCAAGGGCATCGCCGAGGCCGTGGTGCGCCGCGGCCTGCGCGCCGAGCCGGTGCTGCCGGACTTCGCGAAGCAGTACGCCCTCTGCCTGCACCAGCTCCGCTGGGACCCGGCCGTTCTCCGCGAGAATCCCGTCACGATCGTCATCCCCAACCGCAACCACGCGCCGCTGCTGCGCACGTGCCTCGACTCGCTCGCCCGCACCACGCCGCGCGAGAGCGTGAAGGTCATCGTGGTCGACGACCATTCCGACGACGCCGACACGCTCGCGCTGCTCGCGACGCTGCCCTCCCGCACCGACTTGCGCGTCGAGGTCGTCATCCCGCCCGGCCCGCGCGACGGTTTCAACTACTCGCGCCTCGTCAACGTCGGCACCGCCCGCGCCGCCACGCCGCTGGTGCTTCACCTCAACAACGACGTCGAGGCGCTCGCCCCCGGCTGGCTCGAGGACATGGCCGGCTGGCTCAGCGTGCCGGGCACCGGCGTCGTCGGCGCCAAGCTCCTCTACCCCGACCACACGATCAACCACGCCGGCATCTCGCTCGGCCGCGAGGACGGCCTGCCGCACGTATTGTTCGAGCGCGAGCCGGCCGACGATCTCGGCTACCTCTTCCTCCCGCACGCGGCGCGCGACGTCGCCGCCGTGACCGGCGCCTGCCTCCTCACGCGCACCGACCTCTACCGCCGGCTCGGCGGCTTCGACGAGACGGAGCTGCAGGTCGCGTACAACGACGTCGACTACTGCCTGCGCGCCGCCGACGCCGGCGCCCGCACGGTCTTCACCCCGCAGGCCGTCCTGCGCCACGTGGGCAGCGCCTCGCGCGGCAACGTCTACGCCGAGCGCGAGCACGTCGCCTACCTCGCCCGCCACGGCGCCCGGCGCGATCCGTACCGCAACGAGGCCCTGCAGTTCCCGCCGCGCAACCTGCCGCTGGATCCCTACCACCAGCGCTGCGCCCTGCGGGCCCGGCCGTTCCACGCGCTGGTGATCACGCACAACCTCAAGTACGAGGGCGCCCCGATCTTCATCTTCGAACTCGCCCGCTACCTCGCCGAGCAGCCGGGCGTGCAGGTCACCGTGGCCTCACCCGAGGACGGCCCGCTGCGCGTGCGCTTCGAGGCCGCCGGCCTCAAGGTTGTCCTGTGGGACGCCGCGGCCATGACCAGCGCCAAGACCCCCGAGGAATTCACCGCCGCCATGCAGCGCTTCGCCGCGAAGCGCAAGTGGAAGGACGTCGATGTCGTCATCGCCAACACGATGCTCACCTACTGGGGCATCCACGTCGCCACCTTCCTCGGCAAGCCGTCCGCCCTCTACATCCACGAGAGCAACACGGTGAAGCGCTTCTTCCAGCCGCTCCTGCCGCCGCCGATGCACGAGGTCGTCGAGGAATCCTTCCGCCTCGCCACCCGCGTCGTGTTCACCGCCCGCGCCACCCGCGACATCCACGAGGAGCTGAACATCAACGACAACTTCCGCACCCTCGCCAGCTGGGTGGACTTCGCACGCATCGAGCAGTTCGCCGCCGCCCACGAGCGCGCCGCCCTGCGCCGCAAGCACGGGCTCGACCCGGACGCCGTCGTCATCGTCAACATCGGCTCCATCTGCGAGCGCAAGGGCCAGCACATCTACATCCGCGGCATCGACCTCCTCGGCAAGGAGCTCCCGGGCCTCTGGCCGGACAGGAAGATCGAGTGGTCGATGGTCGGCGCCCGCCCCGGCCTCTACATGGAAACGCTGCAGGAGGACATCAAGCTGATGGGCCTGCACGACGTGAAGGTCTTCGGCGAGACGCCCGACATCTACGACTTCTACCGCCTGGCCGACATCCTCGTCTGCACGAGCTTCGAGGAGTCGTTCCCGCGCGTGCTGCTCGAGGCGATGGTCTTCGGCACGCGCATCGTCAGCACCGACGTCAACGGCATCGCCGAGATGCTCACCAACACCGACGAGGCGTACCTCGTGCCGGCCGGCGACCCGTTCAAGCTCGCCGAGGCGCTGAAGAAGGCGCTGGCCGACCACTTCGCCGGCAACCGGAAGATGCTCACGATGGCCCACGCCCGCGCCGCCCGCCACTACCACCACGCCCGCGCCCTGCCGCGGCACCTCGAGGTCGTGCGCGAAGCCTGGCTGGGGTGAGCGCAATTCATGATTTACGATGGATGACTAACGATTGCCCGAACCGCCGTGCCTCCGGCTCCCGCAATCATTAATCATTAATCGTAAATCATAAATTCCCCCCCGGGCTCACTTCACCTGAATCCCGACCCAGTAGGCCCAGTCGTAGGAAAGATTTTGATTGGGCCGCGTCGAGAACCGCAGCACCTCGTCAGGTTCCGGCGCGTAAGGGATGACGACGTGCTGGTCGCCGCGATCCTCCGGCTTCGCCCATGGGTCCAGCAACCGGTAGTAGATCCGCCGGCTCTGGCCGTCCGGCTTTTCCGCCTCGACGATGAATTCCACCCCGTCGGTATGGTCGCGCGGCTTTTCATACGCGCCGGGGAAGATCCCGTAGCTCCAGCTGATCTTCGTCGCGCCCGCCGGCGGCCGCAGCCACAGGTCGGATTTCGGGTGGGCGGAAAGCACCGCCGACGGCCCCCGCTCGATCCAATTCAGGCCGAACTGGAATTCCGCCTCGTACGGGGCCGGCTTGATGGCGAAGAAGGCGTTGCGCCCCACCGCGGGCGAAATCGGCAGCCGGCCCGTCGTCGGAAGATTGTCCGCCTCGGACTTCGGCAGGACCAGGTCCGGATAGCGCAGGCTCGACTTGATGCGCAGCTGGATGCCCTTGTGATACAGGCGGGGCACATACACCTCGACCTTGCCCCAGGTCATGGCCGGCACCGACAGGTCGATGTCAAAGTGCTGGGCGACCAGCTCCTTGAAGCGCCGGTTTTCGCGCAACTTGTCCACCAGCACCACGGCGGACACCTCCTCGCCCGCGAGGTGGTCGAAGGCCCGGTGCAGATAGGCCTCGTCCCACTCCAGGCCGTTCCGCACCATCAGGGCCCGGCGCTGCGAATAATAGGGGACCATCGCCGCCCAATCCGCCCCGGCGACAATGATCACGGAATCCTTCGGGGTGAGGTCGCGAATGGCGTTGGTGTAGGGATAGCCGCCTTCCGCGTAGATTTTCTGCTCCACGAGGTAGCCCTGGCGGTAGGCCACCACCTGCCCCGCAAACGGCAGCGCGAAAATCCCGGCGCAAACCCAGCGCGGCACCCGCGAATCGAGCAGGCCCACGAGGGCGAAACCGCAGGCGGCATTGAGGAAAACCGCGCACGCGTAGAAGTAATAATCCTGGTAGGCGTAGGCGTAGGGAAACATCGCCTGGGCGAGGAAGAAAACCCCCGCCAGGCCCAGCACCGCGCGGCGCGAGGAGCGGAAGGCCAGGCCCATGACCAGCAGGACCAGAATCAGCCAGCGGGACATGATCGCCAGGTCCCAGCAGCCCATCAGCCAATGCCAGGCGTCGCCCGACACGAGCGCCTTGAAATTGAACAGGCCCCAGTTGCCCTGCGTCAGGTTCTCGGAGGTGAAAATCCACGCGGAATCGTGCACGGCCTTGAGCGGGTCCGTGTAGACCACCCAGGCGCGCAAAGCCCCCAAGGGCACCGCCACCGTGGCCGCTCCCCACAGCACGACTTGAACCGGCCCGCGCCAGCCCTGCCCGGCCCGGATTTCGCGCCAGAGCAGCCACGCGCCATAGGCCGCCGCGGGGATCAGCCACGCCCCGAGCACCGCACTCTTGATCAACGACGCCCCGGTGCCCGCCACCACGGTCAGCCCCAGCCAGGACCAGCTCCGCTGGTCCATGGTCCGCACGAACCCGAGCAGAAACCACGCGGAGCACATGAACGCCATCGAATCCATCAGGAACGCCCGGCTGTAGAAGATGTAGACCGGACAGGCCAGGACCAGCGCCAGGATCAGCAGTCGCCGGGGCCAGGCCAGCCCCAGCCGGCCGAGCAGCAGGTAGGCCGCCGGCAACGTCAGGTAAAAGCACGTGAGTGTGATTGTCCGTGCCGCCAGGTAGTGCGGCAGGCCCGTCAGCCGGCTCAAACCCACGACCGCCCACTCGTAGACCGGCACCTCCATCAGGATCGACACCCAGGGCTTGCCGAGAATCGGTGTCTCATAGAGCAGCGAGAAATTATTCTGCTGGTCGATATAATAGGTCGTGATCGCGGTCTGGCTTTGCCGGAACTCGTGGCCGGCCAGAAACGGCATCTTCCAGTTGAAAGTCACTCCCCAGACGTGAACCGCCAGCGCCGCGACAAACACGGCGAGGAGAATTCGGCTTTCTGCACGCGGGGTCCCCTGACTGGACATAGTGGCGAAGAGATGTGAGTTCACGAATTTGAGGCAACTTTTAATCCCGCTGCATCCGCCCGGCGCGGAAGTCCCGCCACCTTAACGTTGACGGGGCCCCGGCGTTGGCCTGCCTTGGCAGCCTCGCCGATGACGACCACCTCCCCTGCCCGCTTTCCGCCCTGGGTCATCCCGCCGGCCGGCTCCTTCTGATGCCCGAGACCGCGCGCAGCTTCAGCCACCTCGAATCGCCGGCGCCGGGCGCGACGCTGCCGCAGGGCCGCCACCTGTTGCGCGGCTGGGTGTGGCCGAAAGGCGGCACGGTCTTCTGCGACGTCCGCGCACGCGTGGGCGACCGCGTGTTTCCCGGTGTCCATGGTTACCCGCGTCCCGACCTCGCCGCGCACTTCCAGACCGGCCGCCCCGTGGCGCTGGCCGAATTCACCGTGGCGGTGGAACTCGCGCCCGGCGCCGTCACCGTCGGGCTCGAGGTGCTCGACCTCGACGGCCGCTGGACGCCCTTCGATTCCGTGGCGCTCACCGTCGTGCCCGCCCATCCGCCGGCGACCCTCGGCACGCCGGGCGGACCGCTGCGCTGGCATGATTTTTGTTGGGGCCTCGCCGCCGTGCTGCGCGCGCGCCGCGACGAGCCCGCCGCTTCCTGGAGCGAACTCGCCCGCCGCCTCGTCGCGGAGCTGCCCTACCCGCGCGACCTCCTCGCGCCCGCGCAGCCGCTGATCGGTTTCGTCAACGAACCGGCCATTGTCGCCGCGTGCCGCTTCGGCCGCATTCCGGTGCTCGGACATGTTTTTCACGTCAGCGAGGAAATCCGCCGCCTGTGGGCGACCACCGACCTGCAGGTCCTGCAACCGATCCCGCACGGCCGGCTGCTCGCCGATGTCGCAGCCCACTACCCGCAATATCCCACGGCCGCGCGCGCCGGTTTCCACGGGCTCGTCGATGTCCCGGCCCAGCTGCCCAACCCGGTTTCGCTGCGGCTCTACGCGGAACTCGCCAGCGGCGAACTCCGGCTCGCGCACGCGTTGCGCACCCGCCTGCATCCGTCCGACGAGGAGAAACGCGCCTACGCTCCCGGCGACGAGGCCACCTTCGCCGCCGCGCTCGCCGCGTGGCGCGAGGCGCTGCAGGCCGGCGGCATGGCGGTCGCCGACGATCCCGACCTGCCCGCCGGACTCGAGCGCCTGCGCCGCGAATACCTCGCGCGCCAGCCGCGTCCCGCTTCGGCCGCTCGTGCCGCAGCCCCCGCTCCCGCCGCCGGCGCGACTGCGCCGAAACGCGCGCTGCTCGTCACGCACAACCTCAACTTCGAGGGCGCCCCGCTCTTCCTGCTCGATCTCGTCCACGCGCTCCGGGCGGCCGGCACGGATGTGACCGTCCTCAGTCCCGCCGAGGGACCGCTGCGTCCGCAATTCGAGGCGACGGGCGCCGCCGTGCAGGTGCTCGATGTCGCGGCGGTCTTCGCCGCGCGCGACGATGCCGCCGTGGCCGGAGCCCTCGCCGCCGTTGCCCCGCGCCTGCCCGCGACCGATCTCGTCGTCGCCAACACCTTCACCACCTTCTGGGCCGTGCATGCCGCCCGCGCCCGCGGCTTCCGGGTGCTGATGTACGTGCACGAGAGCACGACCCCGGCGCTTTTCTACGGCGACCGCGTCGCCCCGGCCGTCGTCGCCGCCGCGACCGCGGCCTTCGACCTGGCGGACACCGTGTCCTTCACCACCGCCGCCACGCGCGACTGCCACGTCGACCATGGCAACCCCGCGCGCTATGTCGTGACCCCCGGCTGGATTGACGTGGCGCGCCTCGACCGCTGGCGCGCGGCGCAAACCCGCGACGCGCTGCGCGCGCGCTTCCAACTCGCGCCGGGCGAGTTGCTCGTGACTAACATCGCCACCATTTCCGACCGCAAGGGCCAGCACACCTTCGTCCGCGCGGTGGACCTGCTCCGCCGGCGCCACCCGGAGCTGGCGGCGCGCACGCGCTTTATCCTGCTCGGCGGACGGCCCGGCGTGTTTCACGACATGCTGCAGGACCTGCTCGCCAGCCTCGCCCTGCCCAACCTCGAGGTGCACCCGGAAACCCACGACTACCTGCCCTACTATGCGGCGGCGGACCTCACCGTCTGCTCCAGCTACGAGGAATCCTCCCCGCGCGTCGTGCTCGAGGCCATGGCTTGCGAGGCGCCGCTGCTTGCGACCGCGGTGCAGGGCATCCCCGAACTCGTCCGCCCCGACCTCGAGGCCACGCTGCTGCCGGCCGGTGACACCGTCGCCTGGGCCGACGCCATGGCGCGGCTGCTCCAACATCCGGCGGTCGGGCGCGAACTCGCCGCCCGCGCCCGCGCCCGGGTCGTGAACCATTTCGCCGCCCCGCAGGTGCTGCCCCTGCATGTCGCGCTCGCCGGCCGGGTGGCTGCCGCCCGCGCCTGAACGCGCGTCGCTCCCGCGCAGGTCCTCCGCGCCGGGTTCGATCGCGGGCCGGATCGAGCCGCCGACCGCCGGCGGGCGGCTCGCGCGCCGGAAAAAAGCCCGGACGATGGCCGAGGCCGAGGATGACTCAGGATAAAAACCGGGGTGTTTTCCCGGGATGAAGTTGCGCGCGGCAAAAACAATTGAGAACAAGCATGACAAATCCATTCCGCCCCGGCTTAACTGGAACCTGTCGCGGGCCAGCGCATGGCCGCGGCGCATTTTCATGCAAGAAACGCCGGACGCATACTTCCACCTCGACCATCCCACGATGGGCGCGACGGTGCCGGCGGGTGTCGTGGTGCTCCGGGGTTGGGCGGCGGGACGCGCCGGCGTTCCGATGGTGGACATCAGGGTAACGACCACCGACGGGACATTTCCCGCTATCCACGGTTTTCCCCGCGTCGACCTCGCGCAGTTTTTCAAGCTGCGCGACCCGTTCTTCCCCGGCGGCTTCGAGGCCACCCTCACGCTGGCGCCCGGCCCGCACGAGGTGGTGTTCGAAGGCCTGGCCCTGAGCGGCGAATGGCGGCTGCTCACCACCGTCAAGCTGACGGCGGAGGGCGAGGCCGCGGCCACGCCCCCGGCGCCGCCCGCGCCCGTCGTGCAGCCGCACGAGTTTGCGCGCGCCCTGCAGTGCACGCTTCGCCGCGCCGCCACCCTCCCGGTCGCGGCCGCCGCCGCGGCCACCGCCGCCGAACTGCCCAACCCGGCCGCGCTCCGCTACCCGCACCAGCCCTTCCACGGCCACCTCCACCAGCCGGCCCTGCTCGAGCGCGTCCTCTTCGGCCGCCTGCGCCTCGGCGGCTGGCTCTTCCATGAGACGGCGACGATCCGCCGCGTGGCCGCCACCGCCGACCTGCAGATCTGGCAGGATCTGCGCCGCGGCGGCGATGTCCCCTACGTCACGGCGCAGTTTCCCCAGTTTCCCGCCGCCCGCGATTGCGCGATCGGCGGCCTCATCGACGTGCCCGCGCAGCTGCCGATGCCGGTGTGCATCCGCGTGTACGCCGAGCTCACCGACGGCAGCTGGCACCTCTGCCAGGTGCAGCGCACCTCCGTGTGGGACCAGGAGCAGGAGAAGGCGCCGTTCGCCCCGTTCAGCCGCGTGACTTTTGCCCGGGCCGTCCTCGCGTTGCGCCGCGCGTGTCGCGACCGGGGCTTCAGCATCCCGCTCAACCGCGCGCTGGGCGACGGCGTCCGCGGGGTCTACGAGGAGTACCGCGCCCGCGCGCTGCCGGCGCCGGACGACGCGCCAATCGCGTCCGCCGAGCCCGCCGCGGAAACCGCGGAGGCGCCCCCGCCCCGCCACGTCACTCTCGTCACGCACAACCTCGCCTACGAGGGCGCGCCGCTTTTCCTGCTGGAACTCGCCCGCAACCTCACCCGCTCGGGCACGGCGCTGCACGTCATCTCCGCCCGCCCCGGCCCGCTCGAAGCCGTTTTCAAGAAGCTCCGCGCCACGGTGCAGATCCTGGACACCGAGCCCCTGCTGCGCGCCAAGACCGCCCCCGACCTGACCGCCGCGCTCGGCACCCTCGCCGGCGAGGTGACGCTCGCGGAGACCGAGCTCGTGATCGCCAACACGCTCTCGTCGTGGTGGGGCGTCCACCTCGCCGCCCGCGCCGGCCGGCCGTCGCTGTTCTACATCCACGAGAGCACGACGCCGGCGAGCTTCTACCTCGGGCACATGGCGCCCGACACCCTGCCGCTCATCGAGTCGACGTTCCGCCTCGCCACACATGTTTCATTCCTGACCGAGTCCACCCGCGTCTACTACCGGCCCTGGCTCGGCCCGGCCAACCACGGCATCCTGCCGGGCTGGATCGACGTCGCGCGCATCGACCAGTTCCTTAATTTCCATCCGCGCGCGCAGGTGCGGCGCGAACTCGGCCTCGCGGCCGACACGCGCGTCGTCATCAACGTCGGCTCGGTTTGCGACCGCAAGGGCCAGCACATCTTCGCCCGCGCCGTGGACCTGCTGTGGCGCGAGGCGCCGGCGCTGGCGGCATCCTGCCGCTTCCTGATGATCGGCGGCCACAACACGCTCTTCGACCGCGACCTCGCCGACACCCTCTCCCACCTCGACCGCGCCAACCTCCGCATCATCCCGGCGACGGACGAGCCGCTGCACTACTACGCCGCGGCCGACCTCTTCGTCTGCAGCAGCTACGAGGAATCCTTCCCGCGCGTGATCATGGAGGCGATGACCGGGCGCGTGCCGATCCTCAGCACCCACGTGCACGGCATCGCCGACCTGCTCACGTCGGGCGAGCATGCCCGCCTTGTGCCGCCCGGAAACAGCCGCATGCTGGCCGACGGCCTGCGCCAGGCGCTCGAGCACCCGGTCGACGGCCAGGCGATGGCGGCCCGCGCCCGCGCCCGCGTCGTCGCAGGCTACAGCAGCGATAATCTCCTCCCCCAGCACGCCGCGCTGGCCGCGACCATCGCCAGGGCGGGCGCGGCGGGCGCCTTGTAGGTCGGGCTTTACGCCCGACACAACGCCGCCTGTCGGGGATAAACCCCGACCTACAAGTCAATCCGACCCCCGGCCCGTCGGAGCTTGGGGTTGACGCGCCGGGCGGGGCGGGATCTCCAGCCTGAGCGTCGACCAGTAGGTCCAGTCGAAGGCGTTGCTGCCGTTCGGCCCGGCCGTGATGGTCAGCTCGATCGCGCCGGCGGAATCCGCCGGCAGGTCGACGCGGAAGTCCAGGTCCCCGCGATCGCCGGGATTGTGCCCCGGATAAATGCCCCGCTCGAACAACGGCGTGCGCGCCCCGGTGGGACTGATGTGTGCGATCAGGAAATTCGCCCCGTCGGTCCCGGCGGCCGGGTCCTTGTAAGCCTCGGGCAGGATGCCGAAGGCCCCGGCCAGCGAGCGCACGCCCGGCCCGACGGGAAACGCCAGCACCGCCGGCGCGTGGGCCAGCAGCCGGAGGCCGCTGTCGGTCACGGGCTGGTAGGCGTCGCGCCGCGTGAGTTGCGCGACCTTGATGCGCCGCACCTCGATGCCGCCCGGCAGGCCGGGCCGGCGCCGCCACACCTCGAAGCACGCATCGTTCACCAGGTAGCCGCGCCCGGGCAGGAACGGCACGGCCGCAACCTGGGGCCGTACGTCGAAAACCTTCGCCCGCTCGTAGTAGTATTCCAGCACCTCGCGGTCCCGGTTTTCGATGTACTCGCGCTCATACGGCCGGAGTACGAGCCAGTCCGGCTGCAACAGCATGATGAGCTCGGACCAGCAGAACGGGTAGCTGTGCGATTCGGCCCGGCGGCGCGCCGCGATCACCTCCGGGGCGCACAGTCCCGGATAGTCGAGCATCTTGAGGTTCGAGAAGAAGCCGATGTAGCCGAGCGGTTCGAGGAACACCGTGTCGCGCGGCGAAGCGGCCTGCGCCTTCAACCATTGGCCGATCCCACGGCGCTGCCCGTCCTCGATCAGGCGCTGCTGGCAGCGCAATTGCCACGCGACGGCCACGGCGAGCAGGGCCGCGGCGGACACCAGCGCGATCCCCGCGGCCCGCGCACCGCCGCGCAGCACCGGCCGCGCGGCCCCGGCGAGCTGCCCCAGCGCGAGACCGAGCGCGACCAGCGACAGGAATGCCACCGGCGGCAGATACCACGGCGTCGGAAAGCCCACGCAGGAATACAGGTAGAACTGGCCCGCGAGCGCCGCGAACGACGCCACCCGCGCCTCCCACCGCAACCGCGGCACGAGCCACAGCAGCGCCGCCACCAGCGCCAGCCCCGCCGCCCCGCGACTCGCCCACATCGGCCAGCCGGTGTTGTAGCTGTAGGCCGGCATGAAGGTGCCCGCGAGGATCGACGGATCGGTCCAGAGCTTTCGCGGAAACGCCATCACCCAGTCGAGCAGCACCGCCGGCGTGAACGGCGGCAGGAACAATCCTTTCGCCGTGATCGTGTTTGGCACCGGCGTGCCGTAATACCGCCACGCCCACACCAGCCACGGCAGGTAGAGTACCGTCGTCAGCGCGCCGGCGCGGACAAAATCGCCCGGTGGCAGCAGGCGCCGCCACCATGGCCCCGACTCGGACGGACGGAAAAGCTGCGCGCCGACCGCCAGCGTCCCGATGTAGACGAAGGCATCCGGCCGCGTCCACATGAGCCCGGCCCACGCCAGGCCGAGATGCCGCCACGCCCGCGGCGGCGACGTCACCAGCGCCCACCAGGTCCACGCCAGGAACAGCAACAGGAAGGGCGTTTCCATGCCGTTGATCGTGTAGTCCACGGTCTTGGCGTCGGTGACGACCAGCAGCACCGGCAACAGGGCCGCGAAACCGCCCGCCGGTGTCACCCGCGCCGCGGTTCGCGCCGTGATGACCACCGCGCCGGCCAGCGCCGCCGCGGCCATGAACCGGAAAATCCACAGCGCCGCATCATCGGACGCGTTGCCCGCCAGCAGGCTCGCCAGCGCCGGCAGCAGCACCCCGAGCGGCGACGTGAACGAATGCACGCGCTCGCCGGCGGTAAACGTCAGCCCGTGCCCGGTGGCCAGGTTCTTCGACGCCCGGTAGGTAATATAGTAGTCCTCCCAGACGTGCTGCGTGAACACCGCCCAACCGAGGGCGAGCAACACGACGAGCATGAACAGCCTGAGGGCCGGGGAACGCGGTAACATCCGCGCACACAAACAGCCGCGCACAGGCAGGCAAGCCCGGCGAAGGGCGGTGGCCTCTGTAGGTCGGGCTTTACGCCCGACCCGAACGCGACACACCCCGGCGCGTTGCGCCACCCCTCTTCATAGAGGGGAACCTCAGAGGCGACTGCGTGGGTCCCCTCTATCAAGAGGGGTGCCCGAAGGGCGGGGTGTGTCCAGAATCCGCACCAGAATCACCACCCGAGCCAAGGGCGAGACCGGGCCGGAAAGGATCAGAACCGTCCCGGCCTCCCCTCGAACTGGCCGTAGAAGAGCCAGTGCAGGAGCGCATCGCGGTAGCTGTTGCCGATCACGGCGGCGACGTCGGGATTGAGTGCGAGGTAGTCGGCCGGGCGGAACAACTCGCCGAAGACGCGGCCCTCGTTCACGCCGGTGTCGCGGTAGTGCAGCCACGATCCATACAGATCGTCGCCGAGACCGACCACGATGTCGGGATAACGCATGCGGTAGTCCGCCACATCGAACCCGCCCGGGATGCGGCGACCTTCGCGCCGGCCGTAGAAGAACCAGTGCAACGCCGCGGCCCGGATGTCCGAGCCGAAAACGGCGGCGAGGTCCGGATTGGTCGCGAGATAATTATACGCCTCGAAGTCGCCATCAGTGCGGCCTTCCAGCGTGCCGTACGCGACGTAGTGGTGCCACACGGTCACGTTGCGCACGGCCTTGGGCGTGATGTCACCGAAGACCGCCTCCAGGTCCGGATAGCGCGCCAGGTAGCTGTCGACGTTGAAGCCGATCGGCACCCGGCCCATGCGATCCTCGACAGGATGGCCCCACGTCAGCCAGTGCATGAGCGCCTCCTGTTTGTTGGTGCCGAACGAGGACTTCAGGTCGGGATTCAGCTCGAGGTATTCATCGACAATGAAGTTGGCATCGTACGAGCGGCCCTCGAAGACGCCGTAATTGTAGTAGTGCAGCCACGCGCCGTACTTGTCGTTGGCGAAGATCGCCGCGATGTCCGAGTTGCGCAGGAAGTACCCCGCCACGCTGAACCCGGCCGGAATCCGGTCGCCGTTCTTGCGTCCGACGGTGTACCAATACAGGGCCGCCGCGCGCACGTCGGAGCCGGCGCCGGGATACTGGGCCATGTACGCCTGCACGTTGAAGTCGCCGTCGGTGCGACCCTCGGTGATGCCGTACCTCCAATAATGATCCCACGCCTGCTGCGCCCGGTCCGGCCCATGGCCGATCCCGGCGGCGACGTCGGGGTTGGCCGCCAGGTACGCCTCGGCGTCAAAGAGCGCGGGACGGGGCGGCACGAGCAAGGGATCGACCGTCACCGTGATCGTGAACGGCGCGCTGAAATCCGACGCTTGGTGCAAGGCATCGCCGGCGAACCGGGCCCGGATCACGACGCTGCCCGGTCCGCTGGACGTCACCGCGCCGCTCGCCGCGTCGATTGCCACATCGAGCGCGGTCGAACCGGCCCCGAGCGACCATTGCAGCGGACCGAAACCGGCGTTGGCCGTGGCGGTGTAGTTGCTGCCGAAGGCGAACGAACTGCCGGAGGAAATTACCGGCGGCGGCTGGCTGAGCTTCGCGACCGTGATGGTGAAATCGCCACTGTACGGCGACGGCTCGTGGCCGGCATCGCCCCCGAATCGCGCCTTGATCACCACCGTGCCTTCGCTGGCGGCGGTCACGAGGCCGCTCACGGTGATCGCCGCCCCCGTCGCCGTCGAGCCGGTGCCGAGCACCCACTGCGCCACCCCG
>Ga0247757_10001671_pt1 | contig 13673 bp, 16 predicted proteins | sample UWRJL126311R4_FD_180929 | JGI IMG/M metagenome (GOLD analysis project Ga0247757, IMG submission 180929) | Plant litter microbial communities from Arlington Agricultural Research Station in Wisconsin, United States - UWRJ-L126-311R-4 | ecosystem: Environmental > Terrestrial > Plant litter >...
GCATCACAAGAGCTCTACCGCCTACCACGGAGCGATGCACGAGGGCGGAGATCTCGGCCAAGTACAATCTCTGTACCTGAAGCATGGAGCAGCCACAGATTACTATAATGAACAGCCCACTAAGCCAGCTCACATGGTGTGATGTCTGGAACTTTATTCGAAGAAATGTATGATTAGGAAAACCTTCTTTTCTTGGTGGTTGGTGCTCAGCATTTTGAGCACTATCAGACACTACGCGTAGGACGGTGCTTAAGCTAAGTCTTAAGAGGATGGATTCGTGGCAACCCTATGCAAGAAGACGTCTGTCTTGCCGGCAGGACACGTTTGGGTGCATTTGGCCGTTGTAGAGAGATACCAAGATGGCATACACTAAAGGAAACATGATACCCATTGTCAATTAAAACAAGTCGAAAGCGGTCACTTATCTAAACCAGTGATCGCACCAAATTCAGCCTGTTATTCCCCCGCACCGAGTTAAAGCTCTACGTCCCTACTAGTTCCCCGCACCCCAGTTGCCTAAAGCAGACCCCGCAGTGCGTTACCATCCGAGGTGTACGACAGATATACAAATCTAGCGCGATGGTATCTGCCACGTTAAAGTTCCAGCACTCGATGCTTGCCTACTCCATCAAGGCAGTTGGTCCCGATGTGATTGAATTACTACCATGTCAAATCAGCAGGATGTCCAGGTCGTCCAGTCTCGCGGCATATATCATGGCCTCCCAGTGTATCCTCCCTCCCTCAAGGGCCTCACAGCCATAATCACGGGCGCCAATGGCATCTCAGGGTACCATATGCTGCGCGTACTCGCAGAGGATCCCGAACGTTGGACTAAGATATACTGTCTCTCGCGCCAACCACCCGCGAATCCCAACGGACTACCCCAGAACGCCGAACACATTGCACTGGATTTCTTGCAAGATAGGGAAAAGATTGCCCGTGTTCTGGAAGAAAAAGGAGTAAAAGCTGATTATGTGTTCTTCTACAGCTACGTTCAGGTCAAGCCCAAGGAAGGAGGCGGACTCTGGAGCGATGCCGAAGAGATGTGCAGGGTGAATTGTAGGTTGCTACTACACCGGTCCACGCTGGCATTGCTCGAGCTTCAAGAGCTGATCCATTGAGAGCAGTGTCTCTACTCCAGAACTTCTGCGAAGCGCTTCCCCTCGCCGACATCCGCCCCAAACGCATCCTGCTCCAGACCGGAGCCAAAAACTACGGGTACCCATCGCACTCCTCCTCCCTGCGTATATGTACGCTCTCTAACCCGCTCCCCAGCGTGCACCTCGGGCCTGCCGCAACCCCCCAGGAAGAACACCACGCGCGCATCACGCTCGAGCCCAACTTCTACTACCCGCAGGAAGACTTCCTCACCCGCTTCTCCGCGCAGCACGGCATCCCCTGGACCATCGCCATGCCGTCGTACATCCTGGGCGCGGTCCCGGACGCGGCCATGAACCTCGTGTACCCGCTCGGTCTGTACGCGTCCGTCACGGCGCACCTGCGCGAGCGGCTCGCCTTCCCCGGCGACCTGCGCGCCTGGGAAGCCACGCTCGTGCTCAGCTCCGCGAGGCTGAACGCGTACCTCGAGGAGTGGGCCGCGCTGAGCGACGCCGCGGCAGGCGAGAAGCTGAATGCCGCAGATGGGGGGCCTTTTACCTGGGGTGGCTTCTGGCCGCGCTTCGCGGCCTGGTATGGCGTCGAGGGCGGGCGGCCCAGCTTCGAGGCACGGGATTACAGGAGCCTGACGACGCGGCACGATCCGCCGCCAAGAGGGTATGTGTGGTTCGCGTAATCATGACTTGAGAGTCGCGCAGGCTTAGTTTGGTCGTGGGCTATATATGCAGTGCTGACGAAGGGGTGAGTAGTTTCGGGCCCCCGGCCACGTACCGGATTCGGTTCACGCTGGTGGACTGGGCGAAGCAGGTGCATGTGCAGAAGGCGTGGGATGAGTTGCGGCAGAAGCATCATCTTACCGCAGCGGCTAGGCTCCAGGATATGGACATCGATCGCATTTTCTCCTTTGCCGATGCGAGTCTGACCGGTGGAATACTTGACTTGAGCATGAACAAAGCACGAAAAATGGGCTGGCATGGTTTCGTCGACTCCAATGAATGTTTCAAAGAGGTCTTGGACGAATTCGCAGACTTGCGTATGCTACCATCGGTTGGAAAGTAGAAGAGTTTGATATCTTGGGAACTGTTCCATCAGTTCCGACTGTGTCTGTAAAACATGTGCATTGCTATTGAAATCATTCGATCCTTCCAAGTATCTCCAGAATGAAGATCATTCCCATAGCCAGTACTCCCTCACATCGACGACCCTTACCCAGTCCAATCACCTGAACCGAGCTTCGAATCAGTTGTGCGTTTCCCAAGCAAGAGAAGGAAGGCGAAGCTCCAACAGAGCACTGGTGTTCCTATCGTATTCTCAATACGCTCATTCTTCATTTCTTCAGTTGCCTCGAATCCCTGTTATGTATTTCCCGGGTCAAAGTTGAAGTTTCGAATCCCAATCGATACCCTCTACATACAAGATACCACACCAATTCACAAAGCCCTAGATGCTAACAGCTGAAGCGATCTGTTAGCGAAAGAGGAAAAAACGAGATGGGTGAGGGAAAAGCAAAGAACATACCAATATAAAGGACCATAACTTGCTGATTGTAATATCAAGCGCTATGAACAGCCTCGACATGCTCGTAGTAGCTGCAGTTGGCAAGACGGAGGCGTCCAATCGAAGCCGGAAGGTGACTACGGTATTGAAGCTCGTATTCAGCGACTTTCTGTTGCCAGAGGACCTCATTCTCCATGTTCTGGAGCAGCTGCCGAAAACAAACATCCTCGGCCGTGCAAGTGGCAGCCAACTCCCTTAACTTTATCAAGGCCGTCTCTTTCTTCATGTTTCTAATGATGTCAAAAAGGTAGCGCTGATGCAGGCCCATGGAATCAGACCGAGGACACTCCATTCGACCCAAGTCTCTGTGAACAAAGAATGGAACTTCGGTGACCGTCCAAGTTCCCGGGTGAAACAGTGAATTGCGATACGAAGCCTCGATTTTCAAGAGATGTGCCATCTCTCCGCCCATTTCCCATACGTTCTTGAGTTTCTCCCTCCAGCCGGTCACGTCTAGGCTGGTACTATAGAACCTACCACCAAGATCGAGTCTAGCTTTTTGCACTCGTGAAGGGGAAACACGGAGATGGAAAAGGAGAATGTGAACCTCTCCAGGCCTCAAGGAAGTGATAAATGGAGAGCCGTGATACTCAAGTATCTCGCAGCCCTTCGAAGGTGACACATTGACAACAACATCCTGGATATATCCCTGTGCTTCATTTGACCGGGCGTATCGAATGATTTGGTGAATGCGTTCCGTCAAAGACTGGAAATGAAGCCAGTTGCTGATGAGTACGTTTTTGCAGCAGTTTTTGTTGCACACCTGCACTAAACGTCCATTGCCTCGTGTATTTGGAAGGGAAGCAGGGTTAACGTAATAAAGATGAATTTCAGGATGCTCGATTGAGACTGAATGGAGGTCATCAAGCTTAGGTGAGAGCAGGATGAAATGGCATGTACGAAGACCTGGTTCATTCCTTCGGAGATATTGCATAATAGCGGAGATTGTGTTTGGCATAGTGGGAATTGGGCGTGACGAGTTAAAGCCCTGAGTGCCGAATCTCTTAGTGGCTTCAATATGGGTCCGGAAAATCTTCTCAGTGTCGGAGCACATATAATAGAGAGGAACAAGTAAGTCTGGCTCCTTGGTAGCGTTATTTGCGTGGGTGCAATGAGTTGTGAATAGGGCAACTCGATCGCCTAGCCTCAGCTGCTTAAGCGCCCGGAGGGCCGCGCCACGCGCGCGGGAGAAGCATGCTTCACTCACATAGTAGCTAGAAGCGGTTAGTCAATTCGTCCTCTTGTGCTGAAGTACCAGATTACCCGTTGTCAAGAACGATAACGACGTCAATGTTCGATTCTCGCTGCTGCTCATGGCTATTGAGCCGGCCACCGATCTCAATGGCAACCCAGAACTCCTGCCGGCTAACCCGTTCCAGCATGTTAACGCCTGAGTGTATATCGATGGCTAGCTCAGCAACGTTAGGCATTGGTGGAGTAGTGATGGTGCGGATCGGTATTCCAGCATCATCTTCAACCTCAACGCCATCTCTAGTAGGCGACAGAAGTGGCATGGACATAATTGAATCCATAGACCCAGATGCAGAAGGGCTGCTTGATGTTAGTCTTGTGCGAGCGGCAAAGACATGCTTTGGTCTCGCGCTTACACTTGACCATCAATAACCTCGAGTCCTTCCAGAGCATTGGTGATAGAGGAGACTTGGTCATTGCCCCTCAAAAGAGAATCTGTTCCTTCCCAAGAGTCTGATGGAGCAGGAGGCGTGTTGTCACCTTTTCCCGGACCTTTTCTCAGCAAGCGAGCAACGCCCTGTGCTAGGCTAGGTAGACGTGATGCATGCTCCTTGGTATTGTCCGAAGAGCTGTTACCTCGAATACCTTTGAAAGCCTGTAAGGAAAGGATGTGGTTAATGTAGCTCATGTAATTTTTCCAAGTCTAGGGTTGAAGTGAAGACTGCAGTGTGTGGGAAGTTAGACAGATACATACTTTGCTGGAGCCCGCCGAAGCGGACGCCTTAATATCACGAATCGAGAAAGGCATGGACAAAGCTGCGCTGGTTTCAGAAGAAGTTGACCGATGGCTCCTGTTCTTCCGTATTGTTAGAGGCTGGTCACTGGGAATCCGACTGACGGGAAGTGGAGTAACAGTGCAGGTCGGCGGCGCTTTGGTCGGCTTCTGCCAGCTGTAAAGTGCTTCCACTGGGCTATCCTAACTGCTCAAGGCCGAGTTTAGAATATACTCACACGGTACAGCACAGATGTCGCCTGATATCTCGCTGATGATGTCGTCGAGCGGACCGTAAATGGTATCACCACTAAGCCGGCGCGAGCTCTGACGAACAGCGCGCCGGAAAAAAGTGGTTTTGAGTGTCTTTTTTCTGATGCGAAGTGGAGAGGGACGAAGGTGGGAGGGTGGTGAGGAGACGGAGGCAAATTGTGAAGTCATTTTGAGTCGACGCGTCGGGCGCGTAAATAACGCGCCTCCTCTTCCTTCACCCTCACTTCACTCGCTTGCTCTCCGCTGTAGAGTTGATATTCACCTTCACCGGCGCTTCCAATGGGTTCACACGTGTGGTGAAGCCGACTGGGGCCCAGTGTGAGTCAAGCTGAGGAGGCCAATTCAGCTATGTCAGTGCCAATAGAGATAAGATATTAGCGTAATGGGATAGAATGATGTCCACATGTGGTGATGAGCGTCTTGAGAAATGGACTGATCAAAGCTGAAGAAGAGAAGTAGATGCAGATGCATAAGGTAAGATTGGACTGGCTCATATAACTAGGAAACCGCACTGCAGTACCTGCTCCTGCCTAACTTCTACATGCACTATCACTCTATGCAGCACTTCTGCAACTGTACAATAATCTATAATGGTCCACAAGAGCAACTGCGCCTACAGCAATCGTACCTACTGACTTGCGTACTTTGGGTATCATGATATACTTAACATTGGAGAAAAGACAGTGCCTGCACTGCCAACCTACGTCTCCGCAGGTCTCGTGGCAAGGGTCTCCAGCAGCTTTTGTATTCTCGCCATAGTTTCCTCGTCGTTGTTACGGAAGCGGATCTACAACGCAATTAGTAGCTCTCTTGGTGTTGCAGTGGTGGGGTAGGCCATACAATGTCGTCGCCCACTGCCCCGCCGAACAAGGCAGACTCGGACAGGCTGACCTTTACTGCCTTTCTCACGCGCTCTTCCCATACGCCTTCCCAGTTCCACTCTCCCGGCCGGCGGTTTCTTCCTAGCGTAGAAGTGTCGCCTGACCTGGCTGCGGCCAGAGGCGGCGCATCAGCAAATGGTGAGGTGGGAGACGGCTCTTGAGCGTGCGTTGCAGTAGCACGGTATGCCCGCCAAGCATGATATGCGCCTGGATTCGCCGCCGCCTCCAAGGCGATGGAGTCCAAGACCTCCTCGTGACTGAATGTGCTGCGCATGTACTCCAACACGGCGACAATAGAAACCTGTTTTCCAGCGGACGCAGCGACGGAGCCCAAGTCTAGCGGACCAGGTATTCCCTCGCTACCACCTGGAGGAACGGGGGTGTAACTCGGAGCTGGCGTGCCTGTGCCCGAGCCGCTCACATTGCGCGAGCTCGCAGCCGACCGTCGAGCGCGACCAAACCACTGCGGGAAGCCGTGTCGAAGACTGAAGCCACCTGGCGGCAGTCGTTCCTCATCAGTCGCACTGACCGTGTCGGTGTCTGACGAGCCCGTCGTGTATGTGTACGTGGTCAACGGTGTGAGGAGCGGATGGAAGACATCAGTGGAGAAGGTCACAAGGGGTGGTAGTACTGGGTAGTTGGGTGGGAACGAGATCTGAAAACGCAGCACCGCGGGCGAATAGGGGCCTGTCCCGCGTGAACACTCGTCCAGAGCGAGATCTGTGCGGGCTTGGGACCGAGAAGCGAGGGCGACGGCGGTCAGGTACCTTTTCGTACAAACATGACACCAACCCAGAGGGCGGGGTCACCGGGCGTGATGCTCACGAAGACGCCGTCGAGCGGTGCATAGCGCAGGCTGGAACTGCCGAGTGTTAGGCAGAATGCACACGATGTGGTAGGTCGGGGTGTTAGCGTGGCAGCGACCTACAACTCGATCAGAAGCTGCTGCCGCCGGAAGGAGGTGAGCGCCGGCAAGGCAGCGGAGAGAGGCATGGTGGGGGAGTGAGACTGGGGAGGATGGTGAACGGTGAGGCTCCAAGCGAACTAGCAGTTGACCGGATGCGTGACTATGCTACCATGCCGTTTGGCGCTTAGCCGGGCGATCCCCTTGGCGGGCTCCGAGCCGGCGCGGGTATTGTAGGCGGCCCTCGATGGTCCCTCCGCCCTGACACCACCTGCACCATAAAAAGACAGCAGCTGTTTGCTTCTTCGCGACGTGGCAGCCCGCCTGTGGAGAGGCCCGGAACAGTCTCACCGGTACGCCGTCCTGCGCAGAGACACTCCCGTCGACGGGCCGGTCAATCGGTCACATGCAGATGCAGGCGCGTTTCCGCATCCCACGATAATCGAATCGATGCGATGGGCCTGCTATCAGGACCCTCAGCTGCACGACGACACACTGCTGGCGTTGGGCAGCCGGGCGCAGGACCAGCTCCTGCAGCCTGGCCGGGAGAAGGGAGAAGGGAGCAGGACATCAGCACACCGGGATTCTGAATTGTGCCTCACAGCTCACAGGCTGGGTGGGCGCGCGGGGTGGTGCCATGGCACATCCCAATCGGATCGCGGTCCGCTGGGTGGACATGGATGGACATGGAAGTCGTGACATCACGAGTAGGAAAGAGGCAGTACGAGGCCATGGCAGCGCACGAAGCAGACAGATGGACGGCCTGCAGCCCGGCGCTGGGAGTTGGGAGGGCCGCCAGGAGGACCATGTATCGAGTATGGCACGTATGGCTGTGCAGCCGACCGAGCCACGGCCGTGCGCCGGCGATGACATGTCGCTGGCAGAACCATCGGCTGCGGTGCGACCAGGCAGCTCGCCCGCACCTCGCACGACATGGCGCGGTACAAACAGACCGATACTGCGCTGGCGCCAGTGGTGGTGGAGGTGAAACGGGGTGGAGTGAAACTCGCGGCGGACGGTGCCAGGAACTCGGAGATAGCTGTCCCGCGCCGGCGGGTCGGTTGGGAGCGTGGTCACGTTGCCTCGTCCAGCTCCTCTGGCGCCCCGCGCTGCTCCGCGCTGGCTTCCTGCTCCTCCCCCCCCCCTCCCCCAAAACTCCCGATGCATGGGCCAGTTCGGGCGCTCGCACATGCCCACCACCACCATGTACGTACATGGCGTGGATAAGTGTGCAGGTACGTGCTGCAGCGCGGCTACGCATGCACATATAGTATCTGCTGCAGCCAGCAAGCCGCCAGCAAGCAAGCAAGCAGGCCAGGCTGCGCCGTGGCACGGCGAACCTCGGGCCCACTAGCCGTGCCAGTCGCCCGCGACGGCCAGCCGCGCCAAATCTAAATCGCCTCTGCGCACGCCGCAGGCCCGCCCAGCGTCCATCGGAGGATTCTAGCATCGAATCATGCCGCGAGGGCCGGGGGCCTGGCAGCACTATGGCCGCTAACGAACGCTGGCCGTCTCACGTCCTCTCGTGCCTCTGCTGCCCCTGGTCATCGTGTCAATCTCGCGTGGTCGCCACCCTGGCTCCCTGGGACTCGCCTACAATAGCCCAGCCTTACCATCCACACCGCCGCCGCCAGCTGCTCCACACGCTACTTCTGCGAGCGAAACACCGTTATGCTTACCGTTTTCGCCAGTGCCAGTGCCCGTCGCTTTGCCTGCTGTGGTAGCGCTTCTTGCGACGCCTTCCGGTCCACCCGTGATGCACGCAAACCCAACCTCCGCTCTTTTGCTCTGTCAGCTGATGCCAGCCGTCCGCCTTGCCTGGTCGTCGCTATCGTGATTCGTGATGATGGATGACGGCAGAAGAGCGTCGCGGCCTCGCTTGTGCGGATTCAGCAGGCCGTCAGCGTGCATGCGACGATAGGGATAGACATGCTTCAGGGCACAATGCAGCAAATTAGAGCGCCGAGCAGGGCGACGAGACGACACGAGGAGTAGTGAATCCTCCAGGTTGGGCTGACAGACTCACGACTCGCGGCACCGCCCGGCCATGATATCCTGTATCGTCATGATACACCGCCCTTTGGGATGCGTCGTCCCGAGCTGGCTGCGGCGGTTTGGTGCTGCCACGCCCTCCCTTTTTGTCATCCCGCGACCCAGCGGGGCCCTGCACTGATTCGCGCTTGTGCTTCTCGAAAAGTAAAAAAGGAAAAGAAAAGAAAAGAAAAAAAAAAATAAGCCGATGGGCTCTGCGCCCTCGCCTGCGCTTGGGCCCTTTTTGTCCTCGCACACTGGCAAAGGCAAGCAGAAAAACCACTTTTGCTCGCTGCCCCTGGACCGCGGCCAGGGCCCCGAATCAAGGGCAGTGGGCGGCGAGAGAATTTGGTTTTGCCCCCCGGGGAAGCTGAGCAGGCCTCCGTATCCGTGTGCGGTTTCCTCGAGCAGACGGTTTGGCTCTCGATGGGAACCATGCTTCGTCTTCTTTGTCAGCTCTCGGCAAGGCCTCGCCGTGCGGTGCTACGGTGCTGCGGTGCTGCGGTGCGCTGCTGAGTGGTGCAGCAGCCTAGGCACCTGGGTCCGCATCCGCGGGTTTGGCTAGTCGCAGCCCACATGCTTCTGCCGGGACCCATGCGCAGTGATCGTCTTCTTCGCGAGTCCTCTTGTCATGCCACGGCCCTGCCGGGCCTTGGTGGGCCTCGTTGCTCAACGCTCACCTCGCCCGGGCCCTGGTCTGCCTTACTCGATCGCTTCTAGTGCGCCCAATGCCTTGGTTTTGCTCAAGCCCGCCTGGGTTCTGTGTGCTGAGAAGCTTCTACAGCCCCCGGCCCACGCTCAGGGGCACCAGCCCAGTCACCCAGGCTCTCATCTCGGGCACACAGGTCCACATCCCGCCGGCTTGGAGTCACAAGTGAGCGCGCACCGCAGCAGCATCGGGCACAATTTCGACAGACGACGTCCTCTGCTCTCGTAGCCATGGCAATGACCTGTCCCAGCCTGCGCCGCTCGCACCGCCTGTACCCACGCTGCACCCATGGCCCATGGCCCCGTCCGACATCCCATCTGCTGCTGCTGGTCCTTCCGCTGCCTTGATCCGCTCTTCGACGTATCCACTTTCACAACAACCACTGCCTACTTCCCCGTTTCCTCCCCGCCGCCATCATCCTTGTCGGAAGCAGCGGTCTACCCGCTCACACCGCGCCACTTAAATCTTGCACTTGTGCTATGTAACTTCTGACGCCCGCTGTATATAACACAGACCCCCTCCTTAAAACCCCATGTGCTGCTAGTGCTGTCGCCTGACACATTGCGTATGTTCTGCTGGCCTCTGCTATAAACTTCGCCCTGACTCACTTTCCCTCTGCCCTACTGCAATCCCCTCCCCCTCCTCGTCCTTCCCCCTCCCTCCCCGCGCCACCGCACCCTACACGCAGCTCCCAATGGCTCGACACGGCGGGGTGGCTGCCCGCCCCGAGGACAGGACGGTATCAACACCTTTCCCCACCAGGCAGATGATGGTACTGGGTACGTGGAGCCCTTTTCCCTTTGCTTGGAGAGGCGTGACAGCGTTGACCGTGGCCCAACAGCACTCTGCCGGATATGCGAGCCCATTGCCTTCATGTCCATCTTCCCGTACGCCTACTACATGGTCGAGTCGTTCAACGTGGCCAAGGACAAGAGCGAGGTGTCCATGTACGTGGGCATGGTGACTTCGGCCTTTGCCTTCATGGAGTGCATGAGCGGCATCTTCTGGGGGCGGCTCAGCGATCGGGTCGGGCGGAAGAAGGTTCTCCTAGGCGGCCTGTTGGGGACTGGACTGAGCATGCTCCTCTTTGGCTTCGCCAAGTCGCTGCCTATGGCTCTGTTTGCCCGCGCCCTGGGCGGACTGCTGAACGGGTGAGGTCATCCGTGGGGCATGCAGCAGTAGCGTTCGCTAACGCAGATGCAGGAACATCGGCGTTCTTCAAACCACCGTCGCGGAATTAGTGACGGTCGAGAAGCACCAGCGTACGTTCATGGACTCCCGGATGCGGCAGTCATAAGCTGACAATGCTGCACAGCACGCGCCTATTCGATCATGCCCTTCATCTGGTGCCTTGGGTACGTTGTCTGCCGTGCATCGGACGTACAACGCAAGTCGGACTGACCGCTTTTCTGTAGCACTATCGTTGGCGCAACGCTGGGTGGACTGCTTGCACGCCCAGCCCTTTCACTCCCCGATTGGTTCGCCGGCACCGTCTTCGAGACCTTTCCCTACCTACTTCCCAACGTGGTGTGCACGGCCGTCGTCGTCCTCGGGCTCACCGTGGGCATCCTGTTCCTCGAGGAGACTCACGAGGACCGCAAGAACGACTACGACCGGGGCATCGCCGCCGGCCAGTGGCTGCTCCGCAAGGTGTGGGGACAGGATGCCTATGCGCCTCTGAGCGACAAGGATGCCCCCCTCGAGGAAGAGAGGAGGGCCATGCTGGGCTGCGGTCCTGCTCCAACGTACAATAGCACCGACAGCCTACCAACGCTCTTCTCCAATTCCGAGCCCCTGTCGTTCGCCCTCGAGAAGGAAGCTGCGTCGGCGCCCAGCGCCTTCACCAAGCAGGTCTGTCTGAACATTGTGTGCTACGGAATCCTCGCATTGTAAGTGGACTCCCGATTCGGGTAAGAACGGCGACCATGCACAATGGGGGACTGACACGTTGGCCAGCCACACCATCTCGCTAGAGCAGCTTCTGCCCATCCTCATGTCCAAAGAAGAGCCGGCGGGCGATAACCGCAGCCTGCCGTTCTTCTTCCAGGGCGGCTTCCACTTTTCGCCGCAGACCACCGGCGTCCTCCTGGCCATCCAGGGAGGTCTCCAGATGTTTGCCCAGCTCATCGTCTTTCCCTGGGTCAGCCAGAAACTTGGCAGCCTGCGCACGTTCTACCTCACGATCGCCTTCTACCCGTTCCTGTACATCATCACCCCCTACCTGGCGCTCCTGCCCAAGAGCTTCCGCATCCCGGGCATCGTGGTCCTCCTGGTCTGGAAAGTCACGGCGCAGTCGCTGTCGTATCCGTCGCTTGCCATCATGCTCGCCAATGCTTCGCCGTCGAAAAAGGTTCTCGGTACGCTAAACGGGACGGCGGCAGCAGCAGCCAGCATCAGCAGAGGGTTTGGGCCAACCGTATCGGGCGCGGTGGACTCGGTGGGAGCCCGGATTGGTATGTCTGGGCTTGCGTGGTGGACCATTGCGGGAGTGGCTCTGCTTGGCTGGATCCCCGGCGTATTTATGGAAGAGGAGCGCCGGAGGCCCGGGTTTAGGGGCGCAGACGACGAAGAAGTTGGCCTCGTGGAAGCCAATGGCGATGCAGAGTCCGACGCGGAGTCTGTCACCACGCTCACGCCGGACGAAGGATTTGGGACAACAACACTTCCCAAGTAAAAGACAAACGGGAAATTCCCTTTTTTCCTTTTTCTTTTTTTTCCTTTTCCTTTCATCACTAACGACAACATATAATAATGCCCTCCGTGACCCATTTCAGCACCGGCGTACCGTGCGTTCGTTTCTAAGCAGTTTTTGGACTATTTCTTTCCCATTGGGGACCATAGATATCACGCGACCGCCACGGACATTTTAGACACAGGCGTTTATTTTTTTTTTCTCTTCTATCCTTGTCTATGTTTTTGTTTATAGGGTTTTGTTTTCTCTTTTTTGGGTGGAAAGACTTGTAATCATACTTAGGGAAAATGGGAGGCATCCTGCAGGCAGCAGCAAACCGTTAGAGGGATGGGAAACTCGGGCTCACCAAAAGACAGGGCGGAGCAGGACCGGCGTTGGAAATCAAAAGACGATGATGCGCACAGAAGAATACCCCGGGCAGTTTGGCTCTCGACCGAAGCGGTTCGCACATGGTTGCTGCTTAATTTAGAGTTTGGGGGAACATGACACGATAGCACTACAATAGGCGCAAGCAATAGTTTTGTTTACCAAGTGGGAAGCACCGTGTCTGCATCTGCATGCGTGTACGGATGGGGTACAAGTGGGCAGGCGTGCCCGAGCCCTTTTCTCGTGAAGACCCCGGACGGAGGGATCCCAGGGCTGGCTGGAAAGCAGCACCACGGGAGGCTGGAAAGGCTGCTGCAAAGGCTGGGGAGACGGAGACGGGGTGGTGGTAGTGGTGGTGGTGGTGGCAGGTGCAGGCAAGCCAGGGTTGTCCGAGTAGTGAGGCGTCTTGCCAGGGAAACGGTTGATACCAGACGCGGCGAGAAGAGTGGGCCGCGTCACGAAGCAGCATGGAGGCAGGTGGATGGCAGGCCGGATGGGCCATGGTCATCGCGTTCGAGGGACGGACGGGGTTTAGCAAAAGCGGCCGACTGCCGTGCCACAGCTTCGGCACTGCTGTCATCGGTGTGCGAGGGTTGCATGAGCCGCAGGGCGCGAGTCAGGATGCCATGGCTCGGTTCACGCACGCAACAGGGCGCAATGACATGTACATACACGGCTTCCTACAGACACGGCGGCGCTGTGCATGCGTGCGTGGGCGAGCATGTACGGCCGGTGTGCATGTACAATAAATAGCTGTGCTGTGCTGTGAACGAGTGGACAAAGCACAGCGGCCAAGGAGTAAGTTATGCGAGCCAGACGCGATGGATGCAAGAGCAGCAGGCAGCGTGTCGTGTCGTGTTGTGTCGTTGCGGGGTCGTGCAGGGAAATGGGATCGCCGGGCATGCAATCCCTCTTTTCCCCTCCACCTTGCGCATGTATGTAGGTATCTACCTTGCACGGGGGGCTGGATGGACGGATGGGTCAACAGCGGCAGCGGCAGCCAGCATCAGCAGCAGCCAGCAGCAGCGATACGGCGGGCGGCAGGCGGCCCACGGCACATCCGCTGCATGGCTGTGGCCAGTTCGCAGCTTCCCCTCGCCCTCCCCTGAGGCAATCAGCCGTTCGTTGCGGAGCACACGAGCAGGCACGCATCGAATGCCTCGTATGCCCCGTATGTACCT
>Ga0247757_10001672_pt1 | contig 13669 bp, 15 predicted proteins | sample UWRJL126311R4_FD_180929 | JGI IMG/M metagenome (GOLD analysis project Ga0247757, IMG submission 180929) | Plant litter microbial communities from Arlington Agricultural Research Station in Wisconsin, United States - UWRJ-L126-311R-4 | ecosystem: Environmental > Terrestrial > Plant litter >...
CGTGCCGGCCCCGCGCGCTCGACCGCGCGCCGCGCGTCGGCGACGATCGCGTCCGCGTCGGCACGGGCGCGCTTCAGCTCGGCGTCCGGGTCGGTGACGGCGCGCGGGCCCTTCCGGCGTGCCGGCTTCGGCGCGGTCGCCGCGCCCTCGGGGACCGCCACGGCGCCCTCGAGGTCGACCGGGTCGAAGCCGACCGCCTCGAGCGCGCGCAGGAGGCGACCCGAGCGGACCGCGGCCGCGGCATCCGCGTCGGCCATCGCCGCCTGCAGGGTCTCGGCGACCTCGTCGAGCACGGGCTGCGCGAGCGCGCGCCCCGCCGCCTCGGCGAGGTCGCCCGCTCGTGTTGCGAGCGCGCGGATGAGCTCGCGGCGCTCCGTGCCGAGGGCGGTGAGCGCCGCGCGGTCCGCGGACGACTGCGCCGCGCGCAGCCGGTCGCCGAGCTTCTCGAGGTCGCTCAGGTCGCCGTCGCGGGCGAGCAGGTTCACGGCCCACGCGACGGGGGCGGGGCGGCGGAGCGCCTTCACGGCATCCGCGAGCTCACGATCGTCGGCCCCCAGCTCCTTCGCCCGAGCGTCGCGCGCGGCGATGAAGTCCTGCGGCGGCAGACCGTAGAGCTCGTCCGCGACGCCGGCCAGGTCCATGCCAGCGACCCTACGGCGGGTACGCGACCCAGAGCACCTCGATCGCGACGAACTGCAGCGCGACGCCGAGGCCGAACGAGATCCAGCGCCGCGGCGCCGACGCCGTGAAGAACGGATGCCCGAACAGCGGCGAGAGCGGCAGCATCATGCGCAGGAGGCTCTGCGTCGGCAGGAACACCGCGGCCAGGTAGCCCACGTAGCTGAACACGAATGCCCACAGGTCGGTACCGAGCCGCCGCCCCGTGCGCGAGATCATGAGCGCGGCGAACGCGGCCAGCACCCCCGCGACGAGCAGGGCGCCCCAGACCCCGAACAGCGAGATGTAGAGCCGGAAGGCCGGCGAGAACGGGATGAGCACGGTGCGCCCGATGAAGTCCTGCCACCAGGCGAACTCGGTGTCGAAGTACGCGCTCGGATCGCCCGTGACGCCCGCCGCGATGATCGGCCACGCGATCCCGGCCCCGATGAGCACGACGATCGCGGTGCCGGCGCCGGCCCAATGGTGCGCCCGGATCGGCTGCCGCCGCACGAGCCGCACGGTCGCCTTGATGACGAGGGCCGCGCCGAGCGCGAGAGCCCCCGGGTGCGTGAACGAGGCGAGCACCGCGAACGGGATCATGAGCCAGTACCGTCGCCGCATCATCGCCGCGAGCGCGCAGAAGAGCAGGAACAGGAAGAGCGACTCGGCGTAGGCGAGCTGCAGCACCCACGACATCGGGCCGAACGCGAAGAACACCGACGCCCACCACGCGGCGCGCATGCCGAACCGCATCCGGACCACGCGGTGCAGCGCGAAGACGGCCGCGCCGCCCGCGAACGTCGCGACGAGCGGTCCCGCGATCTCGAACGGCAGACCCGTCACCGTCATGAGCCCGCGGGACACCGCCGGGAACACGGGGAAGAACGCCCACGCGTTATACGAGACGTCGCCGTTCGCGAACAGCGGCAGGTGCTGCGGATACCCGTGCAGCGCGATCTCGCGGTACCAGAGGGCGTCCCACGAGGTGAGGAATCCCGTGAACCCCGGGCCCGGTTCGAGATAGGCCGCGGGCCGGTGGTGGGGGAGCAGCCAGGCGAGCCAGAGGAAGCCGGTCGAGACGGCACGCGACAGCGCGTACATGACCACGAGCGCCGCTCCCAGCGGCGCCGTCCGCCCCAGCACGCGCATGGGCCGATCCTGACACGGGCGCGGCTCCGCTACCGTGAGGCCATGCGCCCGCCGTCGCGAAAGAGCCACCGGTGGTGACTCCCACCGTCGAGACGATCGTGTGGATCGTGGGCTTCGTGCTTGTCACGGTCACGGTCACGGGGCTCTCGGGCCGGGTGAACTGGTCGGCGCCGGTCTCGCTCGTCATCGTCGGCGCCGGGATCTCGTTCATCCCGGGTGTGCCCGACATCGGACTGGACCCCGACCTGATCCTCTACGGGGTGCTGCCGCCGCTGCTGTTCGCGGCCTCGATCCAGACCTCGTTCCGCGACGTCCGGGCCCGGCGCGACGGCATCCTGCTGCTCTCGGTCGGTCTCGTCGCGTTCACCGCCGTCGCGGCCGGATTCGCCACCTGGCTCCTCATCCCGGGCATCGGCCTGGCCGCCGCGATCGCGTTCGGCGCGGTGATCGCCCCGACCGATGCGGTCGCGGTGACCGCCGTCCTCGGACGCACGCCGCTCCCGCGGCGGGTGGTGACGATCCTGCAGGGCGAGAGCCTGCTGAACGACGCCACCGCCCTCGTCACCCTCAGTGCCGCCATCACCGCGATCTCCGGGGTCGTCAATCCGGGGTTCATCGCCCTCGAATTCGGGCTCGAGGTGGTCGTCGGCGTCGGGATCGGACTCCTGGTCGGCTGGGTGCTCTCGCTCATCCGGCGCCAGTTGAAGGCCCCCGTGCTCGACACGAGCATCTCGCTCGTCACCCCCTACCTGGCGTTCATCGCCGCGCAGCTGCTCCACGGCTCCGGCGTGCTGGCGGTCGTGATCGCGGGCCTGTTCCTCGGCTACCGCTCGCCGACCGTGCAGTCCGCGGAGGCGCGGATCGCGGAGCGCATCAACTGGCGCACGATCGAGTACCTGCTCGAGAACGCGGTGTTCCTCTTCATCGGCCTCAACCTGCGTCCGATCGTGATCGCGGCCTGGGACCGCGGGCCGGGGCTCGGCGGCACGATCCTCGCGTGCGTCGGCGTCCTGCTCGCCCTCATCGTGTCGCGGTTCGTGTGGGTGTTCGGCACGACCGTCCTGTACCGCTACGGCCCGCGACGGATCCGATCCCAGAGCTGGAACTGGAAGACCGCGACGGCGGTGTCGGCGGCCGGCATCCGCGGGGTGGTCACGCTCGTCGCCGCGTTCCTGCTGCCCGACGACCTGCCGGAGCGGCCGTTCCTGCAGCTGCTCGCATTCGTGGTGGTGATCGGCACCCTGCTCGAGGGGCTGCTGCTGCCGCTCATCCTGCGCGGTCTCAAGCTGCCGCCGCCGAACCGGTCGCAGGAGCTGGCCGAGCGCCGCAATCTCATGGCGGAGGCGAAAGTCGCCGGCACGGCGGCGCTCGACGAGGTCGTCGAGGACTCCGACCCGCAGGACGTCGTGACGCAGCTGCGCTCGGCGGCCGAGTTCCACGGCGCGCTCGACGGCGCCCAGGTCGACGAGGGCTCGGAGCATCCGCTCAAGGCCTACAAGCGGCTGCGGGAGGCGATGATCACCGCCGAGCGGGCGGCCGTGTTGGAGGCCCGGCGCGAGGGGCGGTACCAGGAGCCCGCGGTGCTGGCCGTGCTCGCCTCGATCGATGCCGAGGAGACCGCGCTGCGGGTGGCCGGTTCGGACCGCTGAGAGCCGGTCAGGCCACGCCCACCCACACGTGCTCTCGGGCCCGCGTCATCGCGACGTAGAGCTCGCGGCGCTGCAGGTCGCGGCGCTCGATGATGCCGGGATCGATGTCCCCGACGATCGGCTGCACGAGGTGCAGCGGAGTCCGTACGACGAGCACGTCGGTGAACTCGAGGCCCTTGGCGCGCTTGATCGTGCCGACCTTGACGGCGTCGACGGGCGTGCCGTCGTAGCGCTCGAGCTCGACCGTGCGGATGCCGGCCTCCTCGAGCGCGGCCGCGGCCTCCTGCGCCACGAGGTTCGAGAGCGCGAGCACCCCGATATCGCCGAGTCGACCGCCGGCCGCGATGATGCCGCGCACGTGCTCGAGGAACGAGGCGTCGTGCAGCGCGCGCGACTCGAAGGTTCGGCGCACCGGCTCCGGCCCGTGGCGCAGGCTCGACGACGCGGCGTCGTCGGGCGCGCCCTCGAGGTCGAGCGCCGTGTCGCCGTGCAGGATCGCGGCGGCGAAGTCGGCGATCTCGGCCGTGGTCCGGTAGTTAGTCGTGAGCACGGCGCCGCGGCCCGCGATCGAGATCCCGGCCTCGGCCAGCGTCCAGCCGCCCGGGTAGATGGACTGGCGGCCGTCGGCGACGAGCAGCAGACCGTCCGGACGGTCGCCGACCAGCAGGTGCAGCATCCGCAGAGCCGCGCAGGACAGGTCCTGCGCCTCGTCGACGATCACGGCGTCGTAGCGCTCGAGAGGCTCGGCCAGGAGGCTCGCCTCCGCCTCGAGCACGATGTCGTCGTAGTCGAGGATCCCGCGGCGGCGCAGCTCCTGCTCGTACGCGACGTAGAGCCGCCACATCGCCGCGCGCTGGTCGCGGTTCAGCGGACGCCGGCGTCCCGTGCGCGGCAGGTCCTCGTACTCCTCGAACCGGGTGAGCCCGCGTCCCTTGATGACGTGGTGCAGCTCCTCGAGCCAGTACTGATGGGCCGGGTCGATCGTGACGAGCGGGGTGTCGGCGCCGAGGCGCACCCACAGCTCGCGGAAGACGTCGTCGGCCTGGCGGGGGTCGATGTCCTGCTCGCCGCGGCGTTCGGCTAGGATCCGGCGGGCGAGCGCGTGCACGCTCGTGAACTCGATGCGGTCGGCCACGTCCGGCGCGAGCTGCTGCATCATCCCGGACAGCACCCGCGGCAGGGTGCGCACGTAGCTGGTCACGAGCACGCGGTCGGCGGTCGTGCGGGCGAGGTAGGCGGCGCGGTGCAGCGCGACGGCGGTCTTGCCGGTGCCGGCGGCGCCGCGCACGCGGGCGGGGCCCGAGAAGGAGCGGCGTGCGAGCCGGGCCTGGTCGGGGTGGAGGGACGTCATCCAGCCCTCGACCGCCTCGGTCGCGGCGGCGCGCTGCAGGGCGCGCTCGATCTCGGCGACCTCGATCGAGGCGACCTCGGCGAGCTCGACGTCGTCGAGGACGGGAGCCGGTGTGTCGGGCCCCGGGACCACGACCGCGAGCGGTCCGGTCGTCGCGGCCGGCGGCAGGATGCGCTCGATCTCGGTGCGGATCGCCCCGATCCGGCGCGGGTCGAGCCGGCGCCCGCGGCCGGCGATGTCGGCGACGGCCGCGGCCTCGCCCACGAGACGCAGGCCGAAGATCCGCGCGTCGGGCGCGGCCGTGCCCGGGAACGCGACGATGCCCGCGACCTCGCCGGGCGCGACCCCGACCTCGGCCAGCAGGCCCTGCACGCGGTAGACGAGGTCGGCGAATCGGGCGATCTCGTCGGTGACGTCGAGCGTGCCCCGGTACACCGAGTCCTTCTCGACGCGCACCTCGCGCCACTCCTTCGCATCGACGATGAGCACGCCGCCCGGACCGACCAGCACGAGGTCGATGTTGGCGGTGAGGGAGCCCGGCCAGCGCCGGTCGGCGAGCACGGCCCAGCCGAGCGGCTCGAGCTCGATGAGGGTCTGCGCGAGACGCCGCCGAGGATGCGCCGCGTCGCCGAAGCTGCTCGCCAGCTGTCGCGCGACGGCGCCGAGCCGTGCGCGCTCGTCTGCCGCTGCCCGCTCGCGTGCCGCGTCGTGCGCGGTCTCGGCCGCTCTCACGGTGTTCCCCTCAGCGGACAACCACCCCCGTGCGCCCGCAGCGCCAGTGTCCTCGCGAGGGCGGCGCGCGTTCTAGCGCGTCTTCGGGTGGCACCCGTTGGGGGACCGATCCTCCCGGTGGCTCAGCGCGGGATCGGCACGATCTCCACGTCGCGCAGCGCTCCCGCATCGGCGACCGCCGTGAGGAACGTGCCCGTGGGCTGGCGCCGCTTGTCCGTGGGGGAGCCGGGGTTCAGCAGCCGGAGTCCGCGCGGCGTCGTCGTGTCCCACGGGATGTGGCTGTGGCCGAAGACGAGCACCTCCGCGTCGGGGAAGCGCGCGTCCATGCGCGCCTCGCGGCCGGTCGCGGGACCGGAGTCGTGGAGCACCGCGAACGCGACGCCCTCGAGCTCGACGCGGGCCTCCTCGGGGAGCCGGTCGTCGAACTCCGGGCCGTCGTTGTTGCCGCGCACGGCGACGAGTCGCGCCGCCCGGGCGGCGATCTCGTCGAGGAGCGGGACGCCGTTCCAGTCGCCCGCGTGCAGCACGACGTCGGCCGCGTCGATCGCGTGCCAGAGGGTCTCCGGGATCCCGCGGGAGCGCTGCGGGACGTGCGTGTCGCTGACGATCACGAGGCGGGTCGGCACCCGCACATTCTGTCGGACCGAGGTGAACGCGCCGCTAGTGCTCGTACTGCTGGCGCGTCGGGTAGCGGTCGCTCACGTGCCGGTTGAAGTAGGCGCCCGGGCTCTCGGCCGACATGAGTTCGCGGTGCACCGAGGGCGGGACCGCGTAGTAGCGGTAGACGTCGCCGCTGCGGAACTCGATCTCGAGCTCCGCGGTGGCGCTCTCGTAGCCGATCGCGCGGATGACCGACGAGGTGACGGGTGCGCGTTCCATGGTCACATCGCGGCGTCGACGGCGACGGCGGGCATGGGCCGAGCGTAGCCGGAGCGGGGCTCACGTCGCCATCCGAGCGCGCCTCAGCTCGGGACCGGTGGCCCCCCCGCCGACCGGTCCCGAGCGTCTGGTGGCTAGCGCCGCACGAGTCGCGACCGCACGAGGGCGGCCGCACCTGCGAGCAGCGCGAGCAGGGCGAGGGCGAGCGCCGGCAGCGCGTCCACGCCCGTCTGGGCGAGCAGCGCCGACCGGGTCAGCGCCGCGGTCCCGGTGTGTCCGGACGCCGAGGTCGTCGGCGTCCCCGGAACGACCGGGGTGACCGGAGTCACCGGGGTGACCGGCTCGGTCGGCGTGGTGCCGGTGGTCGAGCCGGTCGTCGTCGAGTCGCCCACGACCGAGACGGCGTTCCCGCCGATCGTGATCGGCAGGCTCACGTCGGGCGCGATCTGCGATCCGGCGAGCAGTCCACCGTCACCGGACGTGACCGCGCCGGTGCCCGCCGTGGAGCCCGTGGCGCTGGTCCCGCCCGTGGTCGACGAGGCGCTGGTCGCATCCCCGAGTCCCGAGATCGCGTTGCCCGCGACCGTGACGGGGACCGCTGCGTCGCCGACGACCTGGGTGCCGCTCGCGGTCCCGTCGGATCCCGAGGTGGACGGGCCTCCGGCCGCCGCGGTGCCGGACGGCGAGCCGGACGACCCGGCCGTGGATCCGGTGCTCGAGGAGTCCCCGACCACCGAGATCGCGTTGCCGCCGAGGGTCACGGGCGCGCCCGCGTCCACGACCGCCTGCGTGCCGGATCCCGTGCCGTCAGCGCCCGAGGTGACGGGTGCCGCGCCGCCGACCGGCAGCATCACGAAGGACGCCGGGTCGGTGCTCGACCCCGTGCTGGACGAGTCGCCCAGCACCGAGACCGCGTTGCCGGATGCCGTGACCGGCGCCACAGCGTCGAGCCCGAGCTGGGTGCCGCTCAGCACGCCGTCCGCGCCCGAGGTGGTCGGCGCGGTCGAGCCGGAGCCCGATCCGCTCGCGCCGGCCATCGAGCCCGACGACCCGGCCGTCGATCCCGTGCTCGACGAGTCGCCGAGCACCGAGATCGCGTTGCCGCCGACGGTCACCGGGGCGTTCGCGTTCACGAGCGCCTGGGTTCCGGAGCCGGTGGCGTCCTCGCCGGAGGTGGTGGCGCTCCCGGCCGCCGGGGCGGGCGATCCCGTGACCGATGACGAGGCGGTGCCGCTCTGGCCGATGAGCGAGATGGCGTTGCCGCCGACCGTGACCGGCACGTTCGCGTTCACGAGCGCCTGGGTCCCGCTGAGGAGGCCGCCGAGGCCCGAGGTACCGGGCGATCCGACGGTGACCGGCGGAGCGGCGGGTGCCGCCGGGGCCGCCGGAGCCGCGGGAGCGGTGGCCGTGGCAGTCGCCCCCGTGCTCGACGAGTCCCCGAGCAGCGAGATCCCGTTGCCGCCGATCGTGATGGGCAGGTCGATGCCGAGCAGGGCCTGGGTTCCGGACCCGGTGCCGCCGTCGCCGGAGGTGCCGGGGGAGTCGGCGTACGCGACGCCCGCTCCGAGGAGGACGAGGCCTCCGCTGACGGCGAGGGTGATGAGCCCTCGCGAGACGATCTTGTTCATGGTCGTGCTTCTCCTTGCCTGATCCGGGCGCGCTGGAGGCGCCCGTGATTCTGATCCGTTCGCGCCGTGGTGCGGCGCGGGTTGCATGGGTGTCCTGAGACCGCGCGAGAGGCGCGGCGGAACCCGGATCAGTCGGGGGAGACGTCGGTGCCGAACACCGGTGCTGCGGGGAGTCTCCAGCCGTGGCGGCGTGCCGCCAGACCGGCGAGCAGGAGCGCGGCCGCGAAGGCCACGAGCACGGCGGACGACATGGCTCCGCCGGAGGTCATGGAGGCGAGCACGTCATCGGGCGCGCCGAGCGGGAGCCGCGGTGTCGGCAGCGGGTCGTCCAGGTGCCGGACCGCACTCGGCGCGGTCCCGGCAACCGGGGCCGGTGGCGCTCCGGGGCCGCGCACGAGGGGCGCCGGGACGGGCGCGACCGGGGAGCCGGAGGAGGCCGCCACGAGGGCGGACGACGCGGGAGGACTCGACGCCGGAGGGGCCGGGAGCACCGGCGCGAGCACATCGGCGGCTCCCGGCGCGAGGGGTCGGAGCACCGCCGCGAGCGGCGAGGTGAGCTGGTGCACGGGCTGCGGCCCGAGGAGGTCCTGCCAGAGCGGCGTCGACGAGACCGGCACCTCGGCGAGGACATGGTCCAGCGCTGCAGGGATCGCCCCCGCCGAGGCGGCCGCCGGGGCGGGCGGGGCCGGGGGAGGCGGGACCGCGCCGGCCGCCGGGCCGGAGGGCACCGTCGCGACGAGATCGTCGACCGGCGCGAGGGCCGTCCGGGTGATGTCCGTGAGCGCACCGGTCACTTGTCCCAGGAGGGAGGTGTCCGTGCTCGTGGCAGCGGGCTCGGGCGGGGTGCTGGGGGCGTCGGCTCGTGCCGGACCGCCGAGCGCGACGCTCAGCAGGAGGCCGCCGGCGGTCGCTCCGAGCGCAATGAGCAGCGCGCGCAGCGGCGTCCACGTCCGTCGATCGCCCGATGCGGCGATCGTCCCCTGATCCACGGCCAGACCACCCCCTGGTCACCCGTCCTGTTGCAGGGCACGATACGCCCGAGAGAACGTCGGGTCTACCCCCTCATAGGTGTCGGTCGCCTCTCTCCGGGGATCCTCAGGATCGGCGGGAGGCGGGCGCGCGGTAGCCTCGCACCATGTCCGGAGCCCCCATCGACACGCTCGTCATCTTCGGGGCCGGAGGCGACCTCACCTCGCGGCTGCTGCTCCCGGGACTGGGCTCGTTCCTCGCCTCGCCGCGCGGGCAGGAGCTGCAGCTCATCGGCGTCGACCGCGTCGCGCAGACGGATGCGCGCTGGCGCTCGCAGGTCGTCAAGGCGTTCGCCGGCACCGCCTCCGGGCTCGGCACCTCCGTCGCCACGGCGGCTCGCTGGATCCAGGCCGACGCCACCAGCGCCGACGACCTGCGGCGCGTGATCGCGGCCGCCGAGGGGCGCGTCGCCCTGTACTTCGCGCTTCCGCCGGCGATCACCGAGCTGCTCGTCAAGCAGCTCGCGAAGATGGAGCTGCCGAAGGGCATCGTCCTCGCGCTCGAGAAGCCGTTCGGCACCGACCTCGCGTCGGCGAAGGCGCTCAACCGCCTGCTGCAGCGGTTCCTGCCGGAGGAGCAGATCTTCCGGATCGACCACTTCCTCGGCAAGTCCACGGTGCTGGACCTCATCGGGCTGCGCTTCGCGAATCGCATTTTCGAGCCGGTCTTCTCGAACACCAACGTCGAGAAGGTCGAGATCGTGATCGAGGAGACACTCGGCCTCGAGGGTCGCGCCGGCTACTACGACAAGGCGGGCGCGCTCACCGACATGATCCAGAGCCACCTGCTCCAGATCCTCGCGCTCACCGCGATGGAGCCGCCGTCGTCGGTCTCGTCGGAGGACCTGCGCGGCGCGATGGCCCAGGTGCTGCGCGCGACGCGGCCGTGGCTGCGCAACGGGACGGCGAGCCGCCGCGCGCGCTACACGGCCGGCAAGGTCGGCCGGCGCGAGCTCCCGTCCTACACGGCGGAGCAGGGCGTCGACGCGAGCCGCAAGACCGAGACGCTCGCCGAGATGACCGTCGCGATCGACACCTGGCGGTGGGCGGGCGTGCCGTTCGTGCTGCGCTCGGGCAAGGCCATCGGCGATGCGCGGCAGGAGATCATCGTGACGTTCCGCGACGTCCCGCATCTCCCGATCGGCTTCAGCGGCCCCTCGCGCCAGGCGCAGATGCGGATCAGCATCAACGCGCCCGGCACGCTGTCGCTGGACGTCGTGACGAACGGCCGGGGCGATCCGTTCGACCTCGAATGGGACACGATGACGGCGACGTTCGAGGCGAGCGGCATGACGGCCTACGGCGAGGTCGTCGCCGAGCTGGTGGCGGGCGACCCGACGCTCTCGGTGCGCGGCGACATCGCGGAGGACTGCTGGCGGATCGTGTCGCCGGTCCTCGCGGCATGGCGGAAGAACGCGGTCCCGCTCGACACCTATCCGGCAGGGTCGACGGGGCCGAAGAGCTGGCGCTAGCCGCGCAGCGACTCCAGGATCTTCGCGAGCCGGCGAGCCCGGGTCTCCTCGGCCTTCGCCTCGGTGATCTGCCGCGCCGCCTCCTTGCGGTTCGTGTACGAGAGCTTCTCGAACGCCGCCTTCGCCGCCGGGTCGGCGTCGAGCGCGGCCTGCAGCTCGGCCGGCACCTCGACCTCGCGCGGTGCGTCGTCGCGCTCGATCGTGACCTCGACGACGTCCCCGCCTTTCAGCCCGGTCGCCCTGCGCTGCTCGCTGTTCACGCCGAAGAGGAAGCGCCCGCCCATCGAGACGATCGTCGTCCGGTACGTGTAGTCGCCGATCGTGACCGTGATCGGCACGCGGCGCCCGCGGTCGAACGCGAGGACGACGTCCTCCGGGACGACGAAGCCGGTGTTGTTCCCCTGCGCTTCCAGGGTCCAGGTGAAGGTGGGCATGGCGCTCACGATAGGCTATCGGCATGAAGCTCGTCGCGTTCCTGGTGGCGTTCGTCCTGTTCGTCGGCGGCATGCTCCTCTTCGGCTACGCGTTCAACGTGGTCGAGGCCGCGGCGCCGTGGGTCTTCTTCGGCGGCATCGCCGCCATCTGCGTCTCGCTGGCGCTCCCGTTCCACTTCCTCGGCAAGTCCGAGTGAACCGCGGAGCCCCCGGCTCCGAATTCCTGACATGGCACTCCGCGGATCCGGCGCGACGGTGACCGCGCTCGCGCCGGCATCGCTGACGCAGACGTTCGCGATCATGACCCCCGTCGATCCGTCGCGGTTCTACCCGCGCTTCCGGGTGATCCCCGCGACCGTCGCGGTGCGCGACCAGACCGGCGAATGGGATGCCGAGGGCCAGACCCGGCAGCTGGTCCTCTCCGACGGCGGCTCGGTGATCGAGACGCTCAAGTCGGTGCAGAAGCCGTACCGGTTCGTCTACGAGCTGACCGACTTCCGCAAGGTGTTCGGCCTGCTCGTCGACCACGCCCGCGCCGAGTGGATCTTCGCGGAGGAGGCGCAGCGCACGCGCGTCCGCTGGACCTACACGTTCTTCGCCAAGCCCGGCCGCGGCCTGCTCGTGGCCGCGATCGTCAAGGCGTTCTGGGGTCCGTACATGCGGACGGTCCTGCCCGGCATCGTCGACGAGGTGCGGCGGGCTGCGCGCTAGGCGCTACGCCTCCTGCAGCACCCGCGAGACGAACGCGTCGAGCCGGGTCTCGAGTCGCTGCGATTTGCGCGCGAGCACCTGGTCGGCCCCGCCGATCTGCTCGAAGTAGCGCGGCGCGATCCGGATCAGCAGGGAGCACGACAGGTCGGCGCAGATGTACGTGCCGACGGAGTCGCCGCGGCGCCCGGCCTCGCCCGCGCGCGGCGCGGAGAAGAGCGTGACCTGGCCTCCGGGCTGACCGGTGCTGCAGAGCGAGCAGATCGCCGCTCCCGCCTTGAGCGGGGTCGTCGCCGAGCGGAGCACGAGACCGACCGCGCGGTCGCCTCGCCAGTACACGAGGTAGCCGCGTTGCGCCGCGGACGGGTCGCGCCAGCCGAGGTACTCGCGGTCCTCCCACACGACCTCGTGGAGGCCGGGCGTCGGCATGCGCTCGATCTCGGCCTCGGTCGCGTTGACCATGGACCCGCGGATCTCGGGGATGGTGAGCGGTCGCATCCGTTCCACCCTACGCACGCCAGGTCGTCCGTGCTGCACGGCTCCGACGAGGCGCCTACGGCGCCGCCCGCAGCTGCTGGCTCACAGCCACCGTGCCCCACAGACCGGCGAGCGCCAGGCCGATGACGGCGAGGACGACGAGGACGACGCTCCAGCCGGTCGAGATGCGACCGCGGCGTCGCACGATCATCGACACCGCGAAGGCGAGCGTCAGGAGGGAGAGCCCGAACCCGGTCCAGAAGTAGGGCATGACCGCCGCGATCTCGGACGGCCGGGGGTACTCCCCGAAGAACGGCGCGATCCGGAGGCCGCCGACGAACCAGGTGACGCCCGGCGCCACCAGTCCGCCGAAGAAGACGACGACCAGGACGAGGGCCGCGTCGGAGGCACCGCTGACCGGGGTGCGCCTGTCGGTCACGAGCTCCCCAGCCGCCGGAGCGCCCCGCGCTTGTGCACCGCCCGCGCGCCCGTGGTCTCCGATTCGACGAGGTAGGCGGGGTCGTCGGCGGAGGCCGTGAACCGCTGCCCGTCGAACTCGGAATCGCGCTCGCGACGCTCCACGATCCGCCCCCGGGTGCGGCCCTGCGGGGTGTTCCAGCTGACCCGGTCGCCGACGTTGAGCTCTGCCATGGGGCGACGCTACGCACGCGGCGCCCGCACCGCCACCGGGAGCCGGCCGCGGCTCAGATCCCGCGGACCGCCATCTCGACCGCGCGCTGCGCCGCGATCCGCTTGAGCTCTACCGGGAGGTCGCGCAACGGCCCCTCGAGCACGAGCATCGCCAGGCCGTGCACGGCCGACCAGCACGCGAACTCGGCGCCGGGACGGCGCTCCTCGGGGAGGGCGCCGGCGGCCATGAGCTCGTCGAGGGCGGTCGAGAGGAGCTCGAACGGCGTCCGTCCCCCCGGTCCCGCCTTCGCGCGCCCGAAGGCCTCGTTCAGGTCGGTCGGCACCGTGAACGCGGCCCGGAACAGGCCCGGCTCGTCGCGCGCGAAGCGCAGGTAGCCCGTACCGACGGCGCGGAGGTGTGCGCGCGCGGTCTCGTCCGGGGGCAGGTCGCCGGCCACGGCGTCCCACTCCTGCTCGATCGCGGCGGCGACCTCGCCGGAGGCGGCATCGCTGACGGCGATCACGAGCGCCGTCAGGTCGGCGAAGTGCCGGTAGGCGGCGTTGGGCGAGACGCCCGCCCGCCGGGTCGCCTCGCGGAGCACGACCGCGTCGGGGCCACCCTCGCGCGCCATCTCGAGGCCGGCGTCGATGAGCGCCTGCCGGAGGTCGCCGTGACGGTATCCGGACCTCGGGGGCTGGACCGCCGCATCCTGCTGTGCCATTGTGGACAGCGTACACATTGAGGTGAGGACAGGCATGCAGATCAGCGGCGCGTACTCCGGATTCGCGGTCACCGACGTCGCGGCGGCGGCCGACTTCTACCGGAGGCTCGGAATCGATGTGAACCAGACCGAGCAGGGCCTCGAGCTCGG
>Ga0247757_10001673_pt1 | contig 13658 bp, 7 predicted proteins | sample UWRJL126311R4_FD_180929 | JGI IMG/M metagenome (GOLD analysis project Ga0247757, IMG submission 180929) | Plant litter microbial communities from Arlington Agricultural Research Station in Wisconsin, United States - UWRJ-L126-311R-4 | ecosystem: Environmental > Terrestrial > Plant litter >...
AAAATAACCTCACCCCCCCAGCAAGCTTGCTGGGGGGAATGATTTACAGAGGTTTATTAAAAGTGGTTATTGGCCAAAGCCTGGCCAAAGCCTGGCCAAAGCCTGGCCAAAGCCTGGCCAAAGCCCTTAATTTTTATTTAGAAATAACTGAGTATTAGGTTAATTTTTTTTTATTATAAATTTGCATTGGGTTTAGTCTTATAAATCCTAGTTAGTCTTATAAATCCTAGTTAGTTTTATAAATCCTGCATTGGGTTTAGTCTTATAAATCCTTGTTAGTTTTATAAATCCTGCATTGGGTTTAGTCTTATAAATCCTTGTTAGTTTTATAAATCCTAATTATAACATTTGTAATATATATGGTTATAGAATAGGGCATATAAATCCAGAATATGCAAGTATAAAACTTAAACATGCATAGTCTAGCTAGTTATGTTGTAGGTAATATATTTAAGATTATACACGTTTAAACCTTAGATAGGCATGATTAGTTAGATTTGCAGAAATAAAGGTAGTGATATAAGCTTATCATAGTTTGTTATAAACACATTTTATATCCCCCCCCCAGCAGGCATTGACCTCCCTGCAGATGGGGGGGGAGAGAATTAACAATTTATAAGTTTAGAGCTATATTTGATAAATAAATAAAAGAAAGTATTAAAATAAAGTATTATACAAAACACATAGTAATATATTAGCTTACACTGACAAACAGTTTATAGTTACTTATTAAAAAAAAAAGAAATAATAATACTTTTAAGTGCAACTTTTGTTATTAATGCTAGTAATTATACTAATAAAAAAGCTGGAAGGTAAAAACACTTGTGTTTTCAAGTGTAGATACTTAATAACTGGATTAAAGTATAAGTAATTGTTATTTGAATTGTTTTCAGCACAAAAGTAAAAGTATCTATAAAAAATAGAACTTTACAGAATAATTAAAGATTAATTACAAGGGCTATGGCCCCAAAACATAATAAAGGAGAGTTCCTTTATTGGTAAGAAGGGTTGAGCTGTAAACTCAATAGTAATATACTTTTAAGAGTTCGAATCTCTTGTCTCCTAGATTTTTTTAGAATATAAACAATTAAATACTGATATGTATGATTATAATTACTATATATATTTATGTTATATTCTTTAATAGCCTTTATAGCTCAATGGTAGAGCGGAATACTGTTAATATTCTGATAAATGTTCGATTCATTTTAAGGGCTTGCACAGAAATACTTATGTAGGGCTGTTGTATCCTTACTATGTTGGAAGTTTTAAGTATAGTTTGCTATATGCTTTAATAATCTTATTTCAAACATTTTATTATTTATTTAATTATTTTATTTCAAACAATCGCCTTTGCGTATGTGACAATAAATAATCCATGTATATCTACTATATAATAAAAGGTATAAATTATTTATTGATAAATGTATATTATAACATCAATAGGTATAAATTATATATTGATAAATGTATATTATAACAGTAATAGGTATATAATAATAATAACTGTTATGAAAGTGGTAAATAACAATTTAACATGTTGTATATTGTGAATGAAATGACATTTAGTGGTTATAATGTATATAGTTTAAACTTATTATATATTATTGCTATATTACTAGGTATATTAGTTATTATTAGCAAAAATCCTGACAACAGATTCTTTGGGATAAACTATCAAATTCCGGGGACCCCTTAAAGCTTTTTGATACCAAGCTGTAGCCGAAAGACTATTAGTGGATGAATTAATTACTCATGTATGGTAAAAAGTCATAAGATGATCCTTTCTATAATATTAGTAAAGGAGAAATAGGCAATCGCGGATCTAAGTCAGTAACATAATAATTACTGTAAAAGAGCAACGAGTAGACGGTAGTTAGTAGTAACATTGAGTAACTAATATTACTACTTAAGGTATACTCTGCAAATTAAAAAAGAAAATATGTGGATGTAAAGAATCTAAATTTACTTACATTTTATTTTGATTTAGACTCAGGAGGTATCTCCTCCTCTAACCATAATAATATTCTGTTACAATCCTGTGTATCCCTACCTCACCAATTAAAGGATCTCTTGACAAGGTCATATCATACGAAATCTTTAAGTAGCCTACATATACCCTTAGAGTTAAATCCTTGATTTATAACAGGATTTACTGATGGGGAAGGTTCATTCTCATTAAGTGTTAGAGATATAGATAAGGATACTAAAAAAGGAAGAGTACTCTATGTATTTTCAATAATATTACATGAGAAAGACGAGGGTATATTAAAAAGTATCCAATCTACACTAGGAATAGGTAAAATATATGCACATGGAAAACAAGGTGTACAATTCCGCGTGGAATCTAAAAAAGAGTTATTGATTTTAATAGAACATTTTGATAAGTATCCGTTAATAACCAAAAAATCTAAAGACTTCGTATGTTTTAAACAAGCTATTTTCTTAGTAAAAAACAAAGAACACTTAACAAAGCAAGGTTTACTAAAGTTAGTATCTCTAAAAGCTTTAATGGGTAAAGGTCTTACTAATGAATTAAAAGCTGCCTTTCCTGATATTCTTCCAGCAAATGAACTAGGAATATCTGATTTAACTTTATCTCTCGCAAAGGCGCCAGATTTAATAATAGATCCTTGTTGATTAGCAGGGTTTATATCAGCGGAAGGTTGTTTTATTACAGGTATATATAAATCTACATCTGTAAAAATAGGATACCAAGTACAGTTAAAATTTGTACTAACTCAACACTTAAGAGATAAAGAGTTATTTGAATATTTTGTAAAATATTTAGGGTATGGTTATACAGCTGTAAATAGAGAAGGGGTAGATTTCATAGTTACTAAATATTCGGATTTAAAAGATAAACTCTTACCTCTATTACACTTACAACATCCCGTAGTAGGTTATAAATATTTAGATTATTTGTATTTTATGGAGGCTGTAGAAATTATGCAAAAAAAACTCCATTTAACAGAAGAGGGTTTAAATAAACTACGTGAGATACAAGTATTAATGAACAGTGGAAGAAAAAACACACCTTCACAAGATACCGATTCAGCTACAACAGATTAAACTATGTGTTTTGTGTGTGGGTAATACAAGAGGGATGCTTCGCAGCTTAGCTGCTAAACAGAAATGTAAGTTTGGATACTTTAGAGAAGGCTTTTTAATTTACGATTGTATCTGTCTTATTCTTAATAGGTTTATTTTTATGCATATCTTGTTATTTAATCCTAACAGGGTTAAATTTTATAGGATTATCTTACTTATTGGTATATATAGGGGCTGTAAAAACCCGTATGATTAGATGACTTAGATCTAATTTAGCAGCGTGGGTTATAATCCCACTCTACAAGGCACTTTTAATTATAAACAATTTTTGATTTAAAACAATATTGTACAAAAACAAACTTCCTTCTTTATTTAAGTTTAAAGGGGAAGCACCATCAGTTTTCGCCGCGCAAAATAAATCATACTCCTCTCAAAAATCGTCCAACCACTCAGAAGAGTTTATTAAATGATTTGCAGGTTTCTCAGATGCAGAGTCTAATTTCAGCATAGCCTTATATAGGGATAAAACTGATAAAATATTATCTGTTACTTTCAGGTTTTTGATTGAGTTACACGTTGATGACATAGATGCTTTAAAACACATAAAAAATCAATTAAATATAGGTAATGATATAGCAGTGTATGGTAATAGTTGTAAATTTACGGTAACACATCCAAAAGATATTTATAAATTAATAGATATATTTGATAAATATAACCTAAATACTACTAAGTACCTTGATTATTTAGACTTTAAAAAAGCTTTTAATTTATATCAGGGAAGAGATAAGACAATTAAAGAAAAACAAACTTTAATAGATCAAATCCTAGAATTAAAAAAGGGAATGAACAAGTCTCGTGTTAATTTTAGTTTACCTGCAGATCATCAAATAGTAATATCTGGTCCTTGATTACTAGGGTTTATTGAGGGAGAAGGTTCATTTTATTTAACTAGAACTGAATTTAAACCTGCTTTTTCAATTATACAAGCTGAAACACAACTACCTGTGATGGAAAAAATCAAAGAATTTTTAGAAAATAATTTAGGGTTTGATAAGTATTCTATGTTTAAATTAAAATGTTCATCAGCTATAACTATTAAAAGAGGTAAAGCTGTAAATAATAGTAAACCGCTAGCAGTAGTTATAATTAAAAATACTAATATATTAAAGAATTATTTAATACCATATTTAGAGAATATGCCGTTTATTACTAAAAAAGGTAAAGATTTTGATGATTTTAAGATTATATGTACTGCTGTGTATAATGGAACTTATAGAACAGAGGACATAAAACTGTTAATCTTAAAACTATCGTATTCTATGAATAACTTTAGATTAAGTACAAACTCAGATTTAGAAAAAGTTAATGGTTTATCTAAGGAAAGTTTAGATAAAATCATAAAAGCAAAACCAACGATTAGACATCTTAACGATGGTCGTCAATTAGATATTGTCACTGGAAAAGCGGTGAATATACGTTGAACTAATTGTATTTATGAGATAATTAAAGATTCTGGAGAAATATTATGAGCGTCTACTTTAAGTGAGGCGGCTGAAATTTTAGGTGTAAATTTTAGAACAGTAGGAAGGCATTTAGAACAGGAAGACTTGTACTTAAATGGACATTACGGCGAAATAAATGGCCATAAGATTAGAAGAGTACCTGTGTTTTATCCTTAGCAATCCGCTCCGTATAGGCAAAAGGCTCTTTGGTCCTGGTATTTTAGTTAAGTCCTTAATATGAAATAAATTTACTAGACTGGTAAAGTAGTCCTAGCAATACGGTAATGTAGTGGGTACGCGGGAAAAACAAATAAATTGTATAATGGTTATCTTGAACGCTGTTTTGGGGTACGATGGTGAGCCTTTGGCTACTTACGTAGCAAGGAATAAAAATTAAAAAGAATTAAAAGCAAGGGGACTGAAACAAGGTTCAACCGTACAGTTCTATACTTGTAGAAAAATCAGGTGAAAACGGTCAATAATGTCTTAATTAAAGACCGTCGGCAGATGAAAATGTCGCTACAGACTGGGTCATCGGGGCTAGGTTGCAATACCTGTTCAAATGTACAGTCGGATTCTAATACGAGTGTGAAATCGTAAGGAGGAAAGACAATACAGTAAGCTACACACAGTTGGTATAATCATTCATACTATGGTAGTAACTCCTAGAAATGCTAGTGTTAGTTAGACGCTAGCTTAATCTTAATTAGAATTGATCTATATTATTTTTATTTATATTAATGCTAATAAATGTTAGAATATCTGAATTATTAATTGATAGTATAAATAGTATACCTTTAGCTATATTATTAGGTAGTTTTTTTAATTATTTTGTTAATAATGTTTTACCTTACATGGTGATTACTAATAATTTACTTTATCATTTTAGCATTAAAAAAAAATTAGCCAATGTAACATCTGTATCATGAGATGGATATTTAGCAGAAACTTCTCATATAACAAGTATAGGAAATATATTATATGGTAATTATTCTATCTGATTAATAATTACATCTATTATATTATTATTAGCGATGGTTGGTTGTATAGTTATAACTTTAAAAGAAAAAAAGTAACAACAATAAAATCTTATAAGTATAAAGCTCAAGCTACCAATAAATTTTACTCTTCATTGACTTCCTTTAAGGGCTATGGCCAATAATTCTTTATCCCCCCCAGCAGGCTTGCTGGGGGGGGAGGGAATAATGCGTTGCAAAGCAGTAAAAGTAAAGACTACCCTCCGGGTGGATTTTTGTAAAGCTTCTAAAATAATTAACAATAAATCTCATTTAAACGAGAAAGGTCTGGAAGAATTAAAACAAATTAAATCCGGTATGAATTCAGGGCGTGTACATTAAGTATTGCATTAAATGTTGGTGCAATAGTTATAACTTTAAAACCACAAACTAATATAAAATAAGAATAAAGCAAAAATAACATTTACCCCCTCCCCCTTCTCCCTCCCCCCCCCCAGCAGGGTTGCTGGGGGGATAATAGTGTTCAAATCACTTATTTCTTGAACCACACGTATATACTAAATTCACTCCACAAAATTTGTTTGATCCCCCCCCAGCAAGCTTGCTGGGGGGGGGTGTTGTTTGGTAGGATATATCCCTTGCTAGTAACTGCAGTACTGGTAAGGAATAGGGAAGAAGATTAACGAAATTCGTGGGCAAGCCGATTGGCCACCAATTTCTTAAAAAGCAAAAAAAAAAAGAAATTAGCTCAATTGGTAGAGCATCCGTTTTACACACGGCAGGTTAAGTGTTCAAATCACTTATTTCTTAATACTTATGAATAATAAGTATATATCTGTGGAGATCTTAGCTTAATGGTAAAGCGTATGACTTTTAATCATTATCATAAGGGTTCAAGTCCCTTAGATCTTAAAAAAATATATACGGCTATAGGTTAATGGTAAGAAGTGTGTAGGAGTTCCAACTTCTCTATAAATATATAGTAGTGTATTAAATTATTATTTAATATTTTCATTTTTTTTGTGTTCAATTGTTGATTTTTTTCATTACCCTTTGCGCAAAAAAAAATGAGATAACTGGTTTGAAAATCCTGAAGGACCCATACGTATTGGTAATGGGAGTCAGTGGCTACTTATTTAGAAGGTGCTTTAAAGGTAATATTTATAGGTAGTTATGTCATAGTAGTGGAACCACAATCCTGCATGCTACAGTGAATTCCAGATGAGCAGGTACGGGTGAGGACCTTAAAAAACGTACTGCAGAAACCCAGAAAATGGATGCCTAAACCCAATATGACAAGAAATTTAAAAATAATCAAACAAACTTCCTTTCTTTCTCTAAGAAAGACATTACTTGTCTTTTTACCACTGGTTCTCATGTTAGGTATAAGCATCTTACTATTGTTCCTATTGCTATTGCTCTTGTCGTTCTATGATATGGACAAGATCCTTCAAATGAAAGATATTAATCTATCCTTTATGTCTATTATTCCGGTTGTACTTTATACGGATGCTTCTAAACAAAAAGCAGATATTCTTAAAGATAATAACAAAAAATCAGGAATATACAGATGAACTCACAAATCATCCGGTAAAACTTATGTAGGTTCTGCTCTAGATTTAACACATAGATTTAGAAGTTATTTTTCTTTAGCCTTTTTAGAAAAAGAATTAAGACACGGAAATAGTATAATTTGTAGTTCAATACTAAAGTATGGTCATTCCGAATTTAGTTTGGAAATACTAGAGTATTGTGATCCTTTGAATATAATTTCCAGAGAACAACACTATCTTGATAACATAAAGCCAGAATATAATATTTTGAGTTTTGCAAGATCCTCTAAAGGTTTTAAACATAGTGCAGAAACTAAAGAGTTACTTCGTAATTTAAATTTAAGTCGTATTATATCAGATGATACAAAATTAAAAATATCTATCAATAATAGTCAATCTAAGCCTGTTGTAGTTATTAATATGGAGTCTGGATCTGAAGTTGAGTTTTCTTCTATTGTAAAAGCTTCAAACTATATGGGTATTTCTCCTACTCACTTTAATTACTATCTTTCTAAACAACCAATTAAAGGAATCTATTTAGTAGCAAAGATAGGTGGTATAGATGTTACTGCAGATTATGAAATAAATAAGCCATTGGTTAATCCCAAAGCCCTGGCTGTTTGTGCTACAAAAATAGATACAGGTGTATCTTATGAGTTTGCATCTATTACAAAAGCAGCAGAGTTTTTAAAAGTTACAATTTCTTTTCTTAGCAGATGTGTTAGAGAAGGTAAAAGTTGTAAGGGATATAATGTGACACGGAAAAAATAGGAAAGAAGCTAGGAGCAATTTAATATAGGAATAGGCTATTAAAGAGATATTATATGATAGAAGATTATATTTATCTCTAAAAAAAAAAAACAGCTATAGGATAATGGTTAGTCCAGTCGTCTTCCAAACGATATGTACCGATTCGAATTCGGTTAGCTGTATAGGGTTAGTAACTTAATGGTAGAGGACTTTCTTGTCACGAAAGTAGATACCGGTTCAAGTCCGGTCTGACTCGCACTGTTTAATAGTTGTACTGTTTAATACTTACAGTTTAATTTAAATGATATATTATTATTAAAAAGAGAATGAACAAAAAAATGCTATAATTGTGGCTAAAAAAGGAAAAGTTGCTATTGGTAAGGCGAGATATTTGCTAAATATTGTGTTTAACACCTGGTGGTTCAAATCCACTCTTTTCCGAACCTTTTTTAACCACCCCCCCCTGAAGCTCCAAAGCTTCAAAGCTCTCAACACCCATTGCACTTAAGCTAGAAAAGATAATTTTTAGATATATCTAAATGGATTAATAAATTATACATAATGATGATAATGTCAATAATTTTTTATTTAATACATTATTTTATACAATATAGTATATGGATTAATAAAATAAAAGTAACAGGTATTTTAGATAAATTAATAAAAGTAACAGGTCCATTTTTTTTTTTTAAAAAAAAATCGCGATTAATGAAAAGTAAAAGGTATTTTTAGAGAGATTAATATCATAAAAAGTAAGAGGTTTTTATAAGGGTAAATCCATTAACACGTAGCTAACCCGTGGGGTTGGTAATCTACCCTTCCCCTTAAGGGAGCGGGTGGACATTAAATTAATTATAACACAGATAGGTATAAATCCCTTAAATTTAAGATTATTGACATAATATTTTGTTTTAATATTATTAACACAATCTTATTTCTTATTAATATGATTAACATTTAATAAGTGTATAGAGGTTTTGTTTATACTATTTTTAGGTATATAAATAGGTAAATTACCTCCCCCAGCAAGCTTGCTGGGGGGATAGATTATTTAAGTAACTATGTTAATTATGTATTTATTTATGTAAAATAACAATAATGTTAGACTTAGTATTATAAGTTATATTACGACATAAGTATTAAGTTACAACTAATATGCTATTATTGATATTATTAAAAAAGAGTATAGTTTAATTGGTAAAATAGGAAGCTTCAACCTTCAAATTTCCAGTTCAAGTCTGGATGCTCTTGTTATAGTATTATGTATTGTGTTGTTTAAATATAACATTTTAATAATAATATTTAAATGCTTATACTAGGTTATGGCCCCAAAATTTTTGCGACTATAATAATTTACTCTCGCAAAAGCGACGCAAAGACGACACAAACGCGTTTGGATATTACATATGAATGTTTCTCGTAATATAAAGATTATTATATGTACATATCGGTTTATAAAATTTACATGTATAAACTTACGTTTTTTTATAAATCTAACATTATTTTATAAATATAATAATTATAAAAAAATACGACTGTTTTATAAATCTAACATAATTTTAAAAGTATTAAAAACACTTTGTGAATTTAGCTTAAATTACGATTTTATTTTTCTAGTATTTTTTAATATTATATATGCAATTAAGGTTCCTTAGCTTAATAGGTAAAGCGCATTTTTGATAAGGATGTGATCGACGTTCAATTCGTTGAGGAATCAATAAAGTGCGTTGGTTAAATTGGTATAACAGCATGCTACGGACATGCTTTTACAAGTTCGAGTCTTGTACGCACTTATCTAGTAAGCATTAACAATATATTATATGTTCTAATTAATAGGGGATGTTGTACTATAAATAGGTATAACACATAAAAAAATAATAAGAGAATTGACTGAGTGGTTTAAAGTGATAAGCTTGAAACTTATTTGGTTTAAAAACCACATCCGTTCGAATCGGATATTCTCTGTTATATAGTATAAACATTTAGATATAAATTTATTAAATAGTATAAGCGGGTTAGAGCCAGGTTGGTTAGGCGCCTCATTTGGGTTGAGGAGTAGTTATGTTCGAATCATAATAACCCGATATATGATTTTAATAATTGTATATAAAAATATATAGTAATGTATTTGATATGTAATGTATTATTTCATAATCTTAATACCTTAAGAATATTTATTATATAATTTAAGGATTAACTTTATGGCAAGTATATAAAGAGACTATTAGGGAAACTATGCTGTATATTAGGTAAATGGTTAAAATAAAATTACCATTGAGTTGTTGGCTAGTTATTTCAAATGAAAATTCCAACAAGGGGAGTATATCCTCCGGGGATGGAGAGTTTCATCCCTCTTAAACGAAGTGAATCGAAATATCTTAGTAACTTCAGGAAAATAAATCAAACGAGATTCTATTAGTAGTGTGAATGAAAATAGAGAAAGTTGGGCTTAAAGTAAAATGGGTTAATCTGTTTGAATAAAGGGGAACCTTCCTCTAAGCCTTAATATAGTATACAAGTGATAGCGAATAGTACTGTGAAGGAAAGTATGTATAGTTAGTAGTCTTATAAGCAGCTCAAGGTAAGTTTAATAAACATATGAGAGCGTACCTTTTGTATAATGGGTCAGCAAGTTCTAATTAGATGCAAGCAAGTAAAAAGGATTAAATTATAATTTAATCATGTTTGCCTAGATAATCCAGTTATTAAGTAATGAATAAGTATCTAAATAGAGACCCGAAGAGTAGTGATCTTACTATGGTCAGGCTTATAAAAGGCCGAATGGGTTATCGTTGTAAAGATATCCAAAGAACTGTGGTAAGTTAGTGAAAGACAATACTGACTACTATAGCTGGTTTTCCGCGAAACATATGTAAGTATGTAGTTTTAAATTACATCATAGCAGGTACAGAACTGTAATCTCGGACAATTTGTGCATTAGTATTCTAAAGGGATTTGATTACCCTACGGGTTTTTGCCTTTTAGGGTTTTAATGCCTTGTGCATATGGGGGGGTCGTGAAGACTCTATTCGCGAGTATTTGCTCTCGGAAGGGCAATGATGAATGTTGAACTATCAGACATTTAACGATAAGGTTGTATGGGATTGAGTAACCCAACAAAAACAGCCTACAAGTGGAAGTGAACCTTCTGCTATAAATCCTCAAATTGACGGGAAAGTCCTAAAGCAATTTCAACCAAGCAAGGGTGGTAACACACCTTGTGGCACAGGTAATGACTCGTGGTAAGGTAAAATCGAAATTGATGTACGAAAGGAAATGGATAATCCGCAGCCAAGCGCCAATTTTTTTTTAATAGGTGTGCAGTTCATCGACTAAATGTGGATTGGCATCATCATCAGATGGTGCTTAAGATATAGTCAGGCCTCATCCTAAAGGATGCAATGGCAAGAAAGTAATTTTTTTTTATTGGATTTTATTTATTTTTATTAGTGGCTTTATATCCGTAGGATGGAATAAAATATCTTTGATATTTTATTATTTTTTTTACCATTTTTCATTTCTTTATTACAACTTTGCCTAACCGAATCTAATAGTCAAATAACATATTCAATGTTAAATATAACCAAAAAAAGACTACAAAATAGTAATGATAAATCATTAAACAAACTTCAAGACACAAACGACGATAATAAGTCAATTTCAGTGGATACAATAGATGTAAAATTAGTTTCTTCAGTTAAAAGCTATAGAGATGCAGAAGCATCGAAAAATGAAGTGTTAAAAGATAATAGAGGTCAATCAGGTATTTATCGTTGAATAAATAATCTGAATGGTAAAACATATGTAGGTAGTGGGGTAAATTTAGCAAAAAGATTAGGAAACTATTATAATATAAAAGAATTAAGTAGAAACCCTAGACCTATACAAGATGCTTTACTAAAATATGGCCACAGTAATTTTACATTGGAAATTTTAGAGTATAGCCCTAAAACTAAACTTATTGAAAGAGAACAGTTTTACCTCGATTTATTGGTTCCGGAATATAATATATTAAAATATGCGTTTTCCTTATTAGGATTTAAGCATAGCCAGGAAAGTATAGAAAAATTTAAAGCTAAATTAATATCTCCTGAGCATAAAGAAATATTATCTTCAATACATACGGGAAAACTTGTTAGTGAAGAGACCAGGAATAAACTGGCCGCTGCAACAGCAAGTTATAGGAAAAATAACCCTTTAACTCCTGAGGCTTTAGCTAATATAAAAGCTAAAACTTTAGCACGTGAAGGAGTATCCGTTTCAGTTTTGAATACTCAAACTAATGAAGTAAAAGAGTTTACAAATCAAACTGAAGCAGGTGAATTTTTAGGTGTTACTAGACAAGCTATATATAATGCTATTAAAAGAGATTCACCTATCAATGGTGTGTATCAAATTACAAAAATATAAAAATAAAAAATAAAAAAAAAATAAAATAAAATTACTTTAGTTTCAACTAAGAACTGAAACCAGGTTAAACCCTGTTGTCTAAATGGATAGCAATTGTAGAATAATAAGGTCTACAACTATTTAGGGAGAAAAGTCTTAGCTCGGCCTTAATTGGAAATATAAACATATTTCTAGGGCTAAAAAGATAATCTGTGTATGTCAAAAGGGAAACAGCCCAGAACAAGTGTTTAAGGTTCCAAAGTTTTTGTTAAGTGAAAGTAAGGAAGTATTTAAACTATACAACCAGGAAATAGGCTTAGAAGCGGCCATTTTTTAAAGATCGCGTAACAGAGCACTGGTTCAAATGGTTAGTTATTAATTAACCTAATTAGTTAAAAGCGCCGAAGATATAGCGGATCTAAACAAAACACCGACACCTTGTCCATAAGTATTTTAAAAGGTTAAACACTAGAGTGAAAAAATAAAGTACCATAGACTCTGATCATGATAAATATTTACAATTTGCGAGCACTAATGTGCTATTATGCATTAAAAAATTAACATTTTATAGTGCATAGGTATAGACTTTTTTTATGATAGATTTAGCACTATTTTAAATATACTTGAATAAGATTTAAGTATTATTTATGGGGTAGCGGAACATTGGGTACATTAAGACATAATTAAATTTTTTTAAGTTTTAATTATAAACAACATGGAGGGTAATTTTTTTTTAGTTATTTATCTATGATAAATAATAAAAAAAAATAAGCCCATAAAAAACATTAATATGGGAGTATTAACAGGAGCCATTAAGAGGTTGTGTGAAATATCCCAAGTGAGAATGCTGACACAAGTAACGAAAAAGAGGAATCTATCCTCTCGCCTTAAGCTTATGGGATTAATGAAGTTAAATCGGTCTCTAAATTAAACCTATAGGATAAAATGATGGGATGAATATGGCATAACATAAAGTAGATGCTTTTATTACAGTAAATATAATATGTTCAATATGATAGTAACAAGTTAAAATGATTAGAGAATACATGAAGACATTATATTGAATGTGTAAATTATAAATTTGCTGTAGAGAAAGCATTGGAGTAAAATGTTCTGGAAATAAGAAATATACCATTAAATATTATAATCTAACAAACTAAAACAGATGAAGATAAAATTAAAAAAAAATTCAAATAAACTTTTAAGATGCGGATTTTTTAGACAGTATTTAATGGTAACCACCGTACCTAAAAACTAACACAAGTAAGCTAGTAGAGAATACGAAGGCGTTTGAGCTAACAATCATTAAGGAACTCGGCAAATTGACACCGTAACTGAGGGAGAAGGTGTGCCATTCCTACTGATTAATATCAGGCTAGGAAGAGGAGACATAGAGTGGTGTTGTACGACTGTTTAATTAAAACACAGCACTT
>Ga0247757_10001674_pt1 | contig 13652 bp, 15 predicted proteins | sample UWRJL126311R4_FD_180929 | JGI IMG/M metagenome (GOLD analysis project Ga0247757, IMG submission 180929) | Plant litter microbial communities from Arlington Agricultural Research Station in Wisconsin, United States - UWRJ-L126-311R-4 | ecosystem: Environmental > Terrestrial > Plant litter >...
GGCAGTCGGTGATGAAGGCGAGGAAGACGCGCGAGGTGCGCGCGAAGCGGAGGGATCGACGGACCCACCGAACAAGGTCGTGGAGGAGAGACATGGCGTGCGGGAGCGCCTGTGCAAGCCAGCCGCTGGGGTGCTGGACCACATGTCCCAGGGTGCCGTATATATATGCACGGCGTGTTCAGTACAGCCACCCCGAGGCAGAGCAACCGATCATGATAGCCAGCGCGGCCGTCCGAGGCGTGGCTGCCGCCGCAGAACAGCCACCTGCAATGCCGGGGTCGCTGGGCGTGCTACGGGTGGTTGAAGTCGTGTCGTCGGCAGACCAAGTACGGGTAGAGTGGAAGGGTGGGTGGAGGCACTTGGCCGTTACGTAATCCCAGCCCAGTCACAAGGATTCGTCATCGTGTCTCCCTTTTCCGGGGTTCGAGGATCCTAACGCTGTCGGGTGAAATACGGCTCCCAGGACCAGTTGGTACGTCGATGGCCACGGTGGCTTGTTAGTAGAGAGCATGATGGAAGGAATATGCTGATGACGACGATGCCGCAATTTCAGGCAGGTTAGATGGGAAGCCTCTGCCTCCTTTGATTTCCCGGAGATCTCGTAGGTATTTTGCGAGATTCCATCCTTCTATCGTGCTTCGTTATTGGAGTCCAGCATGTCCCGCAACTCTTGCCACCTCTTATAGCAGTTTTCAAAGATCTCTTCAGCTGTAGGGTTCGAGAGTCACGCCTATCCATATTCACGTGTATGAAATACTTAATGGAAAACCCCTATAGCTTTCTGTGAATATCAAGGTTCCGATAACGTTACCGTCATATATGGGATATCTTTCTAGGCTTAAGAGACATGTTTCTGCGGCTCTGGTTAACCACTAATCCCTTTCCACGTCTATTACGTTGTTTCCCAAATTCTTAATCGAATGAGCATACATGTAAACGTAACCTACGACCCAGGGGAAGAGTAGTTATTTATCCATGGAGGCAATCAATGTGAATGGCTCATACTTGTTTTTATTTTCTTTTTTTAAATCATCTCTACGAACTTACGACTACGAATCTTCATAGTGTTTTAAGAGTATAAACTGCCGAGACCCGCGTTCTCAATTCTTGGAAGCCTACCCTAACGGGTAACCACGTTACTAATGGAGTCTTCCGGTCACCTTTCGGTGTTTCATACCACACACCCTAAAACGACTATAGAATCGGTACCATTGTTTTGGTAGGCGAAGCTCCATGTGACGGAGCTGAACCTGAGTGTCGGTGTCGACACTGACAGCTTAAAACAGTGAGCAGCAAGGCTAGCGCTCTCGCTTAGCTAAAAGTATCACGATAAGACGCAAACTACAGGATGCAGTTCGCTTCTAGAAGCCTTACGGAGCGGATTTCGACGTAAAAGCAAACCGAAAGTGGCGCTTGCTGGCTAGGAGCCAAGTACGCATTGGCAGGTGGTACGAAACATTGAATCAGACATGTGGTTCCCTCTGATTTGATGCCCCGACAGGGGTCAAGCTCATAAACAGCCCACAACCTGAACCGCTCTATCTCAACACCAACCTCTCACGCTTGCACAATGGCTACTCCTGTGATCGTGGATATCTTGACTTACTTTTATCCCGTCGGAAACACTTCAGCCGTTCATTTAACGCGGAACCTTCCCCCCGAACAAACAGCGCGGATTTTGCTCTTAGGATGCGGCGACATCCGAAATATTGTGTTCACGGCCTACATGGACCAAGACTGCGGCAAGTACATTCCACCAGGTGTCCCCGACATCCTCTCTGATACCGCACAACAGGTCGGAACCTGGACTTTACATGCTGCGATGTCCAACCCGATACGATAGGCAGGTATCCTCCGACCCGTAAACGGTTCTGTTTGTGCTTACGCTCTCAGCCCGCAACATCCTGCTGCTTACGCTTGCGTTGGACGATACCGACGGCGGACGTGACCTTTTGATGTGGAACATCTTTTACCACATCTACCTGGACAATGAATCGATGAAGCTTCTGAACGACCAGGCGACAAAGCTATACGAGATGGCAACCACGGTGCAGAGCTGGACCAGTGGTAAATATGGAGAGCAGTTCAGGTTTTGCGACGCAGGGACTCTCTCGAAAGTCAGGAGCATTTGGTACACGTACCGCGTTGGTAGTTTCAAAGGCGAGGAACGGGAACAACATGCGCAGCGGTCAATGGCAGCGATGCGAAGGGCTACGAGCTCGCGCGAGCATCATATGAGCGATGCATCTGTTTCGCTGAGTGGCATCAGGGCAGCGGCGCCAGCCGCAACCTGCGCCATCGAAGACGCACCCAAGCTCACCAAACAGTATTGGGAGCACGGCAGTACGGACAGCTACGGCCTCCATCTGCGGAACTCTGAGAACATCAATCCAACGTTCGTCACCGACACATCCACCCTTCACTACGGCACCGATCCGTTGCTTAGCTTCCATCTTGCCACTGCTTACGCGCCGCTTACGGAAGAGTCGCCGTTGCGTGGCCGGGGCAAGGCTCGCTCCAAGCCGGTGGAAGCTGCACGCCAGGAGTTCCGGGCTTGGATAGCATCGTTTCGGCGGTACCCATGCCGACGGTTGACCATGCGCTTCTCCGCAAGCGACGCCGTCGCGTTTTCGTATGCCCTGCAGCAACGACGGCTCACCGCGACCAGCGGCCCAGCAGGGTTTTACCGCGATTCGTACCACACGAAGCCGCTCGTTCTCGACGGAGAAGACTACCTGGAGTCCGGCTGCGCTCCTACGTCCTTCACGGTGATTGATACTTCGAACCTGATCGACCATGTTGGCGCCCTCAACCTGCTCGTCGCCTCCAGTCCCTTGCTGGAGACTACCTGTGTGTCCAGTCTGTACACCCAATCCATGGTAAAGAGCCAGGAAACGCAGACGGAATACATTGACAGTGTGCTGAGCGGTCACTTTCCAACCATCTCAACGCTGCTGGGCTTGGTGCCCGTTGAGTACTGGACCAACATATCGTCTACCTCGATGATGGATGACTTGATGCTGGACTCGGGCTTCGGTGGCGCGGATAACAAGCAGATGCACATGAAGCTCACGTGGAAGCAGCCATTTTCACGACAGACACCGCACTCACCGGCATGTGGTAGGCTTCATTTCGATGAAACTGGACTCTCTCGGGTGCTCCACCAAGTCTATCTCAACATGTTCAGAAACGAGGACATACACAAACTGTTCACGAGCGTGAACCAGCATACGGTCACGAACAACTCGCTGTTGCGTTACAATCGCAGAAGCTTTGCTCTGTTCCTGCGCTTCGTACGCAACAGGGTCATCTGCAACTGGACCAACGTCATGGATCGTCTCCTGGACCTGATCGAGAGGGATTCGACATTACTGATGAACTCCAACTACATCCAGGAACTGTATCTGTTCCTTCATCTTTACGACGTGCACTCGGTAGCCACCTTTGCGCCTGCATTTGCCCGGGCCAGCACTTCGCTCGGCGCTGCCGGATTGAAGGGTTGGAAGAACATTCCCCCCATCCTTTACGTCACGATAAAGGTGCCAAGGCAGAACTTGGGAGTGATAACGAGGATCAAGCCGACCGAGATCGGTTCTCCGATACTTCATTGTGTCGTGCAGTCGCCGCCGGGCTCACCATCTGGCAGATGGCAGAACATATTCTCTGCGATCCAACTATCGTTTGGGACCATTTCCACGAGCGGTGAGAGGTTCAGCGACACGTTCAGAATCCAAATTACGGAAGACAAACTCAAGTGGGATGGGAGCGCACCGCTCATGGCGACGTTCATGGCTCCTGCATGGATGCTGCTGCTTGAACCCAAGGCGGCGGGGGTCGCCTTCGGGATCCAAAGCACTCCGGCCAGTACGTTCGTTTTTATGAATCGGCTCAGCCTCGATTTCAGCCTGTACACGACAAGCTTGGGAGACGAGCGAAACGTTTTCTTCGCGAAATTTCCTCCGAATCTGGATGAATCCACCACTCTCCGTGCCTTGTCAGACGGAGGCTACAACACGTCAGCCGCATCAAACGCGGCGGCTCGCACGCTGATCACGGCGAATGCTGACCCCAACACGGGGAGAATAGCATCTCTGGTCGGTCGCCTCGCAGACCTTTCCGAAGATGTGAAGAGGGAACTTCAGAGCGGAAGCGGAGTGGAGACTGTGCAGACATCTCCATTCCGCTTCACAGAGACGCTGGGTTCGAAGCCGCTGACGCTTGACTTTCCTGCACCGGTAAAGGCGCTCCAGCAAAAAACTAGGATCGCTCGAAAGTCATCCTACATAGAGGTAGAAGCCCCATTGGCTGACGCGACCATCTGGAAGTCCTTTCCCTCGTTCGTTTATCCAACTTTTTTGTGTTCGGGGACTCCATCGGCGTGGAACAGTTCGTACTTGAACTTGGATCGCCTGCCGGCCATCGACCCAGCGAAGAAAAGCGAACTTCAGTGGCTCCACACGCACGCCTCCGGCATGTTCAACACCAGGGAACGCGCGCAGAAGAACGGATCCGTCGTCGCGGGTTCGAAAACAGACGCTCGGATGGCGTTCAAAGAATCCTTATTCACCATGTTCATGGCCTTTACCGCATTACAGAATCAACAGGCACGGCTGTTTTCCCTCAACCATACCACGGCCGGAGGCGTGCAGGCTCTGATCTTCGTCTCTAATCTCAGGATGGACCTGGCCAATCACACCGTGGTCCTGGACGCCGCCGTTCTGCCTCTAACGCAAGACCTTGTACCACGCATCAGTTCGTTCTTGGTAGCGCTTTCGAAGCTCAATCTATGCCACATAACAGTCGACTCCGAAGAACTCACCCTCTGGAGACAAGCGTTGCCCGCTCTGGTCGAAAGGTGTCGAACATGGGAGCATCGAGCTGATTGCGAGTACTTACCCGAGTCCAGCATCCCCTTATCGGTAGAGAGCGGCCAGAGCGTAGTTTGCTCCTGCGGAAATGGTCGATTCCCGCCCAATTTCATCCTCGGCCTACCGCAGTGGAGCACGGTGTCCAACTACTTTGTACGAGCAGCCCTGTCTCCATGCTTTCAGACCCCATTCTCAGAGCCGCTCTTTGAATTTAAGTCGCTTCGTGGATGTTGGGCTTGCGGGAAAGAAAAGACCGACAGCGGAAGCACGCTTTTCTCGTGCGGAAGATGTCACAAAGCAAAGTATTGCTCCGCTGATTGCCAGCGAGCCAACTGGAAATCACACAAACCACATTGTAGGACTCCATCTTAACCGCGTCGCCGTTCGATCAAGTCCACGGGGCTAGGAAGGATGGATGAAGGACCTCGAGGAGGCGTGAGCAAAGCGTACCGCAAAGGAAGTCGGGACGAGTATGGGAAGGCGCGGCCGGAAGCGAAAAAATCCTTCGGGCTTAGAAGGTAGGACGTGTCGGTCAAGCCAGTGGCGGCGGAGCCCGGAGCTATAGGGACGGGTACGTGGCTTTTTACTTCCTGCACGCTGGGATCGAAATTGGTCAAGGGAAAGGTTTGTAGTAGGATGAGAGCGGATTAGCAGTTTCTTAACAGAACAAATCTACAAGCCTACATGTAGGATAAGAGATATCAAAGTAATATAGTTATACTGAGCTGCAACGTGATACTCAAGATAGATTCTAAAGGTAGACCCAGCTAGAATTTATATACACAAAATAGCGGCGGTAGCCCTGAGTGCGTGATGAGTAGTCCTCGAGCGGTAAAAGAGTAGCCTAAGCGTGGGGGGGGGGGAGGGGAATCACGTGACTGGGGGTGAACGGATGATCAAGTAACTTAGAAAAGAAAGAAAAGGAGGGCCTGGTATCCAGATCCTGACTGTAGGACTCGATCTTCGAGTGTAATTAAGCGCTATAATAACTGTTAGGTATGTGAAGAATGAATTAGTGGATGGATGTTATTATTTTTCTATTATTTTATATCTTATAACTATAGTGTTACAAAATAGTCGGTAAGAGTTTAGAGACGTACAATTCTTAGAATGTACTAGAAGAGGCTTTCTCTGGATTACAGTATCTGCTCCCTATATCAATAAATCAGGTATATTTATATAATATTCGCTATATAATTTTACTAAATACTCAGGCTACTGGTGCGATACCGAACCATGATTTCTCAGTGTATCTTCCTATTTTCGCGTCGAACAATACTATTTGTAGGATAGCACTGAGGTAATGGTTCGACTGATGCTAACTAATGGAGCTGAGAGGTCACCAAACTGTTAGCAGCTGCACATGTATGTGCAACACGATTCACAACTACCAGCCTATCAAATCAGCTGTCTACTAACGGTCTGATCTCGCGGCGCGGAACCTCGCTACCGTGTTCCCACGGCCTGCCAGTGCAAAGATGGGAACCTACCGAAGTCAACCTATTCACCAGTTCAGGTACCGAACTACTAGTCTTTTGTAGCGTCTAGACCGAACAGTAACCAAATCGTTTCCTGAAAGAACAATATACCAAGTCGATTGCAGTATGCCGTGAAAGCGGGCCATTATGGCTGTGGCCCGCCGTGAAGCTTCATGGTATCAACAGTAACCCTGGGGCTATATAGGATACTACAAAGCCCGGAGCGGGGCTCCAGCTGAAGCTGTGACGCGGATAATCGTCGAACGAATAAATGCTGCTGATTGAAGTAGCGATATACCAAGTGTACTTGCTGGCACGGGCTGCCAAGTATGGAATATCGTTGAATTCTTCGCTTGTCAGCGGCTGGACTAATAGCTTGGACTACCAGCTCCAGTCTGATCGATAGATTGCGTGTTGATTTCGATGTTAGCTCTATCTATATTAACAGATCAGGTAGTAAGTGGGTGCACGTTTCACATTATATAATGATCATTCACACGCTATATCACCCCTATTAAAAGAATGCTTCCAGGCAATTAAATGTATACTATAAGCAGTTAGGGCCATGCCACATGATGGGTTCTCGCTATATAAGAGCGTCAAACATGTCTTCTACACATAGACTTCTACACTGCACACACACTCAATCAATACATTCAATTCTTCATACTTGCCACTTCCTTACACAACCCCCCAACCACATCTCGTTCCCTCACCCCTCCCCCTTCCCTCGCCCCCGCTTTCCCACACCCTCGCACTTTCCTCGTCGACTACCGATGGATTCGGCTCCGCATCAATCCGGCCGGAACCTCGCTCTGACGGCGACGGACTCGCCATGACCTGTTCTGCGCGGAGCGGTATCCTGAGTGTGCACGCGGGGAGACGACGACCCTCCCAGTTACCTTCGGACAGGGCAACACCATTGCACCTCGCACCACATTTTCTGAGATCCCTACCTCGTACTCTCTCTTGCCGACTACGACGGTTGCGCATGTGTGGTCAGATCGTGGCGGCAGCAAGCCTGAATTTTGGCACATCGTTATGGGTACAGTCACACATACACAACCTAGAAATGGAATCCCGCGAACGAACCGGCCATCGAACGAGGGGACGTCTTTCCCCGCTTACCAGGCTTGTGTTATGCGGTAAGGCTTGTTGTGCGGGTTGTGTAGGTAAACAAGAATCCGCCGATGGGGAAGCCAGTTGGACGTGTCGAGAGATCCTAGCGCGGTATAGCCGTCATGAGCTGGGGAGATCTCGACCATCCGCTTTGTCCTTTGCATGGAACTGTCAGCTTTGGACGATATCGTGGACGCATTCTTGTCCTGTTCCTGAGCTTCGACGTAAGCCTGATTGCAGGATGCTATGGTGAATCATGGAAGAGGCTAGGTTCCCCGTGTGTTCTGCTACGGTACTTGGAGTGAGAGCTTGGATGCATCAGCACGGATTTGCGAAGCGTGACGTGCGTTCCTTCCATACTAGAGGCCGTGATGGAAGCGAAGGACGATTCCTCGCCCTCGACGGCTGGGCCTGCGGCAGATAGCAACCCAAGTTGCCCCAGGAAGAGGACGCTCCACCTCGACTCGCACCAAAGCCTGGAAGGCGGTCGTGACCATCGGTAGGCATCGCATCCACGCTTCTTTCCCAACGTGCCGACTTGGAGCACATCCACGCTGCGTCCGAGGCCAGATGGCTCTTCCGAGCCACACATGCGCCAAATCGAACCGGTACTTTCAGTGACGGGGAGATTCGAGGGGGAAGGGGATATCTGGCCCACCCTGCAACGTTCGCACATGCAAGGCGGCAATGAAAAAGATTGTATTGTACGCTATGGTGGGCTCTATCTACACTGGGAACGCGAGATAGGAGGCAACAAGGAAGATGGAGTGGAGGAAAACCGTATGGACGCCGCAGCGATGGTGGGGAAAAGGTAGAAAGAGGCGTTGGGAGAGCCTGGCCACGGTGGATGACGCCGAGGATTCAGATGTTCGCAGGCCGCGGACCGCAGCGACCGAGCGCATCCAAGGATACTAGGACTCCATCCAGGTGCCGCGGATGAGTCGTATGGCGCGCCGAATGAAGCGAGGTTGCCGCAAGCATGCCGTTCCGGACGACAAACGTGGAGGCCCGGCTGTTTATGGCGGTAGAACCCAGGCTAGGGTTCGTGAGAGTCGGATGTTGCGACGGTGAGACGAGATGCTGGACGTCGTGAGGGCTAGTAGAAGCGCAGGTTTCGTCTCACTGGAACCAAGGTGCCTTGACCCCAGTGCGCTGCCACCCATGGGTTACCTGGGGCGACGGGAATTCGATTGTGAGGGCCGATGAGCTCTTCTCGGCCGGTGCTCTCGCCACTCGGCTCGACCTCCTCAGCGACACGCTGGATCTCCGCCTCGGGCGTCATGTCCGTCCACGCCCAGTCGAGATGCCAACCTTCACCGCTGAGGAGGGCGAGGACGGCACGAACGAGGGCTTCGCACATGAAACGAGCGCCCGTGAACTCGCAGCCGATCCAGAAGAGGACGCAGAGCGACAGAACGGAGAGGGGTGCCGTGAAAATTGAGAAAAACGACCGACCGTTCCACCAGGCGGCCATCACGTCCCAGAGGGGGGCCAAGGCAGCCGCAATGAGTAGAAGGATAGGTCTGTAGGCATCGACCGGGCTCAGGAGGAGCTGCACGACCTCCTTGTCGCCGTAGAGGACAACCTCCCCACCACCACGTTCCCTTTCTTGGCCGGGCATGTCGAAATGGGGGGGCTGGAAAGGGATGGAAATGCTGCGAGAGATACGATTGCAGTGGGATATGTGAAGGTATTCCGGCGCTGTGGCCTTGCGAACTGGTAAGGGGCCTTAAATCGTCGCGCGGGAAGCGAAGCAGGAGCCAGCCAAACGGCATCCGACACGAGCAGGGCGAGAGGCCATGTCTCACTTCAGCTGGCCGACCGCGATCACCTGAGGCGGCTTCCCGTGTGTTCAGAGTTGTTCTGCGCACGCAAGGTGGTCCCCACGCGAATGCATCGGTGCCTACCCCACAGGATGTCCCGTCATGGGTCGCGGTCTTGGGACAATATCGAGCTGGAGCCTGGTTGGCTGCGCGATGGAGAGATGCCGACAGCCGATTGGCCGCCAGCTACGCATGCATGCATAGGACTGGTCCCGCAAAAAGGCATCGTCGCATGAAAATGAAAATGTGAGCTCCCGTCGCAGTGTTGCTGCGCCTGGCCGTCCTCTTACCGCCTCTTACCGGGGGGGAGAGCGAGGCGGTGACCATGCGCTGCACCGCACCGCTCTATTGCCGTACAGCTCGGTGTCCCCCTCCTGTCTAGCAAGGTCCACATCTCGACAAGCATAGGCAGGCAGGTTACGGAGGCTGGGCCCAAAGCACCGAGCAATCAATAAAAGGACGCCCAAGTGGAACAGTCTCAAACCCGCCGACAGGCAGCAAGGCCTCATGGACGCGGGATGTGATTTGGGAGCACCTGCAAAGGGAAAGATGGAAACCAAATTGACATACGTACGGGAAGCGGCATAGACAGGACGCTGTGTGACTTCGTCGACGTCAAGATCGTCAACGTACATGTTTGCTCCCACCCATGTCCCCTTCACTCCCCTAGCTTCGACTGACCTCCAATCGCAGAGCGGAAATCCATCTCTGGCGTGGCGAAATGCGACGCATCAACTCAGCCTCAACAAGCCACAGAACCAGCACCAGGGTGAGCCAGATGTTGCACATCCCTCTGATGCACAGAACCATCTCCGCCACGACGATCCAGAGGATGGAAACGAGGAAGCCGTCGACGAGGTGCTCCCTTCCGTAGAAGACCCAATGCAACGGCCTGCGGACAACCTTCCAGATAGTGACCATCCAGCTTGCCACCTTGGCGACCTCGGTCACGATCCTCACCACCCTCGTAGCCGAGAGCTGCAGAACCCCCCTCGCAAACAGCGGGCTCCTGTTCACCAGAGAGGCGGAGAGCTCAGAAGCCTTGCTACATCAGCACCGCGCAGACAACATTGCGGACTACATACCGTCCGCCACGCAGAGACGACCACCTCCAGCCCCTCGCCAGATCCGAGCCTGTGGGAGGCATCTCCGACCACATCAGAGAGGAATGGCCACACACCCTCCCACACGGCGCGCCCGTACAGACTCAGCAAGGTGGCACAGACGAAGACGGTGAAGGTTGTGGAGGGCGCCGGCATCTCTTGCAGCGCACGTTTGTGTTCGGAATGTGGTGTCGGCAGCGAACGTTAGCTCGGCGTAGTGTAGGGGGTAGTATACAGCTCTCACCGCCGTGACGATGCAAAGGCTTGGGTGTGCGAGACGTGTGTGAAGAAACGTTCAGCGAAAAGACCTTGCGAGCAACGATAAAATGCCGTAGACGGCGATGGCAGAACCGACTTCCGAATTTATCGCAGTGGCCGTGCCGAAGCTCGAGCTCGAGCCCTGGACCCGGATACCTCTCAGGCCGCATCAGAAGCTGAGACCCGACGCTGCTTGCATCCACGCCAGATGGGCAGCCGTCAATATCCCGTGTTCCATTTGCTTTTTCGTGCTTGGTTCGGGAGCGCGCAGTAGCCCAGACGATGAGAGCACGCACCTTCACGTTTCACCGCCTTCGACACTGGGCGGCTCACACCGGCCCGGGCGCCTCTGGAGTGCCTATAACTCAACGGCTCGTCCGTAGAAGTCCTCTTCTACCTGCGGCAGACATCCAGCAGCCCACACATCTTTCTCTCCAGTGCAAGCGGTTAGAGGTGGCGTCTGTCACATACGCGGCAGTACCATCACACGAGCAACCGTTCCGTTCAGCACATTCTTACGTACTTTTCATCACCAGAGCCAGGTCTCCGCTGCCCAGCAGCTAGGCAGTCGGCTGGAGCATATCCTGTTGCCGGCACATCAACCGAAAACCACAAAAGGTACGCCATGGTAGGCCGACCGGTGTACAACTCGACGCTGACCAGACGTTACAGCCCCCAGATGGCGCGCTCACTGCCTTGCGTGGGCTGCTGACGTCGACGCAGCCCCATGCCATCCTCAGCAGCATGCCCAGGGACAGGCGTAGTTATCTCGACATGCTGGATGGTCGGGATGCAGGTGAAGAAGATGCAGATGGGGACATGACGGTGGCATCTTTGGAGAGGGGCCTTCTACCACCGGAGCTGCTGCTCGATGTCTAGGATCACGCCATCGAGCAACACTGGGCCCACGAGAGATCCATCACGGGTTGGAACCAGGACACCTTCTTCGCCAGCTGGAGTGCCAAAAAGTTCCTCCGGGAGCCCCGGGACATCTTGGTGCTGAGGATCATGTTGAGCGCCAACGTGAAGTGCCCAGACTGCCTCCCGGTCGCGGCGAGGGCCGACGAAGCGAGTCCAATTGCCCTCAGTAGTGCATTTCTCCGTCGCAGCAACTTTGTTTTTGTGGGATGGCAGTGGGACGACGAGTAGGTCGGAGCGTTGCGTACCTTTGCAGCGTCGCTATCCCAGCCCCAACGGCCAGGATTGGGACAGTTACGGCAGATCACTGCGCCGTGGTTCTCAGGGGCATTGCTATTCCACAACATCCTTCGTCTCCTTCTCGATGCCCCATCCATCCAGGAAGCCACGCTTGGGCTGCGCTCAAACGACGCTCCCCTCTCGGATGCAGAGCGCCAGCTGAAGTGGGTCGAACTGGGGGAGGTCCTTGCTCGAACCGGTACCAAGAAAGTTACATTCGTCTTGAGCTTGGCAGCTAGGCTGGATTCAACCACGGACTTTTTAAGATTTCAGGACTGGGCCCTGAACCTGTGACGTGATGTGAAGCACGCGTTCGCCATCGCGGGCAAACCCAGCGTCACGGTACGGCTCGACAAGGACAAGGAGTGGGCCCAATGGAGGGACGAGCTGATTGAAACCATCGAGTTGTAACGAGGGACCCTCGACGCGTGATCCTCACGCGGGCTCTCCTTCTAGCGGAAACGTCAGCGTTCTTTGACACTCCATTCATCTTTCGTTCGTGGAAGGAAGGAACCGTGGCATCCGGTAGGAGCTGCGTTTTGCACTGGCTCGGTGTGGGAGCGATGGATCGGTCCTAGGATAGCGGCGCTCTGGCGCACCGTGTGGAGCGCGATGGCGAAGGCAATGGCTCGGCACCAACTGAGCTCGTAGAGCAGATACCTGTAGCTCGTCTCCATAAAATCTAAACTGTCCTTACCGTTTTTTTCGTTCCACCCTGTTCCCTCGGTGGCCCGCTGCCGCACGGAACGGCGAAGGTACGCTCCCCCGATGTGAGAGCACAGCAGGAAGAGCGAGCCCCGGTGCGCAAAGGCACCGGGGAAGTGGCGTGAAGAGCACGATCAAAGCATCTCACGCGGTACGTGTGGTGAAGAAGTGACTGATGGTATTCCGGAGAGCTAACAAACTAGGTACAACGATAACTTGTCATGATAATACTCTGGTGCGCAACGTTCCCACCGTACGATCATTCTCTGGGTGTACCGCTTTCCACCACCCACGCATGTTCTCCGTATTCTCCCCCCCTGACCTGCGACCCATCGTGTCCTCCAAAGCGGAGTCTAGTTGGCCTGGCTTCGGTGTGCTAGGCAGTAATAGGGTGGTCCAGGCTGCCATCTTCGCTGGTTGTTGCATCGAAAGCCATCCCGATTGATACCGTTGCAGCGTTGGGGAGGATGAAGCACGTCGTCTCCCGCGCGGCCACCGCGCATCAGAGCCAGCCCGTACACGACGGCTGTAGCTCCCACTACGTAGATGATGTCAACGAGCATGGTGGAGACTTTGTTGACTGATCTGGTCTAGTGTCAGAGCAATCCAACAAGTGGTAGAGACGGTCGTACCTGGGATTCTTGAGCTCGATGTTGAAATCGAATGATTGCTTTCCGCGGGATGGAAATCGATCTTTGCTGGCTTGGTGCTTGGTAAGATCTGTGTTGGGCTGGAAGAAAGGGGAATCCGGTCGCAAAGAAAGTACTATGTAGTTCGTCCCCGGCACCACAGACCCCAGCAACCGCCACGCATCGTTCCCGAGCTTGGGATGCGGGCGGTCGGCGAGGCGTTGTGTTGGCCTAGGTGAGACAGTTTGGTCGGCAGCGCAAACGTCGTTGAGAAAACGGACCGAGCGACATGCATTGTCTTCTGGTTTGACTTTGGACATAACATGCCTAGCTCATTCGCAAGCTCTGTGGGAGAGGGAACCGCGGGCTGTTTGCTTCGGTACCACGTTTCCGAATCTCAAGAGGTAGGTTCTCAACCTGACTTGCATCGAAACACCTTGGCGTGGGACCGTCTGCGTGCTCCTCCTACTGC
>Ga0247757_10001675_pt1 | contig 13637 bp, 11 predicted proteins | sample UWRJL126311R4_FD_180929 | JGI IMG/M metagenome (GOLD analysis project Ga0247757, IMG submission 180929) | Plant litter microbial communities from Arlington Agricultural Research Station in Wisconsin, United States - UWRJ-L126-311R-4 | ecosystem: Environmental > Terrestrial > Plant litter >...
TGAATCCGTAGCTCATCTGCGGCTTGAATCAACATTTCCTATGGAAATGTTATTCTACTAACTAGAACTAATAGATAAGAGACTGCCACATCTTAACTAAGCTTACATTCATGCAGCAAGTTATCAATCAAGTTTTATCTAAGGCCGAATACTTGATTGTCGAATCCTTACTGCTCCGTTCTAGGGGCTTGAAAACAATCTCTGTGTTATGATATGGGTCTAGCAAATACACAACTTACAAGCAGTGAGACCTCGTCCGAAAACGATGGCGAATTCTATTTGGTTTCCGTGTCTGCCCACCCCACCTCCAGACCCCATACAATCATCGCAAAAAATCGGAACCGTCGATTTGGTCATCAGCGAGAACTTTGCTAGTTTTGAATACCTCGTGCTCCTTTATGGAGCGATCGATTAGTTGCTGTAGCTACTGTTCGTACCTTTTTCGCCGTGTTTCAAGGGCTTCAATATTAGCAGCTGGGACTTTGTTAGAGTCTCCGGTCTGCAACTTCCCAAGCCTAGTCGATAAACATCCAAAACACTATTTAGCCTCATTTGTGCTGCTTCAAAATATTAGACGTTCTCTTTGTACCAAAAGTTCACAGCGGAATTGGATTTCTAGGTCGATGTCCAAAGCGGCTACCTTGTGGATCGCCTTGATGCGAAGAAATATCAAGCATGCGTTAATACCAACATTATCAAAGACATCTCCAACACCGAAAAGTACGTCTATCTCCTTAGCATAGGTATAGAATTAACCCTATATACGACTGCTAATAGTAGTGTGGCGCACACTATCTTAAGCAACTAAGTAATATTTTAACGCCTGCCAATTATGTACAACATTGGAACCTCCTAGGGGGTATAGTGGCCGCACCGGGCACTGGTAACCAGTCCTCAGTCCTTATTTGTGAGGGTGTTTCTTGTGATGAACTGCCATGTCGCCATACATTGCTTGTCCAGCTCCTACCCTTCTCCAAGTAAGGGACGCGAAGAGTGGAGAGAAGTGGTCGTGTAGGACATTATCGTACCAAAGTAGTTCCAGCTTAAACAAGGGACCCCTAGCGTCAGCCAGTTTTTATTATTTTGTTTGATTTTTATTGGGGGGTTTCGGGTTTAACATAGCATAGGATATAGGCATCATATTAATGTTTCTATTAGAGAAAAGCCTGATGATCGAAGCTCGAAATTGTGGCAGACGCTGCTGGAAAGCACAAAAACAGTACAAAACAGTGTACAAGAAGTTCGAAGTGTCGTTATTTGGAACTAGAAGCTACACTACATAAAGAGTTCAGTTTGCCGATGTCATCGTGAGAGAGCTTTCCATTGCTCTTGACATAACAGAAAGTGATTGCAAATACGGCAAAGGCGAAACAGTATGGGTACAAGTTACCCAGAACTGTCAGATCAGAGTCTTAAAGCGAAGCGAGGCTTAGGAGGGTCTCATAGCATGCAGAGATTAGGGAATGAGGGCAGACGGATGGTATGTCACAAAAGTGCGGGCTCGAGTGCCAAAGATGTGGCGGAGAGTCGGTAGCTAGTACCATTGTTGGGAGGACTCGTCGAAGAAGCGATAACTGGACCAGAGGAAAATTGACTGGGCGGGGATGTTATGCTACGAGTGCCCGAGAGTCAGGAACAAGTTCGTTGAGTGCTCACCAGAGGTGGCTTGAGATACAGTCTGTGCTTCAGAGAGTATCGTCGAAGAGGACGCTAAGTCCGTGTCGAGATGGCGCGGATATCGATGCGGTTCATAACGGGCATAGGAGAGATCTGTTTGAATAGCTCCACAAGAGTAGTGCGTGTTCTGAAGGAAGAGGCTCCTTCGAGGGTTAGGAACGAGCATGGTGATCGAGGTTAGGCCGCTAGTTTCGATTAGCTTGCCAGAGGTGATAACAATGATGAAGTGGGCGACAGAATCGGAGCCTTGTGATGGCTCGAAAATGACTGCGTGAGGTGTCGTGCGGTAGTAGTCATCTTGATCGATGGGTCGGGCTGGGTGAGGAGTGAGAACTCCAAGGTCGGCAAGGCGAGCAATCAGGCTGGGGGTCCAAGTATTTGGCGGGTAGGTCGGGAGGGTAGAAGTCTGGTTAGCAATGGAGGGATCATTTAATCTGTTGTGGTTACAAAATTTCAGGGCCTGCGAGAAGTCCCAATGATTGTGTGCAAATCTAGACGGGTAGGGGTGATTCTGGGGAGGTGAGTCACCAGAGAGTTGGTCGCCGATTTCCTGGGCGTGCCAGGTGGGCGGGGAGAGCTCGAACGAGAGATGGCGAAGAACTTCGTCATTTCCGATCTGAGTGTAAGAGCCAAGAGGTCGAGATGCAGGAAGTACAGCGGAGGTAAAAGAGGCCATGCAGCGAATCCAGGATTCGAGTATGTTGAGGTTCGTCTCAGGGATGGACATCATGAAGAAGTAGGGGTTGATGTCAGCGAAATCGGTAGTCGGAATGGGGAACATAGATCATGTTCCAGCGTGGGAATGTGTTGATATAGTACCTATTTCTCGTTGATTAAGAAGGGTGGTAAATCGGACGTTGAGACAGTTTGAGTAGGCAATGTTGTTGGGAGATAGGCCGAAGAGGTGCCCAGGAGTGATGTTGCGAGTGATGCCGTCGGGGAAGGTGACAGATGCAACAGGGAAGCGGGTGTACAAGTACTAGTCAGTGCTCAAGGGAGTATTGCCTGGTAACTTGGCGAGTAGATCGTGTAATCTGAAAAAAGTTCCGGTCGTGAAGAAACGACCAAAGTCATGAGTGAATGAGAACCCAGCGAGGGATCCTATCGAGACGAGGTTGGAAGCGCGATCGTGATAGAAGCGGAGAGCTTCAAAATCGAGGGCGGCGAATGTGGGGACAGGAAGATCAAGGAAGCGATCAAAGAATTGGTTGACATAGAAGTTCTGCATTACGTCGCATGCGTGAGATGAGGCGTGTAGTCGGAGACTAGCGTCATTGTGGAAGAGCAAGGCGACGTACATGGCGTAAGTGTAGCTAGTAAGCGAAGAGGGAGATGCACATGGGTGGCTGCTGTAAGTCGAGGAGGTGACTTGTCGTTGTATTGAGTATAACCAGGAGAGAAGTGGCATACGGTGGTCGGGTACGACGTTGAGATTGAAAAGTGCGCCTTCACCAGAGAAGATGGTGCTTTCGGGTCGGATAGCAGAGATTATGTCGTGCAAAGGGTTGGGTGGGACGGGAGCGTCAGAGTTGTGCGCGTGATCGGTGGGAACAGAGATGGGCGGGGGGGCCGGAATCTCGTTCTGAGACGTGTCGCGGGATTGGGCGGGCGTCGCTATGGTGAAAGAAGGAGAAATAACATTGAGGAGGGGCGTTCGTAGAACAAATTCCAGTCCAAATAGAGCCTGCAAAAGACAGTAGAAAATCCTTGAGAAAAGGAATGCGGTAGTGTAAGAAGCAGTTAAGCATCAGGATGAGGGCGGCTTAGCTATAGCCCTGACAGAGCAAATCCACAAGCCTAGCGGGAGAGATTTCGAAGTGATATGATTGTATTGAGCTAGAAAGTGATACGCGAAGATAGAGTCCAAAGGTAGAGTTTGTATACACAGATTCGCGCGCCAAAGAGCCTAAGCGTCCAACAATAGAAAACCACGTGACCTGAAGTGAAAAAGAAAGATCACGTGATCGGAAAGTGAAAGAAAGGAAAACCGCCATGAAGGTCCTGCCAGGTAGTATAGGCTCTACAGCGAGTATTTTCAGGATATCTTAAGGAACTCTAACCACTACTTTACCTACTAGGATAGTCTTTAGGCGCTAGTACAAATGAAAATAGCTGCTAGCTTTTTAAAAACAAGCCCAGGGGAAACAAAAACCTTGGTCAAACCAGAAGAAAGCTAAGAGAAGGCTGAATTAGCTCCAATATAGTAGTGTTTCAGTGTCTACACTATACCTATTAAGTTTACAGACCACACAAACTCGCAAACTTTGTGTGGTATGTGCATTATTGTCGGGAGGATGGTACTGCCTTCTCAATGGCTAGTGAATTGGAAAACAAACTCAAGCAAGGTATCTAAGGAGTTTAATCGATAAAGAGACGTATTTTCCTACCTACTTAAGAACTCAAATAGATAAATCCGAGTAAGAAAATGTAAGCTAGGTTAATATCTATATTTAGTACTTGCTCAATCTCATTTCCGCATAAATACATCGTCCCCTCCCCGCTTGACCATTCTTACCACAGAATCTCTCTTCGTATTTCGATTTGGCAACCATTAATCAGAGAGCTGAGTATAATATCTAGTTTTGTTCTTAGAGTACGTCTAGAGGGTTAAGATATCTCAGAACCAGTAGCAAGAGCCTGTTACAATCGAAATTGGATCACAGATAGATATGCAGATCACCAAAGCTACATACCAGGCCGACCTGGATGAATTGCACAACAAGAGCCAACGCAACCGACTTACTATCGCTATTATCGGCCAGACAATGGCATCCGAGATTTGGCATTATGCCATAACACAAGGAAGGCTACGACTAGTATTAGACATGCCTTGGATGTTATTACTACTCTATACAAGCCAGCTGACGTATAAATAACTGCCAAGGCAGATAGAATTCTCTTCAAAACCATCCACCACGAGAAAAATGGTAGAGACCACCAGATCGCGTAATGCATTATCCAATGGAGAGTGGACGATGAAACATGAGACCCCATTAAATCGTCAAATAAAAGGATTTTCCCCGCCCATACAGCAATGAGCTCTAACTCAATCAATTTAGTTGAACACAAGAGATGCTGAACAACTTCGAGGACAAATTTCCCTCTCCCGAGAAAGATACATGAAAGCAAGCCCGCATCAAGAAATAAAAAGGAGGCATCAGGAGGAGCTCAGTAGCCTCCATGATTACAGACGCATCCTACGACTTCAAAAGGTTGATTAAAATGCCATATCTCAACAGTCTTATCACAAAGTCATGCCTGGGCGTACTTCACGATCGCTGAGAGCGGGTCCCGTCGAAACGCATACACCTTTTGACATCTTCTTTTGAGAAGAAAAATGCCAATATGATGGTTGTCATTACTTAACAGTGACTAAATGTACCCATTGCGTTCCGAACTACCTTTTTCCATTAAAGTAACTCCGTAGCGACGTACACAACGCGTCAGCACGCAAAGACTCATCGGGTTTATAGAACGCACTATGTAGAGCATTATGTCTTATTTTCAAGAACATGTGTCTACCTAAGCGCCTTAGGACCTTCCAGGAGTACTGTATCTTAACTCCAAGAATATGCTAAGAAACGCCAAGTATGAGAACGTAGAGAATTTGAGCGAGGCCAGACATATCCGACAGAGTATTCGCTCGCGTATGGTCAAATCGAGCTCCATTTCTCAAGCTGTACTAGGAATTTTTTCTCGCCTTGCTCTGGGTGAAGCTTATGTTATGCGTGAGTGGGCATATAGGCTTCTACCGATCACGTGACAACAGCCCCTTAAAGAACTCTTGGAACGGAATTGGAAGGATGGAATCGTATACTAACACAGTAAAAAAAAGTAAATATATAAAGACAACTTTATTGTGCAAGCAAACATTTGCTCCATATGTTGAGTTCAGGTTCAAAGTGAAGGACCGGAGGGCTGCGAGGGCACTGATCCGAGCGTCAAGGCTTCCAACGTCACGTTACACCACAACACCCCGGATCAAGGTTATTCAACATCATACACAGTTGAAACTTTGTGGATTCATAAATCTTCATTGTTGAAGTCCTAATCTGCGTCTCAAACCATTCAAATGTCTCCGGTCCATTCATAACGAGCAGGCAGCTTCAGTGACTCATTCCAACCACCCTCAAACTACATAGGATCCATAATGGTGTAAATCAGAAAGAATCAATGGGCTCATCGGATAAGAGCCTATGATTTACGCGCACTCACACCATTTTTAGATCACCCTCTATGTTGTGATCCACTTGGCAAGGCTTCAGTGATCCAAAAACAAGCCTGCGGTGCGGCACCTGGGCTCTGCTTGATAAGGTGAATACAGAAAAGCCCCCCACTGATCCCTGGGGGTCCAGCCGTGCGCCCGCCGCGCCGTCTAGTGTAATTACGCCTCCCGTGATCTCAGACACAACACCCCACCAGTAAACAGAAGAGCGTCTCCCACCCAAAGCAAACCAACGCAGCCACTTTTACAACCTCCAAACGTCCGCCACCACACCACTTTACTACATTACCAAACACTCTAACCACCGCCATCAACATGCCCGCCCTCAGCAAGCCCGCCACCCCCCAGCTCCTGCGCCTCAGCCCCGAACTCCGCAATTTGATTTACCGCAAAGTCTTTGGCACGGCAGGTTCAAAGCGGCTTGATCTTCTCAGGACATGCCAACAAATTCACCAAGAGGCAGCAAGCCTCTTTTATTCAATTTCAAATTTCTGCGTCGACCTGAATTCGCCTGCAATGGTAACAAACGCAGTTCTTCCCCCGATTGATGACCGCTACGTGCGGTTCATCAAAAAAATCACAGTGAACCTGCGCGCGGGCTTTCCAGCCCTCCACTCTGTGCAAGCGGCCGCTTCCCGACTCACTCGGCTGAGTGGAACCGGCATCGAACTCGAGGCCATCACCCTGGCAATCGGTGCCGCTGAAGGTGTTTCACCAATAATGAACACCATTTGGGACGACTCGATCATCCCGCTTGACCATCCCATCGTCGCCGCGTTCGCGCACTTGCTGGAGACTGGCGCCGCAAAGGTCGTCCAGCTCCGTCTTCAAGGGGCATGGCTCGCTAACGGTGCCGCTGCCCAGCTCAAGGCACGGTTTGGATCGCGGCTTCAGTTTGCCGCCACCGACGGGACTGTCATTGCAGAGACAGATTCCCTGAGCCAGCTCGAGAGGACCTCTACCGGAAAGACGGCTTCTCGCATCGCCTTGGGGGCTGCGGTCGAAGATCGCTTCTTCGACCCAGCCCAGCCATCCCCGATCTCCGACCCTGGATTTGCCGGCCTCACTATCGGCGACCTTTTTGGTGCAGACGCCGACTGGGAGGGCGATGAGGATGAGGAAATGACCGACATTGGCGAAGAGTTTGATATGGCTGACGAAGAAGAGTTCATCACGGATGACGAGACCAACGAGACGCAGGAGATGGAAGAGGACGATCTCGCAGACATTGACGTTGACCTGGATGAGGATCTGATGCCGATCGATGAAGACGAGTTCGACCACTATGCAGACAGCTACAACGAGATGGCGCGCCAGCAGTCCATCCGCAGGGAGGGTAGCGCCAGCGTCAGGTTCCTCATTAACATGGCCCCCGAGTTGCTATAGGTCTTCTGGTTCAGTTGACTACATGACCCAGCGCAGTTCGAGTACGACGCTATTTCATTGAGTAGGAGCTGGTGGTCACTAAAATGGTTTACAACAAGCGTCATGGTGGTTTAAGCAGTTGAAAAGGCGCTTGAGGAGTCATAATATGGATGGGCGGGTTTTGGGAATGACTGTGTCCATCAAGGACAGTCAGGGCACTCGGCGTCTACAGCATTTCGACGTTCCTCACCGGCTACAAAGCGTTCGCACATGTATAGTACTTTTAGAGAATCCAAAAATTCTACATCCAACCACACTGACCCCACCTCGTTCAAATTGTGATATGCGCAAACCCTCCCCTGCCCCCTTAACCCTAGCTTCCAGCATACTTTCCAAAGACACCAAAACAAACCACGGAGGCCATGGCATTGCGGAGATACAGGCTCAGAAATTAGAAGTAAAGGTATGGTTTTTTCATATGGAGAATAGCGTTGATGCTACTGATACTGAGTCACAAGCCACTCAACACCATTCCTAGTGGACATCCTTCGCCATCCGGCACTCTACCTCAGCCTGCTCCAGCTACACCTCGCGAGGTCCCGCCCAAACCGCCTCCCAAGAACTATGCGTCCAAAGAGTCTGCCTTGTTTGAGGCCCTAGTGAAAGACTTCCAGTCTCTGACCGTGTCGGAAGCTAGAAGAAGATATGGCTTACAGGCATCATCGATCCTCGAGGCAATCGACAGGGTGGAAGAGGATACACAGACGCATTTAGAAAACAGTATAGACCTAGACAACATGATGGTCATCGAGGTACTGAGAAGAAGCGACGAGAGTCTACGGCGCAGAATCCGTGAGAGCATTGAGAGGAAGGAGGTAGAAGAGAAGGCAACCAGGGCTGCACGCCGACCATCCCCCAGAACCAGTCGAAGATCACACGCAGCGCCGCCGTCCCACGGGTACGAAGACGAAGGAGGCGACGAGAACGACGGGGACGACGAGGGCGACGAGGCCCAGCGCACACACGCCAGCCGCGAGAAACGCCCATACCACCCACCGCTGAAGCAGCACGCCCTCGCCCAGCATGATACGCACCACCACCGAGAAGACACCGCCCACACGCCCTCGCCAGGGCCCCGGAAAAATCTCGAGCCACTCCGCAGAAGCAACCGCATCATGGGCTCCCTCTCCCTCGTGCAGGAACAGATACTCCAGCAGGTCCACGACCAGAAGAACCAGCTCCCGAGCCCCAAAACACCCCCCAGCGCCTGGAGAAGCTGGTCCCCCGTGTTCTGGCACTCAAAAAACGCCTCGCAAACGGATCTGCGGCGTCCCAGCATCGAGCGGGCCCGGCTGGAAAGCGCGAGCCCACGGCGTCTGCGCAAGAAGTCCAAAGATGTGGCTACCAGCACTCCCACAGCTACCTGTAGCGTACCGTCCACCTCACACACCGACCTCGAGCACAGCGGCCCCGAGCGAGGCCGACCGCGCCTGCGCCGGGCCCGGGACACACGTGCACCATCCTCTCCAGGCCATGCCATCCTACCACCGGCAGCAGTAAACGAGAACAGAAGAGGTTCGAGAGATACGGACTCGCCATCACCGCGTAGGAACGCGCATGCCCCCTTTCCGGACGCAGAGGGCCTGGGGGGCAGCGCGGGGACGCCGCTTCTCCCGGGGCCGCCCTGGAACACGCTGCCTGCTGCGCCGAGTCCGCTGAGTACATGTCAGAGACCGGTAGCGTCGCCGGAGACGCAGTCGCCTGAAGAGCGGAGTGGGAACTACGTGGTCTCGCACCATGAGGCGGTGGTGGGTTCAGCGGCGCGGGGACTGGTCGTACAGTCGGGTATTTCACAGGATGCGGCACGCGAGGACGGACGGGGCGGCGAGTGGAGCCGTGGTAATGATCCTGGAGGTATGGTGGGAAAGAGGGCAGTGGATGAAGCGGAGAGGATGGGGAATCTAGGAGGGAGGGACAAGCGGCAGGGGCAAGGCGTCAAGACGATGGTTTTCCAAGGGATACGTGGGGGGCGGAAGGTATACGAGGGGGACTCTGAGTGTGAGTAGGCGTGAGGCGATGGATTGAGTATCTTGCAGGACCATAATGCGGAGGGACGACTGGGATGCTGGCTGTTGGTGAAAGCGTGTGCGCCGGAGACGGCGGTGATGTGATGTGGTGATATGACACTTAGAGTCTGTTTAGAACAATTTTGAGGACATGCATTTTTGCGGAGTAAGCCAGAGGATGTATGTGCTGGGGCTGTACTACATGGCCGCAGTTACGGCGCAGTGACGTTCCCTTTGTACACCCATCTGATACACATACCACAGGAGACGCTAGCCCCGCCCCAAAGCCATCGAGAGCACATGCCAGATAGCAGAGCATGCCCTCACATGTCTCCCCAGGTCTCTCCCTATGCACAAACACTCGCAGATTAATAGAGTCTCTACTGCTGATGACCACAGCACGCAGCACAGCCCCCGACCGCGTCTGGCCTAACCAATCATCCTTCCTACCCCACACGCAGCTCCACTTCCGACGTCTTCGCCCCGAGGACCTTTTTTCCGCCTCACCCAGCAGCCCGTCTAACGGCATTGCTTACCACGCTCAAGCAACTGCACGTCCCGCTGCGCCCATGGCTTGGGCGAGAACGTCTTCCTAGTTAGCTGGAACGCCGTGCGGCCATTGCTTTCTTTCGAGGGGGATCGATATACGTACAGAGCATCCAGTGGCCAGGGCCCTCGGCGTCACGGTATGACATACCATATAGCTAGTTACGGCAGGCGGCTGAGTAAAGCTGGGATAGCGTATCCGTGGGTGAAGCCCGGATGCGTCAGATGATTGATGGCAAGACACTTGCTCGAAGCAGATGGCATCACGTGCGGCATGGACTAGTGGCCGTGGTTACAGGTTAATTTCATATGTACGTGTGCTGCTATTATGCTCATCGTGCATCGTCTACTCGGACACCATGACATGCCCACCGATGCAATTTCCGTCTCCATGCTCCGTTGCCCATTGTCAAAGAGCGGCTTGTGTGTGTGTAAAGACCCCATCGTAAAGACTTAAAAGCCAGTCTCGTGAGCCCTACAAGCGATGGAAGGATGCGCTAACGTGCCGTGTACCGTGCTCGGCTACTTCCACGTGTAGCAAAACAATCTCAGGGTGGTTGCTGAATGGCTACTCCGAGCCTGCACGAGTATTGCGCCGCAGGTAGGGTTTTGTTTCAAGTTAATGCGGGGGATGACTGATGTTGGAACGCCGATGGAGTCGAGCAATTCAGCAGCAGCGGACCGGAGTGTCGAGGCCGCGCGTACCCAGAGATCGATGATACTCGGAGAGGCTGCCATCAAGCGAAGAAAATCAAGTGCTGACCATCGGCTCCATGTTGAACGAGCGAATGCGCACTTCGCTCCACCTGTCACGATGTTGGCATACAACAGAATGCGCGTGGCCGGCAAGCGATTGGCGCATCTAAAAGATGGTGCATTTTAGCAAAACGGCAGGTGTAGGCGAACAGAAAGATGCGTTGTGAATATTATTCTTCGTTACTGGTGAGAGAAAAAGTCGTCTGTCGAGGACTCGTCGTCTTGGGGTATCATCTCGCGCGCTCAAAGGCAAGAGGTTCTTATCCAAACAACATGTGATGCCAAAAAGAAAAAGAGCCGAAGCTGAGAAACCCGTACCCCTCTTTGCCATGTATTCCAAATTCAACCTCTTCCAATCCAGAAAAAACGCCGTACAATGCAACGCTATGCGTGACGTATCATGCGAAACCAAGAGCCGGCGCTTGGGGACGTTCCGTCTAGCCAGGGGTGGCGATTAAAAATGGTACGCAACAATATACTACAAAAAAATCTAGCTCCTGAAGCGAAGATGCAATCATGGGACAATGTTTTCGGTTTGCTCCATTATGACGTGGCCGACATTCTCAGCAAAGATGCGTTGGATGGGGAGTGTGATGGCGTTCATCATGTTTTGGAGAAGGTCGTTCTTTATGTGGTCTTTGTCGAACCAATAATGGCGGACGAACTTGCCCTGGCAGTTTGAGATTTCCACGCCAGGGAAACCGTTGGCCTCGGCGCAGGGCAGTTCCTTGACGTAGTCCTCGTAGTCGTACCTAACGTACTCGCCGAAGGCGGACTGCTCATGGAACTTGGGCATCTTCCACTCGGCGCAGCCCTTGTAGCGCGTCTCGTCGGGACACTCGTGCCAATCCCTCAGGATTTTCATTGTGTGGTCGTTGTTCTGGACCACCATGAAGCCGGTGTTTGTGTAGGTGCGGTTGAAACGGTCCGAGTTGTACTGTGGCGCCTGTTCCTCCCAGGGGTCAAGTGCCATGGTAAAGCTGTGCTTGGGCTCGATCTGCCAGTAGTTAAACATCCACTCGAGCGGGAGGTGCTGGAAGCGGAAGGTAGCATCTGCATCGAGGAAGACGATGAACTTGTAGTCCTTGATGTGCTGGGCCAGGGCCGAGGGTTTGATCCAGGTCGGGTGGCGGTCTTCGAAGTCGTGGGCGCGGATGAACTTGTAGTCGTAGCCGTGGATCAGCGAGTAGATGTAGTGGCTGAAGACGCCGCTGGACACATGGTTGAGCTTGCGCCAGTCGAAGACGCCGTGGTTGAAGTCTGCCGTCGACTCCAGGGAGCGGGTTTCCAGATCCAAAATCAGAATGTCCCTGCCCATCCTGCTGTTGTACTTTGTCTTCTCGGGCAACTTCAACGACGTCAGGTTGAGGTCCTGGTCAATGAAGGAGAAGGTGGCTTCGTTGGGGGCGATCTTGAGGGGCTTGTAGAGCTGACGGATGATGTCGACGATGCCAATGGGAGCACGGTCGTCGGTCACGGTCCTGTAGGCAGCAGTTAGCCTCCAAACAAAGGATCGCTCTGGCTGGGCCATTGGGTCGAAACACACATCTCAACATGGGTAGGGCCCTTGGGAAAGGAGGGCATCCGTGGCGGGCTCTGCCAGGCGAAGAAGGCGAAAACAAAGACCAGGACGAAGCCGGCGGACACGGCCAGGCCGAGCAGACGGCCGCGTGGGCCGGTCGTGGGCAACATCGTGTCTGCCGACGGGGCCAGCAGCGAAGGGAAGCGGGAGACTGGCGATAGGAGGCGTGGAGCAGCGCAACAGCAGCAACCAGGAGACTTGGGCGCTGAGCATGCTTTAAACCGGGGAAGGGCCAAGCGCAATCAAAGGCCAGTTCGCTTGGCATCAGCCGGCGCCGGCCCCTGTCCTCCCAGACTGGGAGCCGGGCAGGGCAAGGCTACACCGCAGCAAAAAAAAGACGGCCGTTTGTGGCGCCCTACCCAGCGAGTGCCAGCAGCGCCGATACGACCCCCCGGAACTGCCGGCACGCCTGTTGGCTCCTGTTGGCGATCGCCCTTCGATGCTTGTTCGAGAGTAATTCTCCGCTGTCGACGGCAGCCTATGGAACAGCGAACACACGGCACCCATCTTGCAGGGCAGGGAGAACAAGAGGCCATCGCAGGAACCAAGGCAGGGCCAGCTGCACACCACACAAGCCAGCTGCTTGCGCGCATCCGCTGCCATGGCGCTGTTGCGGTGCTGGAGCTGCGCGTGTGAGCCCTGCCCGGGATCCTATCATCGATCCTATCCTCTTTGAGCCGTACCGCATGACGACCGTATCGGTAGTCTACAGTACAAGTATCTTATTACGATGGGATAGTGTCCGGGGGCCAAGGAGGCGGCTGAATTTGGAAATCTTGCATAAGCCACCCACGACAACGTAAGATGCGGGCGGCCTTGGTGGCCCTTCAACCTCCATCGCCATCCTCACTGCGACCCAGCCGCCTGCCATGGGCCCTGGGGCCTCCAAGGGATGCTGGACCTGCAAGCAGCGCAAGATAGCATGCGACAGACAGCGGCCCTTCTGCCAGGTCTGCCGTGCCTCAGGCCGACGCTGTCTCGGCTACAGCCTCAAGCTGTCGTGGCCGCGAGACGGCGACCGCAAGAGAGCCATGGTCCTGCCGCCTGGCCTGCTCCGTCGTGCTGGCCAGGATGCGTCATCTGATGCTCGTGGAGCTTTTGTCCACGTCTCCAGCGTCGACGTCGAGCTGTATCAGGCCCTCTCCGAATCCAGTAGGTGCCTTGCCTGGCGTGCTTGCCCTCCCCGTGTCCGCTCACAGCCTCAGCCTCAGTATCGGCACCCTTGGCCTTTCATTCCTACTCGGCACCCCAGATCCGCCCGAACCCTCGCTGGCCGCCGTTCCCCTCAAAGACATTGGAAATCAACCTGTTCGCTTACTGTATGCTCATGCACCTCTACTTATGCTGCTTCCCCGCTTACCCTGCAAGATCAAACCAAAATCGCCCCTCGGCTGGTAGGCGTTGACTATGCCGCCATGCA
>Ga0247757_10001676_pt1 | contig 13636 bp, 19 predicted proteins | sample UWRJL126311R4_FD_180929 | JGI IMG/M metagenome (GOLD analysis project Ga0247757, IMG submission 180929) | Plant litter microbial communities from Arlington Agricultural Research Station in Wisconsin, United States - UWRJ-L126-311R-4 | ecosystem: Environmental > Terrestrial > Plant litter >...
GCTCACCCTACAGTCGGCTAAGCCCCGCTTTGCGTTAAAATTATCTTACTAATACTCTGGTCCCTGCACTACCACACTTTTTACCACACTTTTTACCACACTTTTTACCACACTTTTTACCACACTCTGCACCACGCTCTGCACCACACTCTGCACCACACTCCGCACCACACTCCGCACCACACTCCGCACCACACTCCGCACCACACTCCGCACCACACTCCGCACCACACTCCGCACCACACTCCGCACCACACTCTCCACCTCACTCTGCACCACGGTCTTCACTACGCTCAGCAAATTTCGCTTCTGATTGCGACTCAGTTCACTGCAATGCCTGCGCGATCAGGGAAACGAACGGGCTCTCGTGGGCTGCGTAGCGATCAGGATGGATGGAATAAGCTTCTCCATACTGCGAAGAAGTTGGAGGCTCTCAACCATCTGGACCGTGTCCAAACCGGCCGTGTTCGGGATGTGGTGGCTTTGCTAAAGAGAGTGGAATCGTCTCCGAAACGCAAAAAGTACAAACAGTTCTTCTATGAGGTCCACAGCAGAGGTGGTCCTACGTTCGTCCTTGTAGGCGCCAATGCCTGGTCTCAAAGCACAATAGTTGACACACCTCAACATGTCCTTAAAGGCCTTCTGAGTAGAATTGAAAGGAATAGAAATCAATGGGCGCTTGCCAATAGTACCATACAAGAGCTTGCCTCACAGCTCAATATACCTCTATCCGCGAATGGTATGACCTCAAACTTTCCATCAAGAGTGATCTATTTCGACTAAGATATTGACGCTTCTTCCTAGATGAACAGGTAAAGAGGTGGTCAGTCCTGACGGGTATAGTCCCCGACGAAAACTATACCCCCTTCTCGGTAATGCGGCGCAACGATACGATCAAGGTTCCTGACCTAATTGCAACAAACATGTCGAGCAGCGACTTGTGGGCATCAGAGAACAGAAGCGATCTCACCAATTGCGTGACTGTGCTCCTACCTAAGGAACATGCGGACTGTTACGTGATGGTGCGAGTTGGATATAGACAGGGAATTGCGATCTCAAATTGGCTCGGACTGGGAGAGCCCGACACATTACAGTCGTGACATAGCTCTTACTCTAGTGTAACCGTTCCTTTCTGCACATAACAAGACCATCCCTTAGTCACTACCATACTACTTCCATCTCCTATGGGCCCTACTCTCTCCTCTTTGTTGTCGTATATCTCACAGGATAGACCTCCAAAACTAAGTGTTCCACCTTCTGCTATGGTGAAAAAGTTAGTAGATTTCACCTCCTTGGTCTCCCCTTTCTTGATCGCCCCTGGCATAGCTTCCCAATCTCTCGAGCAAGAAGCGCGACGACAGATTTCGTAAAGCCTTCCCGAAGAGCAGGTGGTCGGTTGAGGGGGAGTTGCTGAGAGATGTGCTGGGAGATTCTTAGGAAATGCGTAGGCACGGGCGAGCGGAAGCGCGACTTCTATAGAGATAAGCACCTGGGTGGATATTAATAGCGCTAAACTATCTTCACCTAGACTAGATAGAGACTTGCTGATTTGCGTGGCGATCCAAAACGGGTGAGGAGCCAGGCGCACGATAGAACGCTGATGTACGACCACTATGGCGCGGCTGGCGTTACCTTCGCGCACGTTGGAATGGAAGATATTGGCCGTATAGTCGAACTGGACAACCGAGTCATAATCGGGCTATATTCCACAGAAGTCGTCAGCATATGCAACCGAAGTAGACGAAGGTTGGGTGTTACCTTAATAGCCCAAGGTGCGCAAGCTGTGACTGAGAAGAGAAGCGCAAAGATAAAGGAGTGGGATATACGTCCAAGAGCGCTATCAAGAGAAGCTGAAGAAGAATATACAAAGAACATAAAATGTATTGCCAAGTCGGTGGATGGGATGTGTCGGTGCCCAACGAAAAAAGAATCACCAGCGGTTTATTTATCGAGCGGGGCATTGCGACCAGGCCTTGGCGATGGCCTTCACCCTCGACGCAGCTACCCCGCCATTCACGTGCACATGTCGGCCCAACGGATGGGTAAGCCAATTTCGTGAAAAGTCTCGTGACTCCGACTCTGAAGAGTTTCCGGCCTGGCATTGTCAATTTGTACATCACGTCCAACGATAAACCGGAACCGTCTACTCCGCGAAACTCCCTGCAGCCTTTAACTGACCAGAACAGTGCTGGCAACGGACAGACTGTTCCCAATAGTAATCAGGGTATGACTTCAGACAATGCTATAGAGCGCGACTTACCAGTCGTCTATGGAGATGAAATACGGGAGGATCACTCTGAACAATGTAACGTTGATTCGAGCCCATTATACACAGAGAAAAACGAAAGCTGCAACGGCTCAAAAGATTAAAGATATGCGTTTGTTAGGCTGGTTTGTATTTAATGATAGCCATGCACTATTAAGGAGGGGCAGCCGGAGGGATAATTGTTCTTCCGAGTAATGTGCCACCTGGTTTACCCCGCGCTATGCCTACTACGCACAACAAGTATAGCCCTACTTCTTTACGACAAATCGCAAATTCAGTGCTATTGCGTGTTCCAATATTATTTCACCATGCCTTTGTGCGAAGGTATACCTACAACAGCAGCGCTCCAGGACCTCGTGCGTGAAGCCGCGTTGCTCCTGGAAACCCCCGACGTCTTAGGCAGCATAACCCAGCTTTTCACTGTGAGCGGGTCGAAGACTGAAATGTTCAGGTTCGGTTGGAATTCAAAATATGATGCGTTGACTAAGGAGGTTATTGAAGTCACAGTGTGTAGAAAACGATCCAGTATTTCAGCTAGGTCCCTAAGTCATGTAACAGTCTACACAAGTGAAGGAGAAACTAGCCGCTGCGGGTGCGAGGGCCAGAAACCGAATTGCCGATGAACCTGGCACCTTACCAGCCATACTTTTGATAAACCAGGGCATGTGGACATCAACTGCGGACAGATGCTTTCTTCTTCAGCGGATTCCCATTTCTGAGGAGTCACATCAAAAGATCATACACCATATCCAAACCCACTTTCCACAGCTCACCAGGGAAGATTCAGGTCCGTTTTCAGACGCAAGGCTCCTGTTACAGAGTGACACAGACAGGGAAATCCAGAGCGAAACAGTATTTCAGCATGATACTGTGATCCTAGTTTATGGAAGTGTCTGTTTTCGAACCATACCACCGCTGATTCCCTTCCTCATGTTTCCATTTCCTATAGAGAGAAGGCAAAACAACAAAGAATATGAGTAAAATCAATGTTTATTAGGTAAATTAGTCCAATCTATACAAGGTTGTAATTCTTTGCACCTCTCCGTCGGCCATCACAACATCAGTTACATATGTAGACGGCATGTCACCTTCCTTTACAAGAAATCCAGTAAGATCGAGGCCCAGGTTGCTCTCCTGGCTCGCTTCTAATATTTCCCTGGGCTGTTCTATCGTCGGTCTGGTCGGGTGGTTCGACGTGATATCCGCACAGGGTGAAAAAGCACCGAGAGGAGGTACTAGAACGTTTGCCTTCCAAAGCGTCTCTTGAACGCCATTCATCCACTTTGTGAATGCATCTTGAGAAGTGTTTGTCCCAAGGGCTTCGTTAATTAGATCGAGGCTGCTGCTATTAGCACTAATATAGCATTATAGTGGACTTGCACTTACCTGCATCGCTGACCAAGAATGAGCTTGCATAGAAATGGGACGTGGAAAGTGATGCTAGCTTGTAATTCTCCATCCGGTGGTTTGCAGATAGGTACCGCGTCCGTAAATTTCGAAGTTTCCCCTTTGCTGGAGTATCTGCGATAGGTGTGTATAGACGGACCGCCTAATATGATGTGAGATGGTATTGTGGAAACAATGGATTTTGGCGTATATATTACAAATAGCTCATACGCTCGATGCCCAAGACCCTTCTCGTCCAGCTCTGCCATTCTCTTTATTGGCCACAAAATAGCCGCTCGAAGATGTCGAACATAGCCAAGGTCATGATCCTGCCGGTTCTCTGAGTTAACCCCGTATAGGTAGGCTTTGATGTGATTGTCCACAATCTCTGGCTTCACTCCCACTTTACGTGCAATGAAATTAAGTGAAATGAAAAGAATATCGGCGAAACGAGAGATCTGGGTGGTGTAGGCCTTTGCGACATGAAGCTGTTTCGGTAATGATGCGTAATCATCAAGGACCTGAACTATACTTGCAATAGACCCTGGCTTTAGGCTGCTAGGTTGGAGAAGCGTTAGTAAGGAATTGCGTGTGAGTACTAAGAATGCCTGCGCGAGGTCTTCAATGCGTGAAAGTTGAACTGATTCGCGTGTAGCTGCCCAATCATCCTCTTTTTTTGGTACGCGATCGAGAAAGGGCTTCAGAATAGTCCTCCATTCTTCGGACACTGTGCCGGGGTGAACACCTTGAAAGGCGACGAACTGAGTTTGGGGTAATTTCGGGGCGGCTGGCCGCTTGCGTTTCCGAGGCGTATCCTTTCGCTGTTTACGAACGAGACCCTCTAGGAAACGGATATATTCCTCCTGAGTGCCTTTGAAGTCATCGATGCGGTCCATTTTTGAGGTGAGAACGGAGAGCAAAGAGATGGATCATGAGCAGGATCGAAGAGGGTGCCGAAAAGGGTAGTGACAATTTGTTACTACCCAAATCAGCATGGTTCAACATTGCAGGGTATGCACGGGCAAATACACTGTGGCGTGATTAGCAGCGCCGGAACCTTCCCATGAGTGATCCCAACACTAACAGCATATGGACTGCTCTTTGAATGAAACCCCACGCTTCCAAGACGACTGTGCTGCGGCCCACGTTTGGGACTCGCAATGCAGCCTTAGGTGTGGACGCTAACACATTCCTCATTTAACCTCTCCTTCCCCTATAATGCATGCTCCTGTTCTAAGACCCGCGTGTCGCGCCGGATCCGCGGAAGCGCGGTTAGCTCTTCGCGACAAGGACTAGCTTCGGTCTTGTCAATGCCGCAACAGTCTCAAAAAGCAAAATGCTTGTGCTGGGGCTAAATTTTATTAACAAACAGTTCAGTGGACTCTCTAAATATATCATGTACCTCCTCCAAGGTTTCAATGTCCTTCACTTACTGCCTTACCGCCTTTCTCACTTCTTCACCGGTCGCCTTCCTGCATGTTCCTTGGATGCATCCTGTGCTCTCAGCACCCTGCGCACTACGACTGCTCTATGGAACGTCACATCTCCTTACCCTTGCCTCCTATTCTTGCCATTCTTTGCGGTCTACTTGTTTTGTGGCGGATATACGATTTATCGATACGACGTCAATGGACTCTGTACCATGCGGTCCTGATCGGCTCTTGTCTGGTAGCTTATTTCTGTGCCATTGGTGTATTCTCTTTCTATTGGATTAAGCCCCATAGATGGTCAAATCATGCGCTCTTGGCACTGCTGGAGTGTTCTTGGTTGAATTCTATTGCTGGTCTAGTTCGTCTCAAGTTCCATGGAGAACCCTAATTAATGATGAACAGATTCTCGTATTTTTGAAGATTACCGAGGGTCTCCACTACCGAGGCATTATTATCCAAACTCTAGTTTCACCCGCAGTAATCCAAATCGTGGGTTTTGGCCTACTATTTTCTCAGTTATACGAGTCAATAGGAAGAGGTTGCATTTTCGCCGGAGTCTTCGGCTTTCACTTGAACACAGCTATCGCAACTTATTACCTTCCATTTAGAGTAAAGGTCTGGATTCTCAAGGTTGTCTTCTCAGTAGCGGTTTTCAGCGCTGTTGGGATATATATTGGATGCCAGGAAACTGAGTGGTTCTTTCTAGTAAGTTAGTGATACGGGATACATTCACACACTAATCCGAATAGGTAGTCAGTATCCAGGAATTCTCTGTGCATTTTATTGTAATTCTGTTGCAAGTTCATGGATACATTGCTGAAAGTCTCCGCTCGGCTGAGATATCATCGGAAGTCAACCTGTGTAATGAGCCGACTGAGATGGACGGAAAGTATGACAAGTCCCCTTCCCCCTATACTGCTACTTTACTGAAATTCATAGCATCGTCAACAAGTTCTCCATAACCGAAGTCTAACCATGCCCGCTTTTTTCTATCTGCCCTGACATACTTGAACGGAGGATCATATACACTTTAAGCGTAGTTTCTTTTGTTCTTCATTTATCACATTTGTTTTCACATCCACTCAAACGTTTTCTAAGGAAGCCTCCGTTTTGGAAATGACAGATTGATTCACTCGTCCCAGAATTAAATTGTGCTTTCATACTAGTATCGACCGCAGCCCGAAAGGGTTCAATCCATATATCTACTCGTTGCTTTTCCAGTCTTTCCGAGATCTCATTGTAAATGGAATGTCGTCACATACTTATAGGTACTGTTAGTGCATACTGAATTGGACGAATGCCGCAGGTAACATTCCCGTGCAATTACCTGCTTCCAGCACAACTGACATAAAACCTTTGTGCACTTAGTGCACCGATATATGCACACATCCGACCAAGGTCCCTGGCAAGAAGTACACGATATGCCCCTTTCGTATCCGTATCGTTTAATAGTGTGCTGGAAAACTGTGTAATCCGAACTTGAAGATCTGATTACATGGGGGGAAAGGGAGCTAAAGGAACACCTAGAAGCGATCCACGATGTACCTTTCACATCTAAGCATATTTTTATAGATCTCGGATAGTTTACAACAAACTAGGGCAAGTATATCATTGGGTTTTGTCTCAGTAAAATACTAGGAACAGCTTTTACTTGCGGCCTGCCCACCAATCTTTTAAGCCATGGACCAAAAAGTGAACCTGTTGAAGTGCATCCTCTATCAAGCCAGTTTCACCAGGCGGGTACTTCTTCTTCAGACTCTCCGCAACTTTTTGCATTGCATCGCAAGCGTCAGCATACGCGTCACCGTATTTCTTGAAGTCCTCAAGGCGTTCTAAAGACCAATCAATGTATAGTTCAGGGTACGTAGTAAGCGCACATACGATGCTCTTCCGGTGATGTTATAGCGGATATAAGTCCAGGGATATAGCGGCTTGAAATTCGGACTTTTCTGTAAATAGGTTCACCGCTCTCACTGGGTTGCTTAGAATCCTGGTGTTCAAGAGGTATTCCAGATAGAATAGCTACACTACAGCCTTCGGGTGGACACAAATATTCGAAATACAAATAGGGGCTATTAAGGTATTCCGATTTGCGGAGGTAAAACGGCCAATGTGAAGGCAAGAACTCCATAGCGAAATAGCGAAATTAGTGAAAGTATATTGACTGGGTGACTGAGAACCCCTCATGAAAGTCTTTATATATGGGAGGAGCGAAACTGGAACAAGCAACTTGGTCAAGGAGGCCCTGTTTTTCGCAAGCCTTAATCCGAGGGACTCAGGGCTTCACGTCACTAGGGTTTCTGCGATAACCTCTTGCATATGCAATGACGCCACAAAATTGATGGCGTGCGTGTTTTCCGCCTCTACAGTACTTTAACGCTTACTGCACCAGGGATGATGCATGCATGCACAAAACTCAATAGAACCAATAGAAGGGGCGCACACCTCCTTTTCACGCGCAGTTGCCTTCTTTTCACTTTGCTAACCAATATGCGGCCCACAGTTCATTGTCCAAGACTACGTTTGCAAACCACCCATGGGACTCAGGTTGGAAATTGTAACAGCTAAGAGATAGTTTTAGGATCACAGCAATCTCCATAACCCAGCATCTGACGGAGAGGTTTTAGCCGCCGTGAAACAACAGCTGGCATTTGTCAAAACAGTGTATGCCATTGTTGAAATTGGCGGTGTGCTTCTTTTCGTTTGGACGCCAGTATCCAGCGACGCACGGTGAACGGTCAATTCCTAATGTGGGTCCCAGCAGTCATGATTAGGGGAGTGGCGGCAACTTGGGCAGGCCGAAAACAAGTGAGGGGACTTTGGGGGCATTTAAGATTGGCAACCAGACATGTAATATGAGCCTGGGCATGCTTGCGTCTGATCCTGTTGTGCATATTCCGCGTATCCCGGAATTTAAACGGTATATACTACGTCTTGTGTTAAGTTGATAGCGGCAGCCCGGGATTCTAGACCTTGGTCCCCTCTGCAAGCAGTGGTAACTGCCTTGACGCCCAGTGCAGCACCTTTCTTTGCATCAACTCTGCGCACTGGCTGGGGCCAAAAAAGCATGCTAATGTTCGCGTGACCAAAAGCGGCATACAAAAATCGATTGGCCATATAAATCGACAAGCCTGAAGTGGTTCTTTCGTGTTTTTGTGCGGAAAGTTCTGAATTATCCCATCTACAACATACATACATAGAGCCGCACTTATCACGAGGGCATTGTTCCACGTTTCCTTCTAATCCAACTCTGAAGGTAGAGTGGTATGGCGCTTTTCCCACTTGGACCATCACACTATGCGTTTCCTTTGCGCTGGCCGGGCGACGTACATCGTGCAGAGCCCTAATCGCTATTATTGGGTGGCTGGCTGCGGAACCCAGCAGGGTCTGCAGCCTTGTGTGTCTGGCCCTTTCCTCGCTCTAATTGGAGGACTTGTTGGCGATATTGTTACGTGGTCAATGCAAGATCCCGAATGACGGGCCTGCTATCGCACCGCGCAGAGCCGCATTGGAGTCTCCCGTTAAAGAGTATAATAGACATGCCTCCATTTCAACTACACGCACCGCCAGCCTGGTTTCTTGCCTTGTCTTACCCACTGTGCTCCGTGAGCCCAGATTGCCCATTGGTTCCGCTGAGTGCTAGTTTTTGACCTTCCAACTAAAGCGTGGCCTACTCTTTTCATCGGCATTCCTTCTTACGGGATTTTCCGGGGCGGCGCTTATCGTCTTTCCGTTTGTGTAACAAGGAGCCATGCCCATCTCTTTGAGCCAAAATCTGTCGTGCCTGGTGGTTTGGCTTCTTGTAGCGGCGTTGGCGTCCCTTTTGAGAGCTGGCAGGCAAACTCAACGAAGCCACGGTGTTGCGGATGTGAATTCTTTCATCCATGTAGTGTAATCAGCAGCCTGTCGCTTAGAAATTAGTCATGTAAATGGTACAAGGTCGAGTGCGATGGAAAAATCCGAGTCAGCGTTTACATCAGCCGCTCAGGTGGGCGGCTGCTGTACAGGAAAGTGATGCTAGACTAGCTTCTAATGGTATGCACCCATTACACCCTACTATGCATACAATTAGAACGCGATAAAGGAGGTTCGAGCCACGGCAAAACAAAGCCCCTGGTTTTAAGGGCTCCCTGCATAGCCTGGAAATACGCCGCAGGAACTAGGCGTCCAACAAGCCCAGCCAAGGTCCCGTTTTGCCACATTTTGTCGTTCTTAATTTTGCAACGCTCCTACCTGCTCTGGCGTCCCCCCCCCCCGGCCCTACATATGCCCATGCATAAAGCTAGCATAAAACATCGGGTGCCTTGTGCTGTCCCATTGGAGCTAGTACCTTGCATTGGTGGTGCAATAAGCGCCTGGCCCCCTCCATCTTCGATACATATGGCTACTAGCGCACTGCTAGCTACAGAAATGTGGCACATATATATGGCAGGGTCTATGAAAGCGAAACCCAGTGCGTCGAATCCTGGTATGGGGAAGATAGCCCAGCTCCGAAAAGTAATTTCAGTCTGACCGCCCCAGTCGAGTGCGGTCATCCCTATAGACTTCACCATTTTTTTGGAGCCGGGGAACCAAGAGTGAAGAGCTTGGAGTATTTTCCTGCTTAATTTGCGCTTTGAAGTATGTTCCAGGTTTTTTTTTTCTTTTTAAGATCTGGCGCCTAACTGGCCACAGTTGAGGTCCATGCAAAGGCTACATCAGTTCGAGTGACTTGGCCTGAAGATTTTGGCTACTACCTTCCAGCATTCGGAAAATCTTCCAGTCTACGTCTGCTTAGTAGTGGTTCAATTATCGTTGGAACTTTCCGTAGGGCAACCCCCATCTATTTATTATTTTCAAGCAAGATTCTATCTCAATAATGGAAAACGAATACAGCCGGATTTACGACTTAATTGACGAAGCACAAATCTTCTCCGACGTACAGCAACTACAAGAGCGAATGGCTTACATTTCGCAAAGTATTACACAATACTATCAATTCCTGGACGCCCCCGAACATGAATGCCGCACTATGAATACAATTTGCGGCATTGTGGACAAACCTACCAACACTCTCAGTGATTCATCATGGAAGTTGATATCATTCGTGCTCAGAGGTCATGCTGCACGTTGCTACACATTTTGGGAAAGACAACCAACCGAGGAGGAAGGTGACAGGGGACTCTTAAACGCTACGATGGAATTATTATCTCATGTCTCTGGACTACCACCGCGTATGGAAAGTGTTCTAAATGAACTAATATCGACGGTCGAAGGACTTCAGTCTGCATACTGCGATAAGGAATGCTTCAGTTGGATTGTCTCGGATTTCAAATCTTGTTTGCCTTTAGCAAAAGAGGGCAATATAGATCCAGAGGTTTGGCAACATTTCTTCACTGTATACAAAAGCGCCCTCCAGGCTATAAAGGTACAGATCTGACCAATTGCTGCGAATCATGCTGAAGAGATTTTGTAGATTGTTGATACGCAGCCATCCATTATACGTGACATAGTAATTTACAATTCATCGCGTACAGAGGCTATCAGGACTTTGGAGGCGAGTACAGAGTATATTCGAGGATCCGTCAGCAAAATCCGTAGTACACAGGCCCTCCAAGTCATCAAAAATATGTGCAAGAGCGACCTGTTGAGTTTGGAACCAATTACTGCAGTTTCATGTTGCATAGCCATCGTCTTGGCCTGTGAGTCAGCTATTCAGGGTAGCACTGGGCCAATATCTGAGCAAGTTTTCCGTTGCCTTCTAGACTCTGCGTTATATTTCGAAAAGCTAGAACTGTCAAGGGAGTCATCATCCGCTCTAAAAACGTTATTTCTGAAGATCAACAGCCTTCTTTCAAGACCCTGCTACACCGCAAACCTGGAAATCATTTGCAGGGCGCTCAATTTTGTGCGCGGAAAGATTACACATCATGCAAGCAGTTTCAGCCACGACGCCAAAGCTTTTATTTTTGAAGAATGCGCGAAAGCCATCGGAAACTTGACATTGTTGGAAGTTACCCAATGTGACGGCATGCCGCCCACAAATATATCTGAAGGGCATGCCTGTGAGCCAATTGTGGAGAGACCGTACGTATACATAGAAGACATGAGCAGTATGCAGCCAGCTCCAGATCCCGTTGTTTCTCTATACCATGGTAGAAGCGTATTGCAGAATGACCAGAAAAAGGCCGCCATTAGGATGATCCACGACTATGTCGTCGTAAACCCGGAAACCGGTTTAGACACCATCATCAATGAACCTATTCGCTCTAAATGCGGTATCACAGAGTTTGGTACAGTAATGAATATTCTCGAAGGTTTTCCATGCTGTTTCATCAATGAAGAAAAGCATAATACCTTTATATTTCATCAAGCACCATGTCCCACAGAACTGTCACACCAACACCTTTGGAATGAGGACATGATAACATTTCTCTCAATTTTGGTTAGGGAAGAACGCTCTATTGGAGAGATCTGCCGCGAACTTAAAAAAGCGTATCCAGCATATAAAGCAAAGCTCGACCCAAACAGTGTCGGAATCGAACTCGCCCGACATCAACACAGAATGTCAGTCCGTTATCTACTGGATTATAATCGTCGTAGAGTAACACATGAAGTACTTCTGGGGGCTGTTTTGGGAAGTTTGAATGGTACTACACAATGGATTCATCGCCAAGTTCAGTACCTTGGTATCACCAAAACATCGATATGGATCGAACTTCATTTCTTCTCGTGCTTCTGTATAGATAATAAAGGAATCTGGAAACACTCTACCGGGGATCGTAACTGTCCAGACAGCCGACCAACTGAAATGCAGACGAGCCACTAGAATTAATTTCTTAGTGGCTCACTTCGACCATTCAAAATGGTTTGAAGGACGGAGCGAAGACCGTGTAGCCTCCTAAATGAAATTTTCAGATTTCGAGGTCGATAGCTATTACTTTACAAGGACATGCACAGCGTTATCGATCTCCATCGCAGTTTGTATTATTCTAAGAAATCGGTTATTCCAGGCTTGAGAAACATACAAAAATTGAAGATAACTGCCTGAAATACTAAAATTGAACCAAATTTTCTTCATGAAGATAGAGCATGACAACTGGATTCTCAGGAAATCTTCAAAGAAGATGGGCGCCATAAGCTGTTTCACGCAAGGGATGATATGTATATATCTGAAGGTATTTATTGATAATGAAGTTGATATTGTAGCGGAGCCTCCCGTAAAAGAGCGTCAAAAGGCGTAAATGCATATAGCCCCTGCTTTTCTCTATATAGTATTTACTAATCGAACGGCTCCGGAGAGAGAATGAATATGAAAAAGTGATTCAATACCGTCTGGTAAAGAAGTAGGCTGTTTTACCAACACAGAAGTGCAGAAGGAGCTCTGATCACAAGGTTATGATATATATTCTACCATACTACCACCTTCAATGGAGAACAGGCGGAACACGAACCAATCTGGTATGTGATCGATACCGAAACGCCAAATTCTCAGCCGGATCAAAAAAATTGTGCTTGAGACTCCGATGTTTTTCCTATATGAGTGGCTGACGCAATGGGCACAGTAGGCAGTACGGTCCGTTGTACATGAAGATAGCTTGAATGTAATTTGGAGAATGTTAGCAAAGAAACGAAAATCCAAAGTCATTTCTACTGTAGTAATTCAAGTGAAACCGGAATCAAGCCGTCTTCGCGGATTCTTAGCATCTTCCGCTAGCACTTGAACGATGCTCCATTAACTGTTCCGCCAACAGGTCCACGGTAACCATACCCCCATTCATTTCTATTGCGCTTCGGTTCCGCTAACTATGGTCCCATTCTTCCGTTTCGCTTTACTTCTTGCCTGTTCTGAAGCTTGGGATATCTACGTTTTTGCATAGGCCTTTCCTTTCCTATGGTGCCACCTTGACGAGTCTATAACGTCAAATAATAAATGGGAGATGAAATTCGCTCGCCCTATGCAAACGGGTAGTAAGATTCATCTATAATTTCGAGGAACTTTCACTAGAAGAACACTCATTTCGCTACCTCTCTGAGGCTTTCCTAACTCCAGGCCCACGCAATACAGATGATAGCTCCCCATAGCCCAAGAAAAAAGAGATGTCCCTGCAAGCAATAGGATCTTCCGAGTGCGGCGAGCAAGGTATAATATTAGCTGACATTAGCGTCTGGTGAAAATCCTGTGGTAGTCGCATCTGCTACTGTAAGTCAAGGTTGTATAAACTCATGATTTGTTTTGTCTATCTGGTCAACAAAGTGATAAATATGGGACGGTTCGATGCCGACAATGCAAAGAGTATTGTAGCTACTTAATGTCTGGCGTGGAGCGCTACGTAGCATCCGAGGGCTTAGCTTAGTGCGCAGATTAGTTGACTAGTTAAGCTCGGCTATATGGAGTTCGGCCACATGGGGATCTCGGCCACCTGGCCGAGAACCTGGCACCCTCACAAAAGCCACCATTACTATCAACAACGCTCTTCAATATGGATCCCCGTGAACATGCTATACAATCAGCTATCAGTGATTTATATGCAGGCGTCTATTCTAGTCAGCGCGCTGCAGCTAAGGCGTACGG
>Ga0247757_10001677_pt1 | contig 13630 bp, 11 predicted proteins | sample UWRJL126311R4_FD_180929 | JGI IMG/M metagenome (GOLD analysis project Ga0247757, IMG submission 180929) | Plant litter microbial communities from Arlington Agricultural Research Station in Wisconsin, United States - UWRJ-L126-311R-4 | ecosystem: Environmental > Terrestrial > Plant litter >...
AGCGTCCACGTCCACTACGACGACCTCGACATCTACGCCCCGGGCAACTACGTGTGGAAAGAAGGCAACACCACCTACGTGTTCATCCCGACCGAGGACCTCCCGCTGCTCGACCCGCTGCGCAAGATGGGGCTCACCGATCTCGCCGACAAGCTCAACGGTCCGCTCAAGGAGAAGATCGAGAAGGCCTACAACCGCGACTACCTTCCCGACACCCCCGGGTGGCCGGCCGAGCTGCTGCCCAATGCGCCCGCAACACAACAGAAGTCACCGGCAGCGCCGAGCGAGCCGACGGTCGACCGGACGACCGGTGGCGACGCGGACACCGCCAAGACCCCGGAGCCGCCGTCGACCGACCCCGCCGAGGAGACCGCGCAGAGCACGGCCCCCGGCACGCCGGCGGCGGATTCCCGCGACGACGCCGAGGAGTCCGGGGACTCCGGGGACACGGACGCGAAACCGGCCAGGAAGCGCCTGTTCTCCAACGGCCTGTTCGGGTTGAAGGCACAGCGAGAGGCCCGGGCTGAGAAGTCGGAGACCACCGGCGAAGCCGGCAAGACCGGCAAGACCGGCAAGACACCGAAACACGCGACCGACCGGGCGGAGAAGGCGGACCGGGCCGAGAAGGCCGACGCGGCGTAGCAACACCCGCTGTGCTTGGCTGACAGGATGGACGTCAGCCACCTCGACGCCGTCGAGCAGACCGCCCTCCTGACCGAGTACTGCCGCGCGCTCGACCACCGCGCGGCCCGGCCCATCCTCGCCGACCGGTGGGCCGACGCCACCGTCGAGGCCATCGACTACGACTTCACCTCGCTGGCCGCCACACCGAGCGTCGTCCCCCTGGTGGCCCTGCGCGCGAAGATGCTCGACGAGATCATCACCGGTTTCGTGACGGCCCACCGCAACGCCGTCGTCGTCGACCTCGGCGCAGGCTTCTCTTCGGCCGTGCACCGGGTGAACCCGCCCGCGGGCATCGACTGGTACAGCGTCGACCTGCCCCGTGTCATCGAGCTGCGGGCCGGGGTGCTGCCTGCGCACCCGGCCGATCACCCGGTCGCCGCCTCGCTGACCCATCCGGGCTGGGCGGCCGGCATCCCCGCCGACCGGCCCGCCCTGGTGTTCGCCGACGGCCTGATCGCCTTCCTCGACGAGGCGGCGGTCACCTCGTTGTTCACGGCCGTCACAACACGTTTCACGTCCGGGCTGCTGGCCTTCAACGACTACGGCAAGGTCAGCAGGCTCAACCGGCTGCTCGGCAGGATCGCCACGTCGCGGACCACCAATTCGCCGCACACCCAGTGGAATTTCCCCGGCTTCGCCGACGCGCGGGTCCCGCAGCGCTGGAACCCGGCGCTGACCCTGCACGACGAAGCCAGCGTGATGCAGCGCCAAGAGGCCGCATCGTTTCCCGCCGGGCTGCGCATCGCCGCCCGACTGTCACACCGGGTGCCGTCGATCGCGCGCAAGGCGCGGGTGTTGCAGTACCGCTTCTAGGGGTTGCCGGTACCCGCCGACACCGAGTCGCTGCTGCGGGGCGACGCCGAGTGGCGGCGACGCACGACGACCCGTCCCCCACGCCCGGGGGTGACGGTGACACCCCGGCTGTGCGGCTTCTCGTCAGGCTCAGTGGTCGGCTCGATGCGGAACTCACGCAGCATGGTGCGCAGCGTGACTTCCATCTCCATGGTGGCGAACGACGCCCCGATGCAGCGCATCATGCCCCCGCCGAACGGGATCCACGCAAACGGATTCGGCGGGTTACCGACGAACCGGTCCGGGTCGAACTTCTCGGGATCGGGGAAATTGCTCTCCGCGGCCATCGCCAGCTGAGTGCTCGCAAGAATGGTGGCGCCCTCGGGAATCACGTACTCGCCCAAGCTGACTCGAGTCCGGGCCCGCCGTAGCGCAGCGGTCAGCACCGGGCGGGTGCGCTGCGATTCGGCGATCGTCGCCAACAGCAGCTCCTTGCCGCCCGCGTCGACCTCGTCGGTCAGCCGGTTCAGCAGCTCCGGATGCCTGCGGATCCGCTCGATGGTCCAGGCGAGCTGCGTCGACGTCGTCTCGTGACCGGCGACCAGCATGGTGAGCAACTCGTCGATGATGAAGTCGTCCGGGATGGGCTGCCCGTCGTCGTAGCGGGCCTGCAGCAGCAGCGAGAGCACGTCCCCGCGCTCGGTGAAGTTCGGGTCCGAGCGGGCCTGGCTCATCAGCGAGCCCAGCAGCTCGTCCATCCGGCGCCGGTACTGGGCGAACTTGCCGCCCGGGCTCCACGGGCCGACGTCCTTGCGCACGATCGACGGCATCAGCGCGATCTTCGACCCGAATTCGACCGCGCGCGGCATCAGCACCCGCAGCTCTTCGAGTTCGGCGCCCTCGGCACCGAACACCGCACGCAGGATCGTGTTCAGCGTGATCCGCATCATCGGCTCGACCGTGGTGAATTCGACGCCCTCGGGCCACGACTGCATCTCACGGACGACCTCGTCCTCGGTGATGCTCTCGTAGGCGCGCATGTTCTTGCCGCTGAACGGCGGCAGCAGCAGCTTGCGGCGGGCCAGCAGCTCGTCGCCCTCGAGGTTGAAGATCGACCCAGGACCCAGCACGTCGCCGCCCAGGTTGTTCTGCGGACGCCCGATCAATTCGCGGCTGCTGCTGAACAATTCCTTGACCAGCGCGGGATCGCTGATGACGACGGTCTTGCCGAAGACGGGGATGTCGAGCGTGAACTCCGAACCGTACCGGCGGCCGAGCGCGGCGATGGCCCCGTACCGGGCGGTCAGCACCGCCGCCCCCTGCACGAGCCGCGGGATGCGCGGGCCGGGCGGCAACTTCACCGGATCAGTGGTGGCCGCTGTCATGGTGTCACCTCATGCTTCTGCTGCGTGGACGTCAGGCGATCTGATAATCGGTGAGCGGGAAGTGGTCCTGCTCCTTGACCGCCTGCCGGATCGAGGTGGGCCGAAACAGTGGCGCCTCCCCCGATCCATTGAACCAATAAGACCGCGAGTTGGCGCAATCACCGAGCCGGAACACCGAGTCGTCGAGCAACGTCAGCATCCGGTTCAGGAACCGGTCGTTGGCCTCCTCGGTCACCTCGAACGTCCGGCCGCCGTTGCGCTGCAGCTCGCCGAACAACCGCTTCATGTGGCGCATCTGGTACTCCACGGTGTCGAACCACGACATGCCCACCCATGCGTAGGGGCTCGCCTGGGTCACCATGTTCGGGAACATCGGCACCGTCATGCCCTCGTAGGCCTGGAATCGGTTCTCCCGCCACCACTTTCCCAGATCCCGGCCTTGCCGGCCGATCACCGGGATGGCGGGCAGGTTGGACTCCCAGACGTCGAAACCGGTGGCCAGCACCAAGGTGTCCACGGGACGCTTGACGCCGTCTCGACCGACGATGCCGTCCGGCTCGATGCGTTCGATGCCCGCGGTCTCCAGATGCACGTGCGGCTTGGTGAACGTGCGGTAGTAGACGTTCGACAGGGTGGGGCGCTTGCACCCGAAGTCGTAATTCGGGGTGAGCTTGCGCCGCAACTCCCGGTCGCGGATGGCCAGGAACCGGTGCAGCGCCCCGATGGCCGCCGCCGCACGGTTGACGGGCCGGAACTGCCGGAACTTCCACATCGCGATCGTCACCATGAGGTCCATGAACAGATCGCTGGACAGCCGCATGAGCCGTTGCGTGACAGGGAATCTCGCGAACACCTTCTGCGCGGTGGGGCCGAAGGCGAGGTCAAATTTCGGCATCACCCAAATCGGGGTGCGCTGGTAGACGGTGAGCTCGGCGACGTCGTCGGCCAGTTTGGGGATCAGCTGGACGCCGGTGGACCCGGTACCGATGATCGCCGCCCGCTTGCCCTGCAACGAGAAGGTGTCATCCCACTCCTGGGCGTGCAGGACGGTGCCCGCGAAGTCGTCGATGCCGGGGATGTCCGGCTTCTTCGGCTGGCACAGATAGCCGGTGGCCAGGACGAGGAACTGTGCCGCCAGGGTGTCGCCGTTCTCCAGCGACACCTGCCAGGTCTGCGTGTCCTCGTCCCAGCGCGCACCCTCGACCGTGGTGTTGAACCGCATGTAGCGGCGCAGGTCGTATTTCTCGGCGACGTGATCGGCGTAGGTCTTGAGCTCTGCGCCGGGCGCGTACAGCCGGGACCAGTACGGATTCGGCTCGAACCAGTATGAGTACGTGGTCGACGGGACGTCGACCGTCAGCCCCGGATACCGGTTGACATGCCAGGTCCCGCCGAGATCGTCTTCCCTGTCGAGGATGGCGATCCGGCGGTAACCCAACCTGTTGAGCTGGATGGCGGCACCCATTCCACCAAAACCCGCACCGACGATGACGGCGTCCAGTTGCTCCGTACTCACGTGGCGATACTACGGGCGGTAGGGGTGCCGCTCCTACTCGCTTCCGCCGCCGTTCGACGACCCACCGGCATGGGCGCCGGCGGTCTTCTTGCCGCCGCCGGACTCCGAGCCACTCTTCTTGTCGGTCGAGCCGGCCTTGTCCGACTTCGCGGACTTGTCGGATGTCTTCGACGCCGAGCTGCCGTCCGACGACGAGGTGTCGGCGTCGGCCTTGCGGTGCTTGCCGCCGCCGAACGACCACTTCTTGGTCGGCGAATCGGCCTTGGAATCGTCTGCCTTGGCGGGCTTTTCGGCCACCGGCGTCTTCGCGGGCGTCTCGTCGGAAACCTTGTCGGTCCCCTTCTCAGTGTCCTTGTCGATGCCCTTGTCGGCGTCTTTGTCGATGCCCTTGTCGGCGTCCTTGTCAGCGTCCTTGTCGACCAGGCCGATCTGGCCGAGCTTGTCGCCCTTGCCGAAGGCAGGCAGGATCGACACGCCCTTGTCGGCGTCCTTGGCGGCTTCCCGCTCGGCCTTCCGATCCGCCGCGGCCTGCTCGAACTTCTGAGTCAGGTTCTGCACCGTCTCGGCAAGGAAGTTCGGCTTGAGACCGGGCTTGACGGTGTCAGCGGTCTTGTCGGTGGCCTCGTCCGTGCCCGCCGTGTCACCGATGACCTCGGTGCTCACGGTGCCCTTGGCGTCCTTGTCGAACAGCTTGTCCAGCCACGACGTCTTGGCGGTGGTGTCGGTGGTCGGCGGGGTTCCGCCGATCCAGTTGCCGTCCGCGTCGTAGTCGTCGCGGTACTTCGGCGGCACGTAGCTGCCCTTGGGCACCTTGTCGCCCGGCTTCCAGTCCGTCGGCATGAACGGGTCCGCCGGATTGCAATCGGGGCAGAGCACCTTGGCGAAGGGGCGGAACAGGACGGCCGACAGCGACATCTGCGGGTTCCACAGCGTGCTCTGCGGCACGAAGGGATACCAGCTCTTCCACAGCGCGGTCGTCAACCGGACCGTGGTGTCCCAGAGCTCCTTGCCCGTCGGGTATTCCACATCTTCCGGCTCCGACAGGAGGTAGTCGATGACGGCCTTCAGGCCGGCGTTGGGATCGAGCAGGTAGGTGTGCTCCGACCACGGGGCGGGCTTACCGTCTTCGCCGAGCTCCTGGCCCCAGTGCGTCTCGTTCTCGCTGACCGGGTTGATGACCTCGGGGAAGGTGTAACCGTCACCGGTGTAGAACTCCCACGGCGCCACCTGGAACATGTGGCTGAGGATGTCCTCCGGGTGCGGGCACGGCGGCAGGCCCGAGCAGCCCGCGTTCATCGGGAAGTTCGCGGCGAACCACAGGAACGTGGCCTCGCCCGCCGGACCCGAGAACGGCGCGAACGGCAGCAGCATGTCCACGAAGCCCTTGGTCATCTCCTCGTTCGGCGGATCCCACCCGAGGACGTTGACGTCGCTGTAGACCCACCAGCTCTTGCTGGCCTCCATCGCCGCCGAGAACCGGTTGATGGCGTTGACCTCGGCCATCGGCACGCTCAGCACGGCGTTGATCAAGTTCGGGACCACGTTCAACACCGACTTGGAGGCGACGAGGTCCACATCCATCGACACGACCCGCGCGGCGTCGGCCTGCGTCGCGGCGACTTGAGCCGGAAGAACCGTGCCCGCCGCGATCAAAGTAGCTCCCGCGATCGCTATGCCTGTCGTGACATATGGCCGCAACGCTGACTGCATCTGGCACCCTCTCGTAGTCGTGCTGCTGGCTCTCGCGTAACGGGTCACGACGAGATCACGATGACAGTACCGAAGTGTGATCTACCTGTCCAGACAATGAGCAATTGCTGGAGTCACCCGCGTGTCGCCGGACGCCGACGAGGTGGCGGTCTCCGGCGCACTCGCCCGTCGGTGCGTGTCCGGAGGCGTTGTGGCGCGCAATTGTGCAGTCCATCGGGAGATATTCGATGTCGCCACCGTCAATATGCGTGCGCGAATTTCGCCCATCAGCAATCTGTGAAGATCAACTAACCGCGACTTGCGTCAGCGGGTGAACCTTTGCCGGAGGGGTGCCGGGGGCCGCCGGGGCGAGCTGTCGGAACCCTCAGAGACCCCGCTCGACCAGCCAGGCGTCGATTCGGCCCGCCACCGCGGACCACGCCGGCTCGAGCATCATATTGTGTCCGATACCGGGAAAGAAATCGGCCTCGGTGTGGTAGGCGCGTGCGGTGGCGCGGACCTCGTCAGCGGTCACGGCGCCGTCCTCCGCGGCGCCCAGCACCAGCACCGGCGCGCTCACCCGCGCCGGGCGCGGTCGGTGGGTGATCCCGTCGGTACCCGAGCGCGCGCTCTCCTCCCCCAGCCGCTCGATGCAGCGCGCCACGATCTCCTCCGGGGTGCCGGCACTGAAGAACCGTTCCCGGGCCAGCGCGGGCGTTCCGACATACGGCAGTGTCCTGCGCGTCACCGACATCTTGGCGAAATGCCACGGGTGGCGGCGCAGCCACCGCAGTCCGGAGCGGAGGTAACCCTCGGGCGGCATCGACGCCATCAGCACCGCCGCCGGGGCGGGCTGCGACTCGAGACAGTGCTGCACGACGAATCCGCCCATCGAATGTCCGATCAGCACGGGCGGGACGGGCAGGCTCGCGGCGACGGCGGCCACGTCGGCCTCGTAGTCGGCGAAGGTGCAGTCGTTCAGCGGCTTGTCGGTGCCGCTGGCCCCGTGACCGCGCAGGCTCAGTGCCACCGCACGGTAACCGCGGTCAGCGAAGAACGGGAGGAAGTGGTCGTCCCAGCACCACGCGGCATGCCACGCACCATGGACGAACAGCAACGGCGCCGGGTGGGCGTCGCTGGCCGCCCCCCGGTCGATCACCTCGAGCATGGTCTCCTCGGATCGCGGACGGGGCGGGCACTGCGTCGATAGTACGGTTGCGGCCATGAGGTCGAGAGCCCGCCGAGACGGGGTGCCCGTGCGCGGGCTGCGCTTCGGTCTGCTGGACGGGATCGTCAACACGCGGTTCTCCCCCACGGCGGCGACGCGGTTCGCCGCGGCGACGGTCGCTGTCAACGGCGGGGACTCGCTGTGGGTCGGTGACCACATCAACTCGCTGATCCCGCGCTCCCTCGCGACCCCAGAACACCTCGGCGTCGGCGCGAAGCTGGTCCCCAAGGTCGACGCCATCCTCGAACCGTGGACGATGCTGGGCCACCTGGCCGCCCGCAACCGGGTGGCCCGCCTGCGGCTGGGCGTGTGCGTCACCGACGCCAGCCGCCGCAACCCCGCGGTGACCGCCCAGGCCGCCGCCACCTTGCATCTGCTCACCAAGGGGCGCGCGCTGCTGGGCATCGGCGTCGGCGAACGCGAAGGCAACGAACCCTACGGCGTGCCGTGGGAGAAGCCGGTGGCCCGCTTCGAGGAAGCGGTTGCGACCATTCGGGCGCTGTGGGAGTCCGGCGGCGAACCCGTCACCCGGGACTCGGCGCACTTCCCGCTGCACAACGCGGTGTTCGACCTGCCGCCGTACCGCGGGACCTGGCCGGAGATGTGGGTGGCCGCGCACGGTCCCAGGATGTTGCGTATCGCCGGACGCTACGCCGACGGTTGGGTGCCGTTCACCGTCTCCCGGCCCGCCGACTACGCGCGATCACTCGAGGTGGTGCGCACCGTGGCCTCCGATGCGGGCCGCGACCCGTCGGCGATCGTGCCCGCGCTCAACCGCGCCGTGGTCGTCGGCAGGAACCGCGACGACGTCGACGAGGCGCTCGACGGCGTCATCCTGAAATCGTCGGCGCTGGCGGCCCCGGCGGAGACCTGGGCCCGGCACGGGGTGACCCATCCCCTTGGTGCCGATTTCTCCGGCGTCCAGGACCTGGTGCCGCAGACCATCGACTACGAGAGCGCACTGGCCTACACCAAGGCGGTGCCGGCCTCGCTGATGCGCGAGATCACCTTCCACGGCACCGCCGACGAGGTGCTCGACCAGATCGCGGGATGGCGTGACCACGGGCTGCGCTACCTGCTGGTGCTCAACGCGAGCCAGCTCAACCCCCGGCTGCGCAAGGGGATCGCGGCGAGCCTGCCGCTGCGCACCGTGCTGCGCGGGTTGAGGAAACTCTGACATTTCCGTCACGCCCCGATGGCTTCTGAATTAGCTATCGACCCATTGGGGGTTGCGCGGAATCAACGGGCTGGTTTTGCCGGAGCCCCGACGTGGCGTCCGGCCACCGGAGTCTTCGGATAACCAGACGCGCCGCAGCGCACGGAGTTCGTCGTCCGCGCTCAGGCTTTTGCCGTGTCTGTCAATAAGACTCGGCATGTCGCACCTATGATCACCGGCCGTATCGCAGGCCGGAACGACCCCAAGGACACCACCCGGCCAATTTCTCCCGCTTTGCACACAATCGGGTGTTCACGGTTTATCGTGTCTTTGCCACGGCCGCTTCCGCGCGCTGTCCGCCCGGGTGTCGGCCCTGTGCCGAGCTCACATCCTCACAGAAGGGTCCTGTTCGATGCATTCAGCTTTGCGTCCGTACGCCACCGCGGGCGTTGCGCTGGTGGGGGCCAGCATCATCGCCGTCAGTCCCGTCGCACCGGCACCGTCGCACGCCGCCGTCCGCACCGATGACGTCGCGCTGACGGCCGCCTCGATCGGCAACGTGCCGGCCAACGCGCTGCTGGCGGTTCTCAACAGCCCGGCCAACCTGGTGTTCGGCATGCAGCGCTTCGCGGACGCGATGGCCGCGAGCGGCAGCTGGGAAGTCTCACAGCCCAACAACGTCTGGGGCTGGGACCCGGCGAACCCGGAGATGCTCGAAGGTTTCGTCGACATGCTGGTGCCGTTCCCCGCGCTGTCCCGGCCCCTGGGTGAGCACCTGAACTGGTGGGCCGCGGCGAACCTGCCCATGCACGAGGGCTGCGCGTTCGAATGCACGGACCCGATCGGGATGCTGCAGTCGATGTTCCGGGTGCCGATCTGGGAGTTCTACGACGAGGACGGTTACACCTTCGGCGAGGTCATCAACCCGGTCGACGGCAAACCCACGGAGTGGTCGGGCAAGACCGTCAAGCTCGAACCGTTCGAGGTGATCAAGTCGGTCGCCGACTACTTCTCCGGTGAGCCGCCGGCCTTCCGCCCCGTGACGATGTACGACTTCGTCACCGCCGGAGCCAATCTCGCGGCCGCGCTGCAAATCACCGGCCACGTCCCGGACTGGCTCGCCGTGCGGCAGATCGAGACGTTCGTCAAGCTGTTCCTCCCCAAGCCCGACAATCCCGCGGTGGAGCCGGTGGACTATCCGCAGGAGCCGGCGACGACGACGCCGGGCACCCTGCGGCTCGCGGTCGCGCCGGAGGCGGTGCAGGAAACCCCGCAGAAGTCTCCGCTGGCCACCCTGACGACGGCGGTCACCGCGCCGCTGTCGGCGGGCGAAGCCGAACCGGCGCCGGCGTCCGAGACGGCCGACACGCCGGCCAACCCGAAGGCCACCTCCGGGGAGACCAGTTCCGACGAGACCGGTGCCGACGAGGCCGCTGCCGCAGACACCGGATCGTCGGCCGACAAGCCCTCGAAGACCGACCGCCACCCCTTCAGCGTGAAGGCCACCGTGGAGTCACTGCAGAAGAAGTTCGCCTCGGTCGTCGAGGACTCCACGCAGCGCCACAACCAGAAAGCCGACAAGGCTCAGAAAGGTTCGAGCGCTTCGTCGTCCGGTGGCGCTTCGTCATCCGGTGGCGCTGCGTCGTCCGGTGGGTCCGCGTCGTCCGGTGGAGCCAGCAGCGCCGGCGGCAGCGAGGACTAACGCCGGTTGGGCCCGAACCACGCCCGGTTGCCGTACCGGTCGAGATGGACCACCTCGTCGACCGGCCTGCGCGTGGTCGGGCCGTAGCGGCCCTTCGGCCAGCCCAACGGGACGACGGCGCACGGGGTGACGTCCAACGGCAGTCCGAGCACCCGCCGCGCCGACGTCACGTTCCACAGCGGCAGCGTGATCAGCGACGCCCCAAGCCCCATCGACCGGGCCGCGAGCAGCAGGTTCTGCACGCTCGGGTAGATCGAGCCGAAGAACGCCGACGCGGCCGCGTGCGGCATCGGCACGAACGGCACCCGCCCTTCGCGCGCGCCGAGCCGCAGGCACGCGATCACCAGCACCGGGATCTCGGCGAAATGGTCGAGCTGCCACTGAATGGCCTTCACGCTCTTGGCCATCTCGTCGTCGTAGGAGGCGATGTCGCGGATCGAGGTGCGGTGGAACACCCGCCAGGCCAGCCGGTAGCGGCGCTGCAGCTTCCTCTTGACCCGCGGGTCCTTGACGACCACGAACTCCCAGTTCTGCCCGTTGGCACCCGTGGGTGCGCGCAGCGCCAGCTCGATGCACTTGAGCACGATGTCGTCGTCGACCGGATCGGGGCGGACCCGCCGGATCGCGCGCTGGGTCAACATCGCCTCGACCAGCGGCATGTTCAGCCGGGCCATGGCCTCGTCGGTGGCCGGAATCGGTTCGGGCATTGCGGTCAGGCCTTTCCGGCGATCCAGTCGGCGGTGAATTGCTGCATCTGCGGCACCTCGCGGGCGATCAGGTCGGTCACGTAACGCTCGATCCGCCCGCCCAGCACCGGGATTCGCACCTCGACGGTGCCCCGCACCTGCAACCGGGAGCCGGCCGGCAGCGGTGAGAGCACCATCGTCCCCGACCCCGAACTCGGGACACCGCGCGCCGCGATCTCGAAGTCACCGTGCACCTGTGTGTCGTCTTCGGTTGCGGGCCGCCACCTTTCGGTGCGGGTGATCGCGGTGTCGCCGGGCAGCAGCCGACCGATCGCCGCGGGCAACATCTCGTGGCGCAGGTCCTGGACGGTGCGCACGACGATGCCGCCGTCTTCGGCCACCTCCAGACCGTTCAGCGTCATGGAGTCACCGCCGTAGGCGGCCAGCCGCGCCAGCCAGTAGGACCGCTGACCGAACGCGGCGAGCACGTCGCCGACGCCGGCGCCTGCCTCGGCCGTCACCTCGAAAGGGCGTGCCACCGCGGCTCAGCTCTGCGCGCTCTGGCGGCCGAACACCTTGTCGGCGACGCGGGATGCGAAGCGCCGCGCCTCCTCGAGGTGCTCCTCGGAGATGTTCGTCGGGGGCAACTTCACCCCCAGGTAGCGGTCTCGGTACTCCCCCGTCCCCAGATAGCTGGTCAGCGACAACATCGAGGACAGCTCGCCACCGGGATAAGTGAAGTGGACCCCGTCGACGTAGCGCCCGCCCTTCTTCTCGGCGAGCTTGCGTACCCCGGCCAGGTTCTTGCGCCACTTGCGCCTGCACACCACGAACACCGCAAAACGCTTGCCGTCCAACACCGGTCGCGCCTCGTGCGAGGTCAAGAACGTCCGCAGCGGCATCGACACGGTGTCCCACCACGTCGGTGAGCCGATGCAGACCAGGTCGTAATCGCCGGTGCGCACCGCGTCGGGCGTGCGGATGTCCCCGGTGCGGCCCAACGTCTGGGCGGGCAGCATGCCGACGAATTCCGGCCAGACCCGGCGCATCGGGAAGCGGGAGAACCGCTCGGAGTAGCGCGGATCGGTGAACTCGATCGGCGCCTCGGTGACCTGGTAGCCGCGCGCCCGAAACACTTCACCGGCGGCGTCGAGCACCTTCTTCGCCTGCCCGGTGTAGCTGTAGTAGAGCAGCAGCACCCTGGGCGTCCCGGCGTCCGCCTGCGTTGATTCAGTCAACCTCGGCACTTCCTTCCCTGGCGTCTTCTCTGATGTCCACGCCCCGACGTGCCCCGCCGGCCTGCTTGCGCATAGCCTCACACACGTGAACGACAAAGTTGCGGTCAATCTGAGCGGCCCGGCGAAGACGATGCTGTCCACGCTGTACCTCAAGGCGCTCGACGCCGACTTCGATCAACCGATCCTGGCAGATCGCTTCGCCAAAGAGGCGATCGGCAAGCTCGACTTCGACTGGAGTGAGCTGGAGATCACCCCGAAGTGGGCCCCGCTGTTCACCGTTCGCACCGCCCTGTACGACACGTGGGTCAAGCAGTTCCTGGCCGCGCATCCGCAGACCACCGTGATCCACCTCGGCTGCGGACTGGACTGCCGGGTGTTCCGCGTCGACCCCGGACCCGACGTGCGTTGGTACGACGTGGATTTCCCGCAGGTGATCGCGCTGCGCGAACAGATCTACCCGAGCCGGCCGAACTACGAGCTCATCGCCACCCCGGCCACCGAACCGCAGTGGCTCGACCAGATCCCGGCGGATCGGCCGACGCTGCTGATCGCCGAGGGCATCAGCATGTACCTGACCGAGGACGAGGGCATCGCGCTGCTGCGCCGGTTCGTCGACCGGTTCGGCACCGGCGAACTGCAGATCGACTTCTTCAACTGGCTGGCCATCAAGTCGCAGAAGAGCCAGTCGCTGGTGCGCACCTCTGGCTCGGTGCTGTACTGGGCGGTCAACAGCCCGCAGCAGATCCTCGACAAGCTGCCCGACATCCGATTGCTCTGCGCCACCGACTTTTTCGACGCCGACACCTACGCGCGCACCAGCCGCGGGATGCACGCGCTCAAGCGTGCGGTGAAGCTGCTGCCGCCGCTGCGTACCTCGCTGCAATACCATCGCTACGCGTTCGGGACGGGCGCCTAGCCCGTGCTCGCGGCCTGCTTGGCCGCGATGGCGCGCAGCTGGGCCTCGATGGCGGCGACCGACTTGTCGCGGTCGGGACCGTGGCTGTGGTACTCGATCATCAGCTGACCGTTGAAGATCTTCGACGTGTAGATCTCGATGCCCGCGCCCACGGCGAAGTAGAACTCGCCGTGGCTGGCGGCCACCTCCATGTCCGGCGGGGTGCGCAGCGGCGGCACGATGCCGTTGTCGGTGAACATCACCACATCCGGCAGCCCCGGCGGATTGCCCACGTACTGCGGGCTGAAGTGCAGGAAGCTCTGCTGGATGACGCCCTCGGCGATGTCCTTCTTGTACGTGTCGTTGATGTCGCGCGCCAGTGCGGCCACATCGGTGCCGGGGTGGATCTCGGCCAGGTAGGTCGCGATGCCGACCGGGTTGGTGCTCTCGGTCGCCGACACCGGCGGGGTCAGCAGGTACCGCAGGTCCACCGGGTACACGTAGGGCACCGGGATGTTCGGGGTCTCGCGGACCTGCCACTCGGCCATCAGCACCGCCGCCGACAGCAGGCTGTTCAGCCCGAGCTTGTTGGCCCGGCAGAACGCGATGACGCGCTCGGTGTCCTGTTCGGACAGCGTGCAGTACTCCATCGGAACCAG
>Ga0247757_10001678_pt1 | contig 13625 bp, 9 predicted proteins | sample UWRJL126311R4_FD_180929 | JGI IMG/M metagenome (GOLD analysis project Ga0247757, IMG submission 180929) | Plant litter microbial communities from Arlington Agricultural Research Station in Wisconsin, United States - UWRJ-L126-311R-4 | ecosystem: Environmental > Terrestrial > Plant litter >...
CTACCAGGAAAGAAGAGCCGATGATCGCTACCAGCGAAATAATAAATGCTTCCATCTTCCGTATTCCATAGCGCTGAAGCAACAGGAATAAAAATGTATCAAGTACCGTGATCAATGTTCCCCAGATCAGCGGCAATCCCGTGAGTAAATAAATACCGATCGCCATCCCCAATACTTCAGCGAGATCGCAGGCAGCAATAGCCAGTTCGGCAAGTATGTAGAGACAGAAATTGACAAATGGCGGATAGGTTTCGCGGTTGGCCTGGGCCAGGTCGCGACGGCGCACAATACCCAATCTTGCGCTGAGGCTTTGCAGTAACAAGGCCATCAGGTTGCTCATCAGTAATACCCAGATAAGACTGTAACCAAACCTCGCGCCGCCCTGCAGATCAGTAGCCCAGTTTCCCGGATCCATATAACCCACACTTACCAGGTAAGCCGGGCCGATATAAGCCAGTATCCTGCGGATGCCCCGGCGCGGCGTTGTTGTATCAACCGATTCATGAACTTCACTTAACGAATGATCACTGTGTAAACGCTTCATCATACTATACCTGTTTTACAAACAAAGCCTGCGCTAATTGCTGGCTGATGGTGAATGGCTGCTGGCTCTTCAGTTTGATCTCGATGGAATGATCAAAACCAAACTTTCGTTTGATCTCCAGCCTTGTTCCAATACCAATGCTTTTGTGTTTTAATAATTCCAATAGCTCGGTAGACTGGCTTCCTACCCCGCTCACTTCGGCCAATTTATTCAACGGAAGATCGATCAGGTTGATCTGCTGTTGTACGGTGATCTTTCCGTGGCTGTCGGGAATAGGATCTCCGTGCGGATCAAATTTCGGATGACCCAGAAATGCATCCAGTTTCTCAACCAGTTTTTTACTGCTGATGTGCTCCAGTTCTTCTGCAACCTCATGTACTTCATCCCAGCCAAATTGTAATTTATCCACCAGGAAATATTCCCATAAACGGTGTTTACGAACAATGGCCAATGCCAGCTTCCTGCCTTCAGCGCTTAACCGCACGCCTTTGTATTTTTCGTAGCTAAGGAGTTTTTTGGTCTTTAACTTTTTGAGCATGTCGGTAACAGAAGCCGGCTTGGTTTGCAACATCGCTGCCAGGTCATTGGTAGATACCGTTCCTTCTTCCTGCTGCAGGTGATAAATGGCTTTGATATAATTCTCCTCGGTAACAGAAAAACTCATAGCACCTAAATTTATTTTTAGACAAATCTAAACTTATTATGGCAAAACAACAGGATAACTCCGATTTTTAAGTTGGGGGATGGCATAGACCAGGGATACACCAGGATGACAGGATGATTTCTATTCCCATTTACAAACGAACCTGTACATTTATGGCCTCTAAACCGCGCTTATGAAACAATGCTGGGCATTTTTGCTGTTATTGGTACTCGCAGCAAGTTGTTCGGACAAGCGACCTGATCTTTCGGGTGCAGTTCGGGTAAAACCGGAAGATTTCCTGGCAGCATTTAAGCCCATCGTGTTGCCCATGAGCGCTTCTGATACCAATCTCACACGTTTTGCAGACACCACTACCATTGGATACCAGGCCCTGCAGCAGTTTTTTCCGGATAGCGCCCTGCAACAGGTGATCGGTAAAGACACCAAACAAACCATCCGCCCTGTAGGTAAGATCCAGAAAGGGAAAGATGCGGAAATTTACCTGTTACTGAATTTCACCAACAGGAAAAAGATCACCCGTTTGGCTGTGTTTGTGGTTGACAAGAAAACAAAGTTTCTTGCCGCAAAACCATTGCTTGTTGACCATTCGGATGATGGCTATCTACATACTTTATCTATCAACCGTGAACCTACATTTGTATTGGGACGGGAAAAAGCCAATGCTGATAACAGCCTCAAATACACCAGAAGCGGCTGGGTGTATAATGATGCGGGACTGTTTATGGTAGTGATCAATGATTCAAACGAAGACCCGAAAAAAGCGGTTGTCATCAACCCACTCGATACGTTGTCACGCAAGAATAAATACAGCGGAGATTATGTACGGGATAAAAAGAATTTCATTTCCCTCCGCGACAGCAAGAAACCGGGCAGCTACCTGTTCTTTGTGCATTTTGAAAAGAATGACGGGAGTTGCATCGGCGAGCTGAAAGGAGAAATGAGCGTGAACGGCAACCATTCCGCCCAATACACCAGCAAAGGCGATCCCTGTATCATAGATTTTACTTTTGAGGGTAGCCAGATTACCATGAAAGAAACCGGCACCTGCGGCAACCACCGCGGTATCCGCTGTTTCTTTAATGACAGCTTCACACGCCGGAGAAAATAAATCCGTATATTGGGGAGTAGGAATTTGGAATTGGGAATTAGTAGTTGGTAAATAACATCAAAAACCAATTCCAAATTCCAAATTCCTAACTACACTCCCCAATCATCTCTTCCCTTGCCTGCCGTTTTTCCACATCAAATGTGTAGAAAATACATTTGATGGAAATAGACATATATTGCAACCCTACTAAAATCGAGCAGATGAATTTTCTGAATTATCGTGTGCCTTATCAGCCGAGTGAACAGTACGCTAAAAAAGTGGCGTATTTCTCCATGGAATTTGCGATCCACCAACCATTAAAAATATACAGTGGCGGCCTGGGTTTCCTGGCAGGTTCCCATCTGCGCAGCGCTTATGAACTGCGACAGAACCTGATCGGTATCGGTATCCTTTGGAAATATGGTTACTATGACCAGGCACGCAACCAGGACCAGACACTGCAGGTTTCATTCATGGAAAAGAATTTCAGTTTCCTGGAAGATACCGGCATCAAGTTCCAGATATTGATTCATGAGCATCCTGTATGGGTAAAAGCGTTTTATCTCAATCCTGAAACATTTAACAGCGCACCGCTTTTTCTCTTGAGCACCGATCTTCCGGAGAACGATTATGTTTCTCAAACCATTACACACCGCTTATACGATGCAAATGTGGCTACCAAGGTGGCGCAGTTTATTTTGCTGGGTGTAGGCGGAGCGAAACTGATTGATGAATTAGGTTTCCGCCCGGATGTTTATCATCTCAATGAAGCACACGGCATTTCATCTGCTTTTTACCTGTTGAACAAATTCAAGAGTGTAGAAAAAGTAAAAGAACACCTGGTGTTCACCACGCATACGCCGGAAGAAGCAGGTAACGAAAAACACGATATCTATCTCTGCCATAAGATGAGCTATTTCTGCGGTCTCACACTCGATGAGGTACGCAAACTCACAGGCATTAAAGATGATCTTTTCAACCATTCGCTGGCAGCCCTGCGGTTCGCGCGCAAGGCAAACGGTGTATCCGCATTACATGGTCGCGTAAGCAATGAAATGTGGAAGAACCAGGAAGGCATCTGTCCCATCACTTCCATCACCAATGCACAGAATTGGCGTTACTGGTCCGATAAGCAATTGTACCGGTCAATGGAAGATGGAAATGATTTCCTCTTCGATGATCGCAAAAAATACCTGAAGAAAAGAGCTTTCGAAATTGTAGCCGATCAGACAGGCAAAGTTTTCAATCCACATATCCTTACTATCGTGTGGGCCCGTCGTTTTGCGGGTTACAAACGCGCGGACATGCTTACTTATGATCTCGAGCGGTTTGAGAAATTATTAAACAATTCAAAATATCCTGTACAAGTGATCTGGGCAGGTAAACCCTACCCTGTTGATCATCCGGCCATCTCACAGTTCAATAACCTGGTACACCTGAGCAAGAACTACAAGAATATGGCTGTATTGATCGGTTATGAACTGGGATTGAGCAAACGCCTTAAACAGGCGGCCGATGTTTGGCTGAATAATCCACGTGTACCACGCGAAGCATCAGGCACCAGTGGCATGACCGCAGCCATGAATGGTGCAGTGAATTTCTCAACAGATGATGGCTGGATCCCCGAGTTTGTCAATCATGGCAACAACGGTTTTGTTGTACCAAAAGTTGATTACGATCATATGACCGTTCATGAACAGGACGAATATGATCTGAATAAAGTATACGAGATCCTCGAACAGCAGATCATTCCAATTTACTACGAAAACTTCGAAACATGGCGCCAAATCCAGAAGAATGGTATGCGTGATGTTCGGTTCCAGTTCGATAGCAACAGGATGGCGAATGAGTATTATGAGATAATGTATAAGGACTAATTACGAAGTACGAATTACGAATTACGAGATGAGGCCGTGTTTTTTGGGGACACGGCCTTTTTTTATGGAATTTGGTGAGGGCTGCATCCCAATTGTATGAACATTAGCCAACTAACAAAGAAAGCCGCTTTTGCCCCGGTTTTTATTGTGTGCCTCAACCTGCTGGCGCTGTTACTGTGGTTTGTGCAGGCAAGAACCCTGGCATCAAAGGAAAAGCCGGTTGTTATCAGACATTTTCTGCCAAGAGACAAAGACGATGGAATATTCTCTGCATCGTTTGTACTGAAGGAAAATGCATCCAAACAACAGATCCGTTTTCATCTCAATGGTACGGTAAGCGATGAAAAAGAATTTCGCGCCATCCAGGCCGCTGCCGTCAGTCTGAAAACCCGGCGGGAAAGAAACAGCATGATCAAAATAACCCTTTCCGAAGAAACACATTATAAGGATGTGATAGCGCTGATCAACATCGTTATGCGCACAGATCTGAAACGATATATGCTCTGGAAAAACGACTTCTACATCCTGCCACCGGGTTCGGAAGGTTAATTCATTGTACCTCTGTGTAACTCCGTGCCCTCTGTGTCTCTGTGTTAAAGCTTTCGCTTCGATGATTTTTTCAACACGGAGGCACAGAGGACACAGAGTTACACGGAGGGATTGTCTTATTTTTGGGAATGCCTAATAAGATCGTGATTGCTGTTACCGGCGCCAGTGGCGCGATTTATGCGAAAGTTTTGCTGGATAAACTGGTACAGTTAAAAGATCAGTACCAGGAACTCGGCATTTTGATGAGCAATAATGCCAAAGAGATCTGGCAGACTGAATTAGGCGATGAAGCTTATAAAAACTACCCATTCCCTCACTACGATAAATACGATTTCTCCGCCCCTTTTGCATCCGGATCCGCAAAGTACGATACGATGATCGTAGCCCCCTGCAGTATGGGCACATTAGGCCGCATCGCATCAGGTATAAGCGATGACCTTGTTACACGCGCAGCAGATGTAGTGCTGAAAGAAAGACGGAAATTGATTCTCCTCATCCGTGAAACACCTTACAGCCTGATCCATATCAAAAACATGGAAACAGTAACACTTGCCGGGGGCATTATCTGTCCATGCACGCCTTCTTTCTACAGCCAACCAAAAACATTCGAAGAACTGGCAGCAACAGTTGTTGATCGCGCGCTTGATCTCGCCGGATTTGATATTAGTTCTTTTCGGTGGGGGAAATGAATATTGAACAGGGAATGTCGAATGTCGAATGGAATTAGGAATTGGGAATTGGGAATTGGGAATTAGGGATTAGGGATTAGGAAAGGGAACACTGTTTTAAACCTCCCCAATTCCCAATTCCTAATTCTCAATTCCATCCGATATTCCTTGTTCGATATTCAATCGATTCTATTGATATTCAAAAAAATCCCCCGCAAAAGCGAGGGATTGTATTAAACTGTACTTACTGTCTCTTTAAACATTCGCGCCTTCTTCGGCTTTCTTGTGGAAGCTGAATGTGATCTTACCGTTTTCTTTATCGAGATCGGCTGTGAGCACATCACCTTCTTTCACGTTCAGGTTCAGGATCTCTTCTGCCAATGGATCTTCCAGGTATTTCTGGATAGCCCTGTGCAATGGTCTTGCACCGAATTGAGAATCGTATCCTTTGTCTGCAATGAATTCTTTTGCTTCTGCGGTCAACTCCAGCGAGAATCCCAGGTTGTTCAGGCGTTTGGATACGCCTTTCATCAGGATATCGATGATATTGAAGATGTTTTCTTTGCTGAGTGAATTGAACACCACCACATCATCAATACGGTTCAGGAACTCGGGTGAGAAAGTGCGTTTCAATGCTTTTTCTATCACCGCTTTGTTGTTTTCTTCCGCGTTCTGCAAACGGTTGGCCGTTGCAAATCCAACACCATCACCAAACTCTTTCAACTGGCGTACGCCGATATTGGAGGTCATGATGATCATCGTATTCTTGAAATCCACTTTGCGACCCAATCCATCTGTGAGCTGTCCATCATCCAACACCTGTAGCAGGATATTGTAGATATCGGGGTGTGCTTTTTCGATCTCATCAAGCAGGATCACACAATAAGGTTTGCGGCGTACTTTTTCAGTAAGCTGTCCGCCTTCTTCGTAACCAACGTATCCGGGAGGCGCACCGATCAAACGGCTTACAGTGAATTTCTCCATGTATTCGCTCATATCGATCCTGATCAGCGAATCTTCTGAATCGAACATATATCTCGCCAATGCTCTTGCCAACTCTGTTTTACCTACGCCCGTCGGACCGAGAAATATGAATGTTCCGATCGGCTTCTTTGGATCTTTCAATCCGACGCGGTTACGCTGTATCGCTTTCACCACTTTCTGGATCGCTTCGTCCTGGCCAACCACCATATCCTTCATATCATCACCCATACGGCGCAGTTTCTCTGTTTCGGCCTGTACCATCCTTTTTACAGGGATACCTGTCATCATACTCACTACTTCCGCGATATGCTCTTCGGTGATGGGATAACGTTTGTGTTTGCTATCCTCTTCCCACTGTGCTTTGGCTTTCTCGAGTTCTTCGCCCAGGCGTTTTTCTGTATCACGCAGCGAAGCGGCTTCTTCAAAACGCTGGCTCTTTACTACTTTATTTTTTTCGTTCTTAACGTCTTCTATCTTCTTCTCCAGTTCCACGATATCCTGTGGTACGTTGATGTTCTTAAGGTGAACACGGGCGCCTACCTCATCCAATACATCGATCGCCTTATCGGGCAACAACCTGTCGGTCATATATCGATCGCTCAGTTTTACGCAGGCATCGATCGCATCATCACCATAGTTTACGTTATGGAAATCTTCGTATTTGGATTTGATATTGTTCAGTATCAAAATTGTTTCTTCCACACTTGGTGGTTCTACCAGTACTTTCTGGAAACGACGGTCTAATGCACCATCTTTTTCGATATACATACGGTATTCATCCAGTGTAGAAGCGCCAATGCATTGGAGTTCTCCCCTTGCGAGTGCAGGTTTGAAAATGTTCGACGCATCCAGCGAACCACTGGCGCCACCGGCACCTACAATGGTGTGTATCTCGTCGATAAACAGGATCACATCACGGTTCTTTTCCAGTTCGTTCATGATCGCTTTCATGCGTTCTTCAAACTGTCCGCGGTATTTTGTACCTGCTACCAATGCAGCAAGATCCAATGAGATCACGCGTTTATCAAACAGTACACGGCTTACTTTACGCTGTACGATACGCAATGCCAACCCTTCCACGATAGCGGTCTTACCCACACCTGGCTCTCCAATCAAAATAGGATTGTTCTTTTTCCTGCGGCTGAGGATCTGGCTTACGCGTTCGATTTCCTCCTCACGCCCTACAATGGGATCGAGTGTACCGGATTCTGCCAGCTTGGTAATATCTCTTCCGAAATTATCCAATACCGGTGTTTTGCTTTTCGCTGCACCCGTTTGTTTACCGGAACGTTGTTGCTGGTAACCTGCACCGCGTTTCTCATCATCAAAATCATCATCATCACCATCAGTGAATTCACTGCGTGGCGGCGGATTGGTGGTACCAACCATACCCAGTTCATTGCGGAACAGATCATAGTCAACATCAAACTGGTTGAGTATCTGCGTAGCTATGTTTTCTTTGTTCTTGAGAATACTGAGCATTAAATGCTCTGTTTCCACGAGCGGGCTTTTAAGCGCTTTGGCTTCGAGTACAGTTACGCGTATCACTTTTTCTGCCTGTTTTGTCAATGGCAGACTGTTGATGTTCTGGATGTTCTTACCAGTTTTGTCTTTTACCGCGATCTCTATCTCTTTGCGTAATTCATAAAGGTCTACATTCAGTTGTTTCAATACTTTGATGGCCGTGTTGTCCCCGTCCCTGATCAAACCCAACAATAAATGTTCCGTGCCTATGAAATCGTTGCCTAGTCTCAGCGCCTCTTCCCTGCTGAAGGAAATGATCTCCTTAACCTGTGCTGAAAAATTATTATCCATGGCCTAATTTGGATTTATACAATTATAACGAATATTTTTGAGCGAAGTTGTGTAGCAGTTATCAACAACTGTTAATCTAATTTACCAATTATGCAGGTCAAAATTGATACCAAGGAGAAATTTACTGTTGTAACGCCAATTGGGCCGGTACTTACTGCCAATATAGCAGCAGAAATCAGTGATTGGGGTAAGAAACAACTCGCCGAGCCTGTTAAAAATGTTATAATGAACCTTTCGGACCTGACAGGAATGGAAGAAAAAGCCGGGGAAACGATCTGTTTGCTGCAACAACACTTCTACGAGAACAACGCCTCATTCGTTCTCTGCTGCCTGCAGCCTGTGGTAGAGGAAATGCTGACCAACTGGGAGATGATCGACCTACTCAACATCACTCCCACCGAAAGCGAAGCCTGGGATATCGTGCAGATGGAAGAGATAGAGAGAGAATTACTGGATGGGGAGGATATTGCGTTTGGGAAAGACTAAGCACATCAATTACGAATTACGAGGTACGAATTACGGGTCGTAAAAAACTCGTAATTCGTACCTCGTAATTCGTAATTAAGATAAGTTGGATCATTACACCAATTACGAATTACCATTCGTGCTTCCCCGTAATTCGTACTTCGTAATTCGTAATTAAAATGGATCATTACCAAACCCTGAACGTTTCTCCCAATGCATCCCAAGAGGAAATCAAAAAAGCGTTCAGGAAGCTGGCATTGCAGTACCATCCTGATAAGAATACTTCGCCCGATGCTTCGAGGCGTTTTCAGCAGATACAGCAGGCATGGGAGGTGTTAAAAGACAGGCGCTCCCGGAACGCCTATAACTATCGCAGATACACACAGCAGCCACAACAGGCATCAAGGCCACTGGCAAAAAATATTGATGAGCTGCTCCGGGAAACCAATCGTTTGTATCAGCGTACAGCAGGATTGGATCCTTTCCGGGTTGACTTTGACCGGTTGCTGTTTTCACTCAAAGATGTATTGAGCGATCATAACCGGCAGCTTTTCCTGGCAACTGACCAGCTATCGGTTCAGGCACAGGTATTCAGCAATATCCTTGCTTCGATGCAATTGCTGCCATTCCCAGTAATGCGGGAACTTTTTCCCCAACTTATCGAACTCACCGCCACAAATCCTGCCCTCAAAAAAACATTCGACAACTGGCAAAAACAAGCGCAATGGCAGTACTCCTGGAATCACTATAAAATCTGGTTCGCACTGGCACTAGCATTACTGTTTTGTTTATGTCTCGTCCTCATTTAACCTCCACGAACGCCAATTACCGAATTATCAATTACAATTATTAATTACTAATTATTAATTACTAATTAATAACCCCTACGTCTTAAAACCAAAAAAGGCCACTCCCGTGGCCTTTTTTGGTGATCAGTATAGTAGAATTACCAACCTTTTGTTTGTGTAAGCGTGTATCCCCTATCAGCATACTGCGTGATCTGGGATTGTCCAACAGGCGCCATATAGGATCTATCGGTGAATGCGTTTCTGTTCGTCGCATTTTCTACCATCCAGAAGCCTACCATCTGGGCCTGGTTGGTTCCGCTCCAGGTGATGATGGTTCCGTCGAGTTTTTTAACCCTGATCTTGCCAATGTTTGCAGTGGTCAGATAGCTGGGGATCTCGGCATTAACGTCTACCCATGGACCGAGGAAATAGTCTCCATTGGTACTGAAGTTCATATTGTTCAGTTTTTTCCATCTTTTCAGGTCCAGCAGGCGGGTATGTTCAAATACGAACTCAACCCTTCTTTCGCGGCGAATCTCCCATAACAGTGCAGATACATCTGCATCTTTAGAAGGATCAACGGGTATGGCAGTCAGCAGCAAAGGACTTGTCAGTTTAACGCCTTTTGCCACAGCAACGGCATCCAATGGTCTCTTACGGATGGCGTTGATGGATTTGTCCAGGTCGGCCTGTGTAACCGGGGCACCACCAAGGTGCTCGGCCAGTTCGGCTTTGGCTTCCATCCAGTTCAATACCACCTCGGCATAACGCATTACCGGCGCATCGCTGGTATTGGTGCTGCTACCCCAGGCTGGAGGATACGCTTTACCGATATAGGTAATCGCATCTCTTGAAGCGAATTTATAACCATAGAGCAATGTGGCCGAAGAAGCATTCACTTTGTCGATAAAGGAAGCCTCAAAGCGTGAGTCTCTTGTTTTCACCAGGTCTGCCAGTGAGAAACTGTTGGCATTAGGTACTGTTGAATTCTGCCATGGCTGACCATCGCTGGCCAGGAATGATTTGATCAGTACCAGGTTACCATCAACACCTACCACTTCCGTTCCGTTCTGGTAAGAACCGATCGCATGCGTAATACTCATTGCGGCATCGTAAATCCTGTACATCAGCACTTCCGGATGACCGGCGAGGCTTTCAGAAGAGAAAATGCTTTTGAAATCTTTGGTGAAGTTGAACTTATTGCTGCCAATTACCAGGTTGCCGGCTTCTACAGCCAGTTCCAGGTATTTTTTGGCTCTTATCTGGTCAAGACCATGATAGTATTCAAATGTTCCTTCAAACAACATGAACCTTGAAATAAACGCTGCGGCAATATACCTGTTCAGTATGTTGGTGCCATCATTATCGCGCATATTGACCAGTACGTATTTGAAATCATCATACACTTTATCCATTACCACGCCTCTTGGATCCCTGTCTTTGTACAGCGTAGCGGTAGCGGTATCGGAAACAGTTTTATCAAAATAAGGAACATCGCCAAAAACGCTTACCAGGCGGGAGTACTCATATCCTTTAAAGAACCTTGCAACAGCCGACCAATGCTTGTATGCATCGGATGAGATGTTCGCCTTCATCGCTTCCACATTATCGATCATGATGTTGGCCTTGCGTACCCATGCAAAGTTCCAGTTCGGGCCGGCATAGCTGCCCATCCAGGTATCGGCTTCCGAGGTAGAGCCTCTTGAACCGGGTACACTGCTTTCGAAGCTGGACTGTGCGTTCTTACCAGTCAGGTCATCATTGAATGTGTATCCCCTTACCGGCGTATAATCCACTGTAAAACTGGTGTTAAAGCCAGTAAAATAGTTCGAGTAAAAACCGGCAGCATACAACCTGATATCGTCTTCGTTTCTCCAGAATTTATCATCAGGTATCTGTGTCAGTGGCGGCCGGTCGAGGAACTCTTTACCGCAGGACGTTAATAAGACGCCTGCAAGTAGTATGCTATATATCTTGTTATATTTCATGGTTGCAATTTTTAAAAGTTAACTTGAAGACCAACTGCAATGCTCTTGAACGCGGGTACAGCAGTTCCCGTACGTCCGGAATTGTAGTTAGAAGTGTTCCACATAGAGTAACCATCAATATACTCCGGATCAATAGGCAAACCATTCAGGTGATCCCATGTAATAAAGTTCTCCAGTGCACCGTAAATCCTCACAGAATTCAGCTTGATTTTCTGTAACACTGATTGCGGCAGTGTATAACCGAAAGTGAGGTTCTTCAATCGCAGGTAAGCCATGTTCAGCAGGTAACGGTCCTGTACCTGTAAATTGTTCAGGTTACCGCCACCGGCGTTATTATAGGCTGCAGGATAGAATGCATTGGTGTTTTCAGGTGTCCAGTAGTCACCCGCAATAGCCTGTGGCATAGCGCCATCGCCTGCATGCCATCCTGGCAACGCGATAAAGCCCTGGCCCCATACTTTGCGGCTTCCTACACCCTGGAAGAACAGGCTCAGATCGAATCCTTTCCAATCGCCACCGAAACGGAATCCGTATTCATAACGTGGTGTTGAGTTACCGATCTTTTCAAGATCACCATGATTGGCCAGTGTTCCTGAACCGTTGCTGATCTCGCCATCACCGTTAACGTCGATGAATTTCACATCACCAGGACCGAAACGGAAGGTAGAAGAGTTCTGCAGGAATGGCTGGTAAACGGCTTTCTTGCCATCTGTGCCTGGTTTCAACTTATAGGCTTGTTTGCCGCCGTTCAATGCACTTTCTGCTGCTGTAAGCGTGATAAGGATCGGCTTGCCACTCGCATCGAGTTCGAAGTCGCTCATCTGGTACAGCCTGTCGGAGCGGTAGCCCCATATCTCACCTACTTCTTTACCGTTATAGTTACCGGTAACTGATGTACCGGAACCAACAGCACTCAGGTAGCTTTTTGCATCAGCGATATTGGCGTGTGCAAAAATGTGCAGACCGTTTTTGAAGACATGATTAAAGTCGATTGTAAACTCCCATCCTTTTGTTTCCAGTTTTCCATAGTTACCAATCGGCGCACCAACGCCCAATGTTACAGGAACACCTTCTTTTGAAACAAGCATGTTGTTGGTGTTTCGCTGGAAGATATCAAACGAAGCGGTCAGCTTGTTTTTCAGAACTGTCAGGTCAACGCCGAAGTCCTTGGTTTCGATATCCTGCCATGCGATTTCATCAGATACCAGTGTAGGTGTAGTTACGTAGTTCTGTCTAGCACCACCAGTGATCCAGCTGGAAACTGTTGGTGTAAGCAGGGAAAGATAGAGGCTGTTAGGCACACTCTGGTCGCCGATGCTACCCCATGATGCCCTGAATTTAAGATTGTCCACCACGGATCTGATACCGCTCAGGAATTTCTCTTCAGTGGCTACCCAACCGGCAGATACCGAAGGGAACCATCTCCAGCGGAGATCTTCAGGGAATTTCGAAGATGCATCATAACGCATGTTCGCTTCGAGCAGGTATTTATTCCTGAACGAATAGTTGATACGTCCGAAATAACCCAATTGCGATTCCCAATATTTGGAAGCAGTAATGGTAGGAATTCCCGTAGCATATGCAAACTGCGGATTATTGATATCAAGCAGGTTGGTATTCGTCTGGCCCTGTGACTCCGTACTCAATCCAACACGGTTCATACCCACGATAAACTTGAACGCATGATCATCGTTCAGGTTCAGGTTATAGGTAGTAAACGCGTTGATCGTATTGGTCGCAAGATTGGTTACAGTACGGGCTATATGATCGGGGTTTGCACCTGGACCGGTATAGGTTTGTTTCAACAGGTCAAATGCCAGCATAGCGCCTGTTGCGGTGCTTGGCACTACATTACCTGAGCCATCTACATATACAGCTGCGCCATTGGCATCGAAACGCTGTACAGGTGCAGACCATGAATCACGCGCAGTGAATCTTGTACCGGGTCTGAGCCATTGTTCATCGTTCATCGCGTAAGTGTAATCAAAATCCAGTTTCCAGTTGCTGGTGAAATTGATTGTTGCGCCCAGATTATAGTTAGAGTAGTTTGTCAGCAGGCTTGCTGTATTCGCAGCCTGTGTTTCACTCATTGGGCTGCGGATAGGATCGCCATTCTGATCGTTTCCGAAAGGATAGGTTGGCGCCCATCTGTAAAGATATAACCAGGGATCAGCAGTGGTTGAGTTGGTAGCGTAA
>Ga0247757_10001679_pt1 | contig 13588 bp, 1 predicted proteins | sample UWRJL126311R4_FD_180929 | JGI IMG/M metagenome (GOLD analysis project Ga0247757, IMG submission 180929) | Plant litter microbial communities from Arlington Agricultural Research Station in Wisconsin, United States - UWRJ-L126-311R-4 | ecosystem: Environmental > Terrestrial > Plant litter >...
ACTAGCCGCTCCTACTCTACTGCCTTCGCAAATATCTTAGTAATCTATATATAGATTACCCGCTATTCAGCTATTAGTAAGTAAAACACGTCCTTACTTTAGTCAAGTTTCTTTAGAAGATACCCTATTATCTTATAAACGTCTTCTTTATTAAGGATAGCTAAACTATAGACCCGATCTACCAGTTAAGCGAGCAAGTGGATATATCTAAAAGTATAGTTAGAGCATTCTATAATCATCTAAATGATTCGTGCCCTACTCTCGAGTAATAACTAATACTCTTTATCTCCTAGCGCGCTCTTAATAGAAGCTTATTTATTATAAAGGATATTTTTTAGGTCTTATACTAAAGTATCTTTTTCGTTAATTATAGCTAACGAGTGTACTGTCTCGTTATATAATCTATCTAGTAATAAGCTTAGATTATACTATACTAGGCTTTTAGAAGACTCGCTAGTAAGGTCTTTATAGTAATTTATAAAGACGACAGCGCTAAGTAGTTTCCAAAGATAGTAGCTACGGAGACTAGGGGGTTCTAATTTAAATAGGTATAGTCCTAAATACTTCTTAAGCGCTAAGCAGTATATAAGAGTATAAGATACGTTATTAGGATTAGTAGGAGACTACTTCGATCAGCTTATTAAGCGCTTTATATAAATAAATATACTAGCTTAGCTTTATATTAAACCTTATATCCTTTATTAGGGCTATCGTTTATACTCTTTTCCAGAGTTAATACCTATTTCGCTATAAAAACTTTGTCTATACTAAAGGAAATAAACTCTATAGTACGTTAATTAAAAATACTAAGGACCTAGTAGTTCTTCTTAGCGTTAGGCGAAGCCTAGTTAGAGTAGTTAATATAAAAGGGAAAGATAAGCCTATCTTTATACTCTAGGTGCTTAAATAAGTCTATTAATAGTATACTTAACTTAAGCTTATAGGATTTAATAATACTAAACTAGGTACTATAGTAAATCTATAGAAGCACGCGCAAGATAGTACTACTTATCTATTAACCTAGGAGAAATATTTAAAGCGTCTTCTCCATCTCTTCGACGGTTATACAGCCTAGAAGACTAGGAGGGACCCTATTTTTTATAGAAAAGGTAATTAGTCTATAGATATCCTTTACAGGATCTAGGTTTACTAGGGGTAAGCGCGTAATAGGCGGGATCCTATTATTACTTACTACCTCGTTTAGTATATCGTCTAGTATCTCGATAGTAGTTACCACTCTTAGTTAGTAGTCTAAAGTAGAGTACTTAGCTAGTAGCTATAAAGCTTTCCTATTACTCGATAGGATCTAAAAGTCCTTCTTAGTTAATATATTCTAACTACAGGACTTTATATACTACTAGTAGTCTTTTAGTATACTTAGCCCTAATCTAAATTTAAAGTTAATAGCTACTATAAAATTCTTCCTATAATTAGTAACCTAGTAGTATATATCGTTTAACGTAACTATTACTTTACTAGGATGTTGTCTAATAATAGAGTACTTAATATCCCTCTCGTATAGCTATTTTAGAGTAAGTAAAATATTAAGGTAATAAGTAAACTAAGTATAGGACCTATACTTTAGAAACTCCTTCTAGAGATATAATTTTAAATTAGTCTTACTACCTAGATAGATAAGTAACTAGTCTTTTAGGGTACCTACGAGTAGTAAGTTAATAGACCCTATCCTACCCTCTTTAATATATAAATTAGTAGACGTCCCATAGCAGGTACTAATATACTAATAGGGTATATTAATACCTAGAAGATCGCCTTCGCCTTGCTTTACTAACTTAGGCCTAGGATATATAAGATAGATATACTTAAGAGAGTAAATTAGAGTGCTAATATAGTAGCTTAACTAGCGCGAGGGAAAACTATTAATTATATCCTAGAAACCTTACTTAGGATTATCATAGTATAAATATAACTTAAGTATGGAGAAGTCTAGAAAGATAAAACCCCCCTTTAGCTATATATAAAACGAGTTTATAACGCTATTAATCCCCTAGTGGTATTGGTGCGCTAGAACCTTACCTTCTTATAGCTTTATAATATATAGCGATACTTCGTTCTAGTCTACTACGGGCAGCGACTTTATATCTAGGATTAAATAGCTATACTTATTTATATTCCCTCTTTCTAAAACCTTCCTTACTTTCTTAATAGTATAGACTATATTAGCTCTTAGATCGGCAGCCTCGTATATAAATTGCAAGGCCTTAGCGTCCTCTTTAGCCATTACTATTATTATTATCGGCTCTTTTACTATAGGAACTTTCTAAACTTTAGATCGTAGTAGAATAACCGTAGCTTTAGATTTATTTTTCTCTTCTAATTCTCTTGTAATAGCCTCTACCTTAGTATTATACGAGGTAGACGCCTTCTATATAGATTTAGTATTATATTAGGTTGCGCTCTAAGCTGGCGTTATTGCTTATATTACATTCTAAGCGATCAAGCCGGTTTCTTATATTACTCCTATCAAGAGCTTATCTCTATCTAGCTCTAAGCTACTCTTCAACCTCTTTACTTCGATTATAATACTTTCTACTTCGAGTTTAATACTTAAAAGAGTTATATAGAAGTCGTCTTAATTTTTATAGTAATTTTAGTATCTATTATACTAGGGCTTCTATAGTATACTAGTAGGAAACTTAGATATAATAGGCTTTAAAGTATCGGTGGTCTCTAATTTAGAGACTAGTTTATTAAGGCGGGAACGTAATAATTTTATATTCTATATAATCTTATAGAAGTAGGATATAATATTATATATAATAGCTTCGAGGCGTAGGGCCTTAATATACCTAGAGTAGTATTAAGCCTTAGCGTAAGCGCTAACTAATTAGTACTCGTTTACTAGTATAAATAATAGATAGTCCGTTATCTATGCTAGTAAATAAGTACTAGTTAGTTAGCGCTTCCATATAGATAATCCTATAGCTATACAATAAAAGTTTATTTCTACTTTATATAAAACGCGTTAATACTATCTTACCTATACTTTCTACCTAACTAGCCTCTATAAGGTGCTTAGCTACCAGGCATCCCTAGGTAATCTTATAATACCAAGTGTACTAGTCTTCTATATATACCCTATTATTTAGTAGATTATCTTTATTTAAGGTATTTATTATAAACGCTAAGCTTACCTTAAGAGTTATAATATAGTCTTCGTTAACCTATATTATATATTACTAATAAGGACGAAGCTATAGAAGTAATAGATATATTCAACTATATACCTTACGCTATTATATAGGTAGTAGCTTTTATTAAATAGAGAGTACTCTAGTATATATAAGGGTATCGAGGAAGTCTATAGAAGTAACTATAGCGCTATAGGCGAGACAAGGACAGGGAGACTAATTTAATAATAATATCTATACTAACCAGCTTTTCTTTAGTTAAAAAGAGCGTAGATAGACACGTGTTTAAGATACAGTATAAACTTGGCTTTTTAAAGGAAATCTATAAAACCTCCGTTCCTATTATAGTACTATACCTAAACGCGCTACCACTTTCTTAGGAGTAGCTAACTCTCTAATAACTATAACCGCTTCCTCTTACTATAGTCTACTCTTCTAAAAGGAGTATCTAGCCCTTATATAACTACCAGCCCCTTAATAGAGAAGGGAGATCCGCTAATATTATAAGTATTTTTATTACCTTACTTAAGAGATACTATAAATCTATTAGCCATTTCTATATAGACTAGTAGGTCGAAATTTCCATCTTACCTAAAATAGGAGGAATTATTAGTGGACTCTAGCACAGGCTAATCGTTCACCTAAAATCTAAGAGAGCTACTTAATAACTTACCTAAGAGAGCCTCGAATATAGAATTATTATACTATATTAAGTAATAAATATACCCTCTAATTATATATTTATCCTTTTCTTTATAAGGGATAGAGTCTAATTTAAAGTAAAATAGGGAGGCGATTAAATAGTATAATAATTGATTAAGGCTTGCGGATAACCATTCATCTATTTCGACCTTTAATATTAATTTAGGTATACTTTTAGTATCGTTAAGTCTTAGTTTAGTAGTTTTAAAGTCAATACTAAGGTGGTAAATCTTAGGGAGAATTTACGCCGCGAGTCTAATTATTTTATAGGCTCGTCTTATAGTCTTTTCGCGTATCTTCTCTAGAATAAGATCGCGGATCCATATAAATATTCTATTCTTCTAAATATTACGGTAGTTATCTATACGTACTTCGTAATTTTCTTTCCTTAGTTTACTAGTACCTAGGGATATAATGAAATCTGGCTCTCTAAGGTATAAATACATAGCTAATACCTCTAAGAGTGCCTAGAGTACAGGATTATTCTTAAGAGGCCCTACGTCTTAAAATATGCCGACCTTATTAATATATTTTAGGGGGAAAAAACTATAAGTATAATATTTATTAGCTATACGAGAAAAAATTAGGGAATAATAATATACCTAGATATAGCTATAGCGGAACGTGTACTAGTACCTAGTTAATAATTAGTTAATAGTTTAATTTAACCAATCTTATATCTCCTAGAGTAGAATATTACCGAATCCGTCCTTTAGCTTGATAACGGCACGTTCTAGGGCAATATTAGAAATATTTAGCGATTAATTTTTAACTTACTCTAAGCATTATCACGTTCACCGACACCGTTATAGTTCGTAAAAAATTAATATAATAGATATTTACTAATCGTAGCTACTAGCAAACCTACCTTTATTTCTATTAACGTTATATATAAATAATCTAGGATATTCTTATTAATAGCCTAGTCTTTTAGGGTACTTTCGATATTTTTAGTAGGGTATAAGCCATCCATTAAGTAAGAAAGTATAATCTTAACTACGCGGGAAACAATTAGGATAGAAGAAGAGATCCTTCGTTTAAAAATACGTTTAGTAATTTCCAAAAACGTCTTAATCGATTCGTCTAAAGGCCGTCTAAGAACGAAATAGTCGATAGTAATAATAATACTTTAGTATAATGAGTTTCGATATTTCCAAGTCTATATTCTATAACTTACTAATACTGACCCCGAAACTCATTATAACATATTTTTAAAGTAGAATTAGGCTAAGACGATCTTAAATTAGCTTTATCACTACAAGGGGTATAATACCACGCGTTCCTCCTCCATTAATATAGAGAATACCTACTCCTATAGTTAATAGGAGCGTCCTTACTAATATTATATCTAGTATTTTATACTCGTAAAGGAAGCAGCGATAAACTCTAAAGATCTATAGGTCGTCTTTATAGTAGTCTCTAAAGATTATAACATAGTTTTTATAGATATAGTATCTATATAGTAAATAATATTATAGTCTTCTATATAGATAGTATAGATATATATTACTGCTGTAGATGCTGCGCTATCTTTCCTAGAAGTATAAAAGATTATCTTTATAAATATCTACAGCGGACTTAGATCGGTCTGAAATATACCATTAAAAATATCGAAAGAGGTTATTTTCTACCATCTTAATAAAACCGCTTTATAGGACGATATCTATAGACTACTTAAATACTAGAACCGTAGTATTACTTACCTTATAGAAAACGTCTCTATAAAGAGCGTTAAATACGTCCCTAGGCTTAAAGACTAGACTAGAGTTAGAAGATAAGGTTTCTACTTAAGCTGATACTTATAGTGCGCCTTAGGGGGATAAGTATCTAAGAAAAGAGTTAAAGCAATTACTAGAGCTATAAATTCTATTAGCTAGGTAGGTAATATAGTATACTTTAGTAGATTGGAAATGTACTTATCTAGGTCTGATACTACTAGGTTATAGACCCTTAACGCTCTAAAAAAGTTAAATAGTTAGTAAAGCGATTCTAAAAAATACCTGCTTATATAGTTAAAAAAAGCAGTAAAATATATTATAGAAAATAGTATTCGTGCACCTTCTTAGGTTTCTCGAGCTTAATAAGATCTCTCTATAAGGCGCTCTTTTATACGCCGATATCAAGTATCGGTAGATATTATACTATTTAAAAAAAGAGAGACTATATTAATAGTAGAAATTTCTTTAGATAGATCTTTTTTTAATTCTTTGGTCAGTATCTTTAGAAAATTCTTCCTAGACTCTTACTCTACGTCTACTCCTAGAGTTATTTTATCGATAACTATAAGGATACTAGGAAGCGTCTTCTAAGGAAGGACTAATAAGTGGTTTTTCTCTAGCTACTTAGCTAAATAGCGTATAATTTATCTAAAGCTACTAATATTAGTAGAAAAGAAGTATATTATATCTATAAAGGGGAATAGGAGATTAGTATATAGATCAACCGCTATAGCCCTACCCGATCGTCAAAGAGCTTGCTTTTTAGTTTTATAATAGCTTTTAGGTTTTATAGTCTTTTTATCTGAGAGGTAATCTAGTACCCTAGCGTCTATAATAAGTATTAGGTAATTATTAAAAATACTAGAGGGATCGAGGTAGAGATAGACTTCGCCTAGTTTTAGTTTAGTCGTAGATCTTTAGGTTCTTTTTAATCTAAATAGTATTCTAAGAGTAATTAATTTTTCTACGTTACCAATCAGTATAAATAGACTTGGTTACTGCTTATAAGGACGAGGTATATGTTTAATAAGCTTCTAAAGCCTATCTAATTCTAAAAGGGCGGCTTCGCTACTTTATATAAAAATACTAAGCTAGTAAGTATAGTCATAATGCTTTATAGTTAAGGGAACTAAAGTTTAGAGGGTACTATAAAAGCCTCTAGCTTTATATAGAAAATATATAGTACTAGATATAGGCTTTATTAGGGTCAAAATAGGGTTTTCTTAAATTAGAATCTAGTACTTACTATAATTGTTTTAGGTAGAATATAGATTATAATAGGGTCATCTATAGGTGCTAGTTCAAGGCCTGGTTAATAAATATACTCTCCCTTAGCTAACGTTAAATCAACGTCCACTCCTCCCTAGCCGCCTAAGTTTTTATTAGCATCTTTACTATATTACTACTAGCTAACTGGCTATTTTATACCTAGGTATAAATAATTTATATATATTAGAGTTTATTTAAGTAATACCTATTAGAATATTCCTTCCGAAAAAAGCTCTACTAAAGACGAATTATATTGGATCTTCTATAATACTCGTTCTACTATCGAGAGAAGATAAATAAATATATATTATATAGTAGACCTCGATCGCGCCGTTACCGTAAGAGTCTAGAGACTAAGGTACTTATTTACTCGAAATATATAAAATAGAATAAATAGAAGAATAGGTTTAAAAGAATTATTATAGAGGTCTATAATTACTATTATACTTGCTAGGGCCTAGAGGTATATTATACTCCAGCTCCGGCGGTGGAAATAGGTAAGGGTAGGCCATTAACCGAGCCGAGCGAGCTATTAGGAGATTTTCCATTCTTATTATATCTATAGAATCGCCCTATAAAAGAGTTATCGATAATATAGGAAGAATCTCCTCCTTTTGTAAATTTCTATATAAAGCCTAGAATTAGTAATTAATTTTATATATTTAATAAGTTATTTAATTCTATAAGCTTTATTTTATTACACTATTCTAGGTAGTAAAGTAGTAATTACTATTGATCGATTTTTATCACGCCTACGAGTAACTATAATTGTTAAATACTCCTATATAATTAAGTACTTACTATAGGCGTCCTAATAATAGATTTTTATATAATCTTTACTTATAGAATTATTCCATAGGTCTAGTTTACTCGCTAGCGCTAAAGCTATTATAGACGTATTCTTAATCTATAGGAAAAGAAATTGAGTAATAAATCCTCGAGTTATTACTAGCTAGGTTAGTAATAATATTAAAAGTGAAGGAAGTTATACTAACTTAGTCTAAGTTATATATAAAGACCATTTCTCCCAAGTCGTTCGCGCGCTATCTTTATCCTATACTTAGTAATTAGGAGGATTAGTAGGGAGCGAGGCGAGTAGCTAAGCTATAGAATCTATAATTATAAATCTAAGTTTATTTTAGAGAATAGGTAGGTAGCTTAGGTTAATATAGGACTAGGACCTAAATAGGACTCAGTATTATCTCTAAGTCTTTATATAATATTTAACAATCACCCCCTCTTATTAGGTTACCATACCTTAGAAAACCGCTCGTCCTAAGGCAGCTATAATATCAATCCCATACTTACTGCGTTTACTATAGGAGTTAAGAGATTTTATCTATATATATATACTTATAGAGCCGAATAACCTTATTTATTATATTGGGAGAAATAAAATTAGTTAGATCTATATACGATAGCAGAACTACTACTATATAGATAGAAAAAGCAAGGGTTAGCTCTCCTTTAACCATCTTTTAAGAATAGCTAGGTTTACTTACTCTCTAAGTCGAGATGACGTAGACAAGCGCTTAAGTTATAACCAGCTCTAATATACTAACCAGATTTTATACCTAGAAACCTATAGTCTTGAATTCTATTATAATACTATTATATTTAAAGATAATAACTCCCTAAGTATAGGCTAGCGCTACCTAGGGTTCGTTAACCAAATTACCAATAGAAAGTTTTTATATTATCTTAAAGTATCTATTTACTACTCCCAGCTTATATTAGATTTAACTAATAGAGGAGGGCTATTTATATTAACTAATATCTATAGAATGCGTCCAGATGCTACTATTTAAATACGAGTTCTAGAATAGTCTTATAGAGATAGTTGGTTTCTACTTTTAAGTATCCTTTTTCTTAATATTTTTTAGAATAACTCTAAAATATTAGATTAGTTTCTATCGATAAAAATAGGAGATTTCCACCTAGCACGATTAGCTATAAAATCTTTTTTACTAGACAATAATCTTCCGCGTAATTTCTACTAGTTCCCTTTCGACGTATAATTTAATAGGAACGCTTTTTTAGAGGTATATAAAGACGGTTATCTCCTCTAGGAAGAGAACAGTAAGACGTGGTTTATTATAGTTGAAAAATAGTTCGAAGAGGGATTATAACGAATCCCAAGCGTAGACGAGGCACTTTATACTATGTATAGCTACGGCTTAATTCGCTGTTTGATTCGATAGGAGAAACGATGCTAGATAGTCGTAACGGTTTAATGCGTTTTATAAGAAAGACCGTCTATAACTACCTTAAGTAGCCCTATTATAAGCGTCCAAATAGTGATATAAAGATTAGATAGCCTACTTAATAAAACTTAAATAACCGAAGTAAGCGTTATAATAAAATAAAATATAGATTAACAGGCGTAAGTTGGAAGTATTGAGATTATTATACTATAAGGAAGTAGATATTATACTAGGGAGGGACTAAAGTAAGAGTAATAACTAGAATTCAATGTACGGTACCACTGTTTCGTGGAATGACTTATCACAAAAATCCTTATAGAACCCCTAAGCTATTTATAAAATTTCTATTCTTACTTTTTTCTAAGATTAACTTCTTAAAGCCCTTCCTTTAGGTTTATAGGTAAATTAAGAGTGGGTGGTTCTAGAAAGAAAGACGTTTCCTAATATATACTATCTTTTACTTTTATTAGGCCTAGCGTTGAGTTTAATAATGATTATACCGATATATTGGCTTTCTTAGCTCTTTTAGGCCGTCTCTTTTTAATTTGATGCGTAGTATTTAAACTAGATTGTGCATCTATCCTTCTTATATCCTTAGGTAGTCGGTTTACACACTTAGGATGCGATCTCTATTTACTAGGTATTAGAAGGGTAAAAATGATTAGTAATACCTATAAGTATTATAATTCTTTTTAGAAACTCCTCCAAAGTTGTATAGGAATAGCCACCCTCTTTATCTCGGAAGCTAATAATTAATGTAATGTCGACGCCCAGCTCTCTATATTAGTAGACTTTATTTTCTAATCCATCTAATTATTTCTTTAACTATTTATTCTAGTCTCATTTCGACGTCTCTACCATGTCTTTATACTAGGTTAGTAGGGTATAAGGTAAATTCTATCAAGCTTACGGTGCAACCCCCCATATTTTAAGATGGTAATTACCGTATAATTCTTTACTTTAGCGCTGATAATAACCATTATTAGTATAAGTTCACGCTCTAATAACCTTATAATATATGTAAAACCTAAATTATACTATTATACTATAATAGACTAGGTTTAGAGCTGTAGCTTAGACGACGTTATATAAGATCTAGAACAGGGCATATTGAAGAGTATAACCATTCGTTTACCATTTATAAATACTAAATAAGTAGTTTAGCGGAGTTTAACTTATAAATGGGTAGACTAAACCATTACCCTATCTAACTGTTTTTAGAAATCCAAGTCATTATCAAGCTGCCTACTTCTAGTTCTCTTATTATCTAGTAATTACTAATAAGGGCGGCTTACGGGGACTAAAGCTACTTTATACTTTAGATAGTATTTACTATTTAAATTTACTTACTACGTGGTTACTTTAAATAGCGGAGTAATAAGTATTTTAATAGCATTATACTTATAATAATAAGTAAAGATATAGTAATTCTACTAATAAATATTCTATGGTTAGTAAATAGATAATTGGCTATAGGAAATAGAATTTAAAATGTATTGAATGCCACGTAAAACGTAAGTAGTAAAAGAAGGTAATTTAATAGAGTGATTTACTGGATATATATCGCTAGATAGGATAGTAACGCCGAAAGAAAGCTAAATTAGATTATAAACTCTAAATACCTTATTTAAATAATGTCTAAATAGAAGGTCACAGGTACTAAATATAAAATCTATTTCGAATCTTTTAAAATAATAACTATAATCTGCCCCTACTGCTTGAATATTTAATCGCCTTTAATCTCTTTCTATAACTCTTAGAAATTCACAAAAATTTACTAAAGGGATTCAACTATTTGACTTGCTTCGCCTGCGATATAACTTCTCGAACGGTAACTTATACAATACCTATCCCATTTACAATTAAGTTCATACCTTAACTAATTATTCTTCTATATTTTCTACTTAATCAACTAAGTAAAATTTGGTACAGCTATCTACTTAAGCTCTACCACCCTTTTATTAAGGTTTTCTACTAATATAGATGATTCGTCTTTATAATTAGCCACCTTATCTATAATATCGCCCATAGAACGCCTAGGAGAAGGTATATATAGGGAAATTTTATCTCGTTTATTTCTAAATATATTATCACTACTGGCGGATTGCTTTAATTCAGTATTTATATTTGAGAAAGGTAGCTATATTTATATATTCTATACAAGATTCGCTTATATTAGGGTTAATTTAGGGTCTATAGGTAAAGTCTAACTAACTTAAGTTTCTAAATATAGTCTTCTCGAGGTGTAGACTAAATTATTATAATCTTGCGTTTATACATTTCTATAAATTTAGTACACCATTTAAGGGCCTAAGATAGTAAAGAACTAAGATATTAAATTACTATTAAATAAGTCCTCGGCTATAGGCGAGCGCTTACTTAGCTACTTATTTTCCCTATATTTCCTCGATAAACTATAATAGATTAGATATAATATCAGGTATCTTATTTAATTTATAATCGATATTCTCTATTAATATAATAAGATATTCTATCTTTAGGAGGAATCTTACCGTCAACTATGCCAAAGAGAGCCTATAAGAATATATTATTACATATCCCATTATATTATTTATATTAGGCAGCTAATTAATTAACTTATCTAATTACTATTATAGATATAGTAGCTGCAAATATAATAACCACTTATTAACTATCGTACTTAAGTAGATTCTAGGCTCCAAAAATAGACCAGGCAGGGATCCTAAAAGAGTGTCCTATTTCTAGGTTAGGTTTATAACCTTGCTATTAAAGCTAATATACACGATTCTATAAACGAAAAACGTAATTAACGAGAAATCAGATACTACTATACACAAAATAAAAGCTTATACGCTATTTACCCAACATTTTTCCTATAATAGGTCTTCTTAGAAGTGTTTTATTGCTTTAATACCTCCTTATTCTCGTTACCATTCACTTTCCTCTTCACTACTCCTATAGATACGTCGATAGATAATAGCTTAATCTCTTCAGGCTTTAATATATAATCCCCTCTCTCTATTTCGGAAATTTTTCGCTTAGATTAGAGAATTAAATCAGTAGCAGTTACGAGCGCATTCTATATATCCTTTTTCTCATTCTCCAGCTCTATAATTCTATTCTTAAGATATTCAGTCTTTATTTTCCTTCCTCTAATTTTAGGCTCTACCAACGCCTCGTTAGCAAGGCATTTCTCGTATTTATAAGCCACTGATTGTTAGGCAATGATAGTTATCTATACGCTATCTAAGTCTTTCTATAGCAATCGATATTTATTAGCCATCTTAATTAGGTTATTTCGAGTTTTTTTATGCTTAATACCGAGGGCTTAATAAGCCTATAAGATTTAAATAGCGCGCTGCTTTTATTCATAAAATATATACTCCTAGGCTATATATTTCCTATTTAATAGGGCGAGCATGGATCGAACCTCGTAGAGATCTTTATAACATATCTCTACAATTCCACTAGCTTCGTAAAGTCTATAATCTATAGCGGCTATCTAGTAGTCTATAAAGAGGCAGTCGTTAATACAAGGTTTCGTAGGATCTCTTCCATCTATATATAGCATCTAAAAGGTTAGAAAATAATAGGGAGCCCGATAGAACGCTCTTATAGATACCACGCCTTAGTGCTCTACGCTCTAAGTCGTAGATTAAGATGCTATAATAATAGAAGGTTACTTATTAACTAATAATCTAGTTAAGGAATCTTTCGTTTAGAATAAAATTTGATAGATTCGGGATAAAATAACTATACTTATATATTGAAATTTCTGATCTGAAAATAGGACTTTTTTGGATTCTCCTATTAATAGGACAAGAAATGTCTTATAAAAGGCTAAAATCTAGTAATCTTTCGCCTGCGCTCGAGATATCCTTATAAAAAAGGTATAGCAGGGCGTAAAGTAATTCTTGATGATGAATAGCTATCTTTAATTCTAGTATCAGATATCATGCGACTATTTTACACCTGCCTAATATAAGACCCCAAATTCTACCCTATAGAAAACTTTATTACAGTAAAAGTTACTGCGGAGATCGTTATAGTACTCTTACTCTCTTTTCCTCTCTATTAAAGAGGCTTATTTTAAAGCCGGATAGATTTAGATTTAATCCTAATTATAACCTAATTCGGAGTTCTATCGCGTAATATTGCTTTTAATTATATTATCGACTATAATATCCGCTAAGAACACCTCTATTATACTATTAAAAAATCTATAGCAAGTATTCTATTATATCTTCTTCTTATAGGCTTTATCTCTATAATTCTATTATATAAAAACTTTAGAAAAATAAGTATTACTTACGCAAAATCATTGCGTATAAGAAGTTACTTAAGAAGCTTTAATTATTCATAGTAAATACCGGAGGTATATTTCCTAGAGACGAAGAATTTGGTTAGGCAACTAGTAGAATACGCACGTAGTTTAATAAGGTAAAAAGTAAGGGTATAGGATTATTATACGAGAGAATTACGGCAACGCTAGTAGCGGAAAGACTCTAAGCTTTAAAGATAGATGATATTGAATATAAGGGTGTAGTATTTTTTTAAGGGT
>Ga0247757_10001680_pt1 | contig 13581 bp, 15 predicted proteins | sample UWRJL126311R4_FD_180929 | JGI IMG/M metagenome (GOLD analysis project Ga0247757, IMG submission 180929) | Plant litter microbial communities from Arlington Agricultural Research Station in Wisconsin, United States - UWRJ-L126-311R-4 | ecosystem: Environmental > Terrestrial > Plant litter >...
TTTTTTTTTTTCCCTTTTTGCCTTTTCCTTTTTTCCATGTCCATATGCCCGTGACCAGCCAGGAATCTCACATTGCCGGAGAGGAAAAGAAAGGAAAGGAAAGGAGAGGAGAGGAGAGGGCAGAAAAGAAAAAAAAACCCCCCTCTTCACGAGGCGGGAAAGGAGGGGGTCGACGATGTGACGGTATTCACACCACAACCCAGCCACCCAGCCGTCCAGCATCAACAAACGTGGAAAAGAGTGCCCGGCTTCGTTTCTAGTGTACATACGTTTTCACAATGGATAAATCCAACACGCAGGGCGGAAAGCAGGTCGTTGGTGCTGCAGCAGCAGTAGCAGCGACGCCCCAGCCCCCTGCTATCATGAGAGCCTTTATGATTCCATCGCCGGAAAAAAAACAAAAAAAAAAACACTAGCAGCAGCCGTCGAATCGCTATGCAACGCGGAATCCGCGGTTAGCAATCCGGCACCGCACCTCAAAGCTCCTCCTTCGCCGCAGCGAACTGCGCAGCAGCAGCAGCAGAGGCAGCGGCTACCGCACCGCTAGCACGATTCCCAAACCGCCCCATCCCGTAGTGATTGGTCTCGGCGAACCACCGCTGCAACTCCCTCGCGGCATGCATGTCCTCTTCCGCGAGGCTCTCCCCGGCCAAGTGCACCGGCTTGCCGAGCGAGGGGTCGTAGAAGGGAGAGTTTGGATCCGTGGAATTCAGGCTCCAGGGCGAATTGGGCGGGGCGCACAGGGAGTCTGGGGGCGGCAGGACGCCGGTCTGGAAGTAGGTCTTTATGGCGCCGACGGTGCACGCGGTGGGCGTGGACAGGGAGCAGTGGCCAGCGCTGTCCTGGGCCAGGACGACGCTACCGGGGAAGCGTTTCGCCATGACGCGGGCGCTGTAGAGCGGGGTGACGGGGTCTGCGGTGGTGGAGACCCAGAGGATGGGATGGCTCGTGTTGCCGTGGAAGTTGTCGTCGTTGTCGCCGAGGCGGAAGAGGGGCTTGATGGGCCACGCGGCGCAGCGCATGCTGATCGTGGCCCAGATGGAGCCGATGGCGGGCGAGATGCCGTCGAGGAGCCGCCAGTAGGTTTCCATGCCGTCGATGTCGAGGTGCGTGATGTCCTTGCCGTCGCCGCACAGGATGGCGTCCTGCGCGACTTCTTCGAAGGGGAGTATGGGCGAGGAGGGGGACCCGTCGATCGGGCAGGAGTAGACGTGAGACCCGTGGAGGGCGTTGGCAATGCTATTGAGTACGGGACCGCCTCCGGCTTCTACGTCTGCGAGTATGGCTGCGAGGCCTGGGAATGAGATGGCTGGACTGTACAAGCTGACGAATGTTATGGTTTTGATGTCGCTGAAGGTTAGGATTTCAGGGCCGTCGTCGGTGTTGATGGCAATAGGGCTGTGGTAGAGGGACTGGATGATGCGCTGGACGCGTTGTTCGATTTCTTCCAGAGTGCTCCCAGGGGTAGCGAGGGGGCATGCTTCTGGACCGGAGAGCATGCAGTAGGTGTAGAACGACTTCATGTCCTTTTCCGTGTCGCGCAGACTTCCTTTGCCGAGCGCGTCGTTGTAGTCGCGGACGTCGACAACGCCGTCGAGCACCAACCGACCGACACGATCCGGAAACATGGCAGCAAAAGTCGAGCCGAGATAGGTACCATAGCTGAAGCCTAGATAGTTCAGTTTGATAGACCCCCGTCCGTATGAGTACATCTGTCGCTTTGTCACATCCTTCGTGCGCATCACTCCCATCTTCTTCGTAGCTAGTTTGTTAGCCTGATCAACGGCCCACTCGCTGTGCTTCTCAGCGATCTCGATCATATCGCGGGCCACTGATGCTGTCGACATATACTTCTTGATATCGAACCCGTCCTTTGCTTCAGAATGGCTTTTGCAGGATCTGCCAAAGGCGTGCGACATGGACCACAAGCGGCCTAGAGCTGCATCTGAACTTCCAAGAATGCCTTCCGTAGTCTCTCGTAGTTTCCATGACCATATGGAGGGATTGTCTTCTAGACACGAAGCAGGAGGCTCTGACCAACCGATTCCACGAGGGTCAAACCCCAGTATATCGTAGAACTTTCCTTTGGCATCATTGATGCTACCTTTATCGGATGGGTCGGTGACTTGTTGTAGTAGCCCTGCCGCTAAGAGGGCGAGTTGAACTCCAGAACCCCCAGGGCCGCCTGGGTTGACGAGAATGGGGCCCCCGTAGCGAGGGTCATCTACTGGGACTTTGGCTGGTAGTTTGGCAATGGCGATACTGATCGTCTCGTTTGGATAGGTGCCATTGAAATAGTCAATAGGTAAACTCAGTTTCGCACATTCAAAGCCACCGAAGCATGAATGGAATTCGAAATCTTCTGTGGCATTTATCTACAACCAAGTCAGTGGTACGAAGCGTGACGAAGTAAAAGTCGATTCGGAAATGGGCTACATGCTCGTTACGAGGGACGGTTGTGCTAGCCTTGCGTTGCAAGCGAGGAAAGGGACCACGGGTAATACCAACCCACGTGGCGCTTTTAAGATTGCAATTGCACCAAACGTCTCAATTTAACGTTCGGGCAGCTTGGGCAAATGCAGAATAAAGTTGGTTGCATAGAAACAGAAATTTTTTTTTCCCAACAAGCTCCCCTGAGGGTTGGGTTGTAGGTCGACCTCGAGAAAATAAGACCGAAGACAACAGAGACCCACTGACCTTGTCCCAATCGAACGAATCCGTTTCCGGAGTGTACACGTCGGTCTTCGCCCTGAAGCAGTGTAACACACTCTTCTTCACGGACGGAAAGCTGAATACCACTATCAGCGTTGCTACGGCCGCTGTGAGAAACTGCCGACGAGCTCGTCTCGGCTTGCTAGAGTCCTGCCCTCCGTTCGTCTCAGCATCGCTCCAAGTCTTCATGTTTTCATAGGATCAAGAGGATAAAGGAGACGTGGGGTGATGGGAAGAAGCCAAATCCTCCAGGGAAGGCGTGAGGTTCTTGTTTACGGCAAAACCCCGCAGAGGTTCGCCCCCAAGGCAGCAGCCGTGACTCGTGGTTGCAGTGTGTGGCGGTGCAAGCAAGAATGCGATTGGCGTCCCGACTCCTTCGCACTTGGGCCTGACGGTCTGAGAAAGGATCTCCACACGTCGACGACGGATCTTCCATCGGCTCTATCTAAACTTACGCCTCGAATGCGTGCGCATCACAATTGCTGCAGGTTGGCGGCCGGGTTCACGGTTGGTAGTTGCATACTCGATAGTGGTTCCCATGCAGTGGTCGCACGCACAGCGCGTCTAGGCCGTACAAGACAAGTGGTGTACGTACTACCTACTGTGCAATACCTATGTGGGCGATATTGATTTTTGCTGCGGGCCCGGTGGGGTACTAGCCGACTTTCTCCATGTCTGTCAATGGCTTGGCGCCCGTAGCTCCGACCATGGTGCAACATCCTTCGGGACAGGTACGCAGCACAGAACACACACGTCATGCCTTGGTCAGTCAATGAGTGAGCGAGTAGTTGGTAATGGAATGAGAGTGCCCGAGCCTAGACCGATTTTGAAAAGCAAGCAAGATACAAGGATAGCAGCACGCTCTGATGGGTATCAATCGTCTCATCAGCTACCAAGCCCAGTCGCAGTCTTTCATTCGTCCTGACCGAGACAAGCCGAGAATCGCAGAAGCTTATTGAAGTGCCAACCCCCATTAAAGGATGATAGAGTTGAAGCCAGATAGGCAGAAAGGACAAACCGAGTTCTTTTTCTTTCGGCGCACCGTGTTCGACCGAGCAAAGCTTCGAATAGGAGCTCCGTTCGTTGGGTATAGCGGAAGCTAGGAACGTGTCGAGCAGTCGCCATGGCCATCGACCGAGAATATCTACCACTGACCTCCACCCTGGCCCTCCTGACCACTGTAGCCGCCCTGACCTTGGCTCTGACCACCGTAGCCTCCGCGGGGTTGCTGGTATCCGCCATTTTGGGGGGCTCCCCAGGAAGCGCCGCCGCCGCTGCCGCCGCCACCGTAGCCTGTGAGCTCAGTTAGATAAATCATACGAGCCGATACGGAGGCATTGAAAGCTCACCACCACGACCACCACCGTATCCTGCCAAGGGTCAGCGATCAAGTCACAAGGGTGCGAGGATGGTTCTTACCTTGTCCGCCACCGTAGCCGCCGCCGCCACCTCCTCCACGATAAAAGCCGCCTCCACCACGAGGGGCACCGCCTCCACCAGTGCGGTCGGATGCCTTGTCAACACGGATCGTGCGTCCATCGAACCTGGCATTATCAGTAAGATTGGACGAGCAAGTCTTTACTTGGGAGAATATAGTGGCCACGCCAGACACATCTAGCGTGACCTATGGGCAGGACAGTGAACGTACTCTACGTTGTTCATGTTCTGCATAGCATTGTCTGCCTCCGTGTCTTGCGCGAAACGGACGAAGCCAAAGCCACGGCTACGGCCAGTGTCGCGGTCTTTGACAACGACCTAGGGGGAAGTCAGTTTCAAGCCGAATTGAGCAGTAAAAACCCCATCTTCGAGATTTCTTGGTGAAAACTCTTCAAAAATGACCAAGGGTGGAAAGGACTAGGGTGGTGGAAGGTGCGGACGAGGCCTTGGAGGTGCACGACTTACGGCTTCTTCGACCTGACCGAATTCCTCGAACTTCTGACGAAGGGTCGCATCGTCGGTATGCCAGGCAAGCCCACTAGTGCTCATTAGCGTGTATCGTTCCAAGGCAGGGGGATGACGTACCCGATGAAGAGTTTGGACATGGTGGTAATTTTCAACGAACACTGAACGGTCTCAATTCACGCACTCGCAAGTGGACGGCTGCAGGATACAAAGCGCCTCATGACATGAATGGTACAGGGACAAAGCAGACTCAAGTCCCGAACAACGAAGGGAAGCTGGGCAGTGAGGCCGTGCTGGCCTCGTGAGGTGCAGGCAAGGAGCTTGACGGAACGAACATTTGACCTTCAGGCTACTGCAGAGAGTGAGCGCGCGCTGCGTATAGCAGATCCGGACGACGACGGTAATGTCGAGAGAGAGAGAGGTAGGCGCGCGGTCGACGACGGGCAGGTGAGTTGATGGAGAACGGGGGACGGTCGAGGTCTGCGGGGCAAGCTGGGTAGGGTAGGTTGCGAGAAATAAGGCCTCGGAGCAAAAGAAGAGCAGCGCTAGCTGTTATCGAACGTGTGCAATGGCCGGGTAGGAAGCAGGGAGCTGGGGATGGACAAGGGCTCTGGGGGGCGGCGGGTTGGGCAGAAACACTGAACAGAAATAGCACGAGGGGTGTGGGTGGGTGATTGAGCTCGTGTGCGGGTTGGCGGCCAAAGGGAGTCTAGCAAGCACGGGTCGTTTGGAGCGGCAGCGACGACAAACGGAGGCCTTTTTGTAGTGGGCTGCCTTCGCCTTCGCCAGAGGAGCCAGCGCCGGCGTGGGCGTGGGCGTGGGCGTGAGCGGGCGTGCAGGCTGGGGATGTGCTCTGGTCGCCCGGCGTGCGCATGAGCATGAGACTCGACTTGAAGCCGGCTCCTACCAAGGGCCACCAAGGGCCTCCGAGGGGCCGCCGAGGGCATCCTGCACCGTGGGCTCCCATGGGCTCCCATGGGCTCTCATGGGCTACCATGGGCCACGATCTGTCTCTGGTGTGCCACATTCCCCTAGTGCTATCCCGTGCCGGCCACTTCATGCTGGGGGTCTGCAGGAGCTTCTTAGCCCGCTCGCCGCCAGCCCAATGGCAGCTGGTGAGAGGTCCGGCCCAGCGTGCCTCATGCAAAAAGGCACAGGTCGAATTCATGATAGGCTGCGTGGCGCTGCGCTCGAACAGCCCGCCCTCCCGTCGCGCGCAGACGAGCCGCCATTGGCCGTTCTCCGGCGCTGCACGCTGCCTGCCTGCCTGCAGCATGCAAGAGCGGCGGCCCCCCAGGCGAAAGGCAAAAAAAAAAATCACATCTTCCTCTTGGGGGATCCCTCGCTCGGCGAGCCAGCCGACGGAGCCAGCAGCATGGAGCCAGCGAACCGTGCTGTGCTTACCGGCAGGGCGCGTGCGCGTTGGGGTGGGTGAGGCGCGAGCCCAGGCATACATTATCTACCTCAAGTATCGACTGGCCCGTACCTGTGTCGCTGTACCTGCTACACGGCCTTGCGGAAGAGACGTTGCGCCTGTCCGACTCGAAATGCGGCATCACGCATGGCACGCCGGCAATGCGCCTGTCCTTGGAATCTGCACACCCGGGGCGTGTTGCAGCCCTGGTTCCCGTTGACGTGCAGGCTGCCGCCAATCAGACGTCGCCGTGGTACCTCAACCACCAGGAAGACGGCACCCACGCGGAGAGAGAGCAAGACTCTGTACGCCGGCGACATGACCTGTCTTCTCCCAGGCCCAGACGGCGAGTCGAGATGCCAGTCGACGCGCTGTGGAAATGGGCAGTCGTCGCTGCCTGCTCGCCCGCCGGCCTGCCTGCTTGCCTGCCTGCCTGCCTGCTTTCCGGCCCGCTACGACCGGTCGCTGCTTCCTTTGTCGACGCCAGCGACGCCCGACCCTGCCCCAATGCTCTGACCAGACCTGTCGCGCCGTGCTATTCTCTTCGACAAGGTAGTGTGCAACACGCTTTGCCCCCTCTGCGCCGCACGCCAATCCCCTTCGTCGACCGCCCGCCTCTTCTGCCTCCGGCCTCCTGCCAGACACTGCTCTTTCCTGGGCTCCATGCTGTACTACACCAGCCCAAACTCTGACGGACTGTCCCATCGGTGAAGACACCCAGATCCTCCTCGGTCGCCGCAGCGGTCCGGCTCGCTGTTGGTCGTCCATGTCGAGTGCCCTTTACCATATCCGGTCTCCAGCATGGACATTCAAGAGTGGCTGGACAAGACCGTACTTCCCCAGCAGCCCCCAAGCCCTCTCGAACCGTGTAGTGAGACGCATCCCCCGTACGTGGAACCAATTGGTCATGCTAGCCATCAAAGACACCGTCGCAGACGGCCAACTTCGGACAGCTCTCTGCTGGAAGCATTGCCACCACGCAAAAAAGCTGCTCCGGTAGAATCTGAGCACCGCCTAGGAGCTGATGCAGACGAGAGCGCCGAAAGTGATGCATCCCACCCCGCAGCCCATACGGAGAGTAGCGCGTCCAGCCGACCCTACAGACGCAGGCCTCGACGCAAGACTCGCCCCGATCGCTACGATCCCGTGCCCAAGCATGTCCAGAAGCGGGGGAAGCACACTCAACGTCTTTCAAAGGGCGAATCAAAGAGAACCAAGCGTAGGTCCAGGCGCAGCAACGTCGATAAGCCGGACAGTGCCATAGTCCAGGGGTTTCATGCCAAGAACGTTCCACAGGATCGACTGACCGTGAGGAGTGCTACCACCAACATGGCCTGCTGGTGGTGTACTAATTATTGGCGCAGTTGAAGCCGCAAGAAAAGCCAGGATTATTCGCCAAGGGCAGGGCCTCGACGCCAGTCAAAGGCCGTGGCCGTAAGCCAGCCTCAACAGCACCCCCGCAACCTTGCTCCTATATCTGACTCCCCATAGTGCCCGACCTGGTCTTCTCAGAGATGAAGTTTCTGCAAAAGCACAAAGACCAACCGGAAGCCGAGCCACCGCTAGGGTCATCCAAGAAGCAACGCAAGAAAGATCATGCGCATGCAGAAGAGGAAGAGATCTCTGCATACTTTAACACTGTGCGACCGGCGCTAGCAGAGAAAGATCACAATATCCAAGCGAAGGGGGGCACCCAACAGACAGAACGGCCGGGAGTCGATCGCAGGGAACGGGGGCGGCAACCTGTGATCGATAACGTAACCCCAACCATCGAAAGAGGGAGCACAGCATCGTATTTAGGATTAGGAAGCAGAGGGCCGCGTCATGAGACCGGGAGCTGTATTTCGTGGTCGGAATCCGTCCGAGCACCCAGCATGACCCTGGTGCGTCGTCGAGCGGACGTTGGCATCCACAGTGACCACCCAGACTCTGTACATGGCAGACAAGAGGCAGCGAGCCTCGACCGCCAGGAGAAGTTTGACTCACGTCAACTTCTTCCAAACGAACCCAAGTCGGTAAGAAATGGAAGTGATGGACGATTCCAGGTCTCTTCACTGCCACCAACCACTGAGCGACTGTCCCAATCGCATTCTCTACCTCAGCATGCTCCATCACCGCGACAGGTCAGCCGCCTTGATCGAGCAGCAAGGTGCAGGACACAAGAAAGTGCCATTTCTCCCTCATCCATACTACCTTTCGTACCGACAGTGCTTTGTGACCATCAGCACGATCCACTCTGCTTGCATCGCACAGCTGCACCGAGTCGAAGTAACGAACCCGTTCTCGGCCACGAAACCAGCGTTCCTCTTGTAGATGATGGTGTTGCTGAGTTAGAATTGGAGCAACCCCCAGCGGGGGAAAAAGAGCCGCAAACATCTTCCACCATAGGACAAATCCTGCAACAGTGCAACGTGGCATTCCAGGAACGGCGGGGAGCTGAAGCAATGCAGGACAGCGAGATGCACGAACAAACCTCAATGGTTCCGACTTGGGATACCAGAACACGGCGGCATGAGCACTATCCCCCCATTCGCCGGATGCCGAGTGTGCGATTCGCTAGGGTTGAGGAGATATGTAGTCCTAGAACTCCCATCTTCTCAAATCAAAGTATAGACGAGCGGCAAGAGCATCATTGTGGGATCGATAATGTTAGTTTGGCTCGGAACGATTGCTTGAGGCTGCCAGGCGGTGCGCAACATGATTACTCTGACGGAGAAGAACACGACGTTGACGATTTCGATTGGGAACAAGACACTGAAATGATCGGAGACGGGATAGGACTGGATCAGTTTGATGCAGAGTCATCAGATCTGGAGCACTTCGAAGAGTTCCCGGGAAACTTGAGGCCTGTGAGTAGTACTATTCCGACTAGGCCTAGGTTCTGGCGCCCTCATAGGCTCTATTGAAAAGGTGCTTTGTACACTTGGACTCCTGGACAAGTTCGCAACGGTTGGTCCAATGGACTGTGCGTTGATCTGTGCGTAGCCGCCATTGCCCCGGATGCCGCACGCTCGCCCCAACGTCTGGCCTGCACGTGACTATCCGAAGTCAGGTTGTCCGGGCTGTTGTAGCTCAATTTTTTGCCCTCGGCATTGGTTATGCTTGGTACGGTCCGCAGTGCGACGATTGCCGCTCTTTTCTAGCTGTTTTTGTATTGTATTAATATCTTGTCTGCATGAACCGCCTTTACTTCCCTTCGCGGCTCCGTTCGGCGCAGAATCGCGTTCCCTTGTCTCGCCTGAGCTCTTGTCCCTCTGCACCGCCTGCGTCGGTGACGTTCGTCACACTGGCTAATCACCAGCGGCAGCGCCCCTCCGCGCCTGCCAGCCCCACCAAGCCCGCGCCCGTCAACAAAATCCACTCTCGAGCCCAGCAGCTGGCAGGACACCTACACTCCACCCCACTCAGCACAATGGCTTCCAAGTACACCGCCCGCAAGATTGGTGCTCCCAACACTCTCGAGCACCGCATCTACATCGAGAAGGATGGCGTGCCCGTGTCTCCCTTCCACGACATTCCATTGTATGCCAATGAGCAGCAGACGGTTCTCAACATGGTTGTTGAGGTACCCCGCTGGACCAACGCAAAGATGGAGGTGTGTGTTGTCCCCCCTCCGTACCCACGCCAGCTACCCCGCTATAGAGGCCTGACTGACGTCGCACGCAGATCTCCAAGGAGGAGACGCTCAACCCCATCAAGCAGGATATCAAGAAGGGCAAGCTCCGCTACGTGAGGAACTGCTTCCCACACAAGGGCTACCTCTGGAACTATGGTGCCTTTCCCCAGGTACGGCCCACGAGCACACAGCCCGATACCAGACAAGACACTGACTTCGTCTGTAGACCTGGGAAGACCCCAATGCCGTCCACCCTGAGACCAAGGCGAAGGGTGACAATGACCCGTTGGACGTGTGCGAGATCGGCGAGCTTGTCGCTAAGCCGGGTGAGGTCATCCAAGTCAAGGTCCTCGGTGTCATGGCTCTGCTTGACGAGGAGGAGACCGACTGGAAGATCATTGTCATCAATGTCAACGACCCGCTCGCCCCCAAGCTCAACGATGTCGAGGATGTCGAGCGCCACCTTCCTGGCCTCTTGAGGGCCACCAACGAGTGGTTCCGCATCTATAAGATCCCCGATGGCAAGCCCGAGAACCAGTTTGCCTTCTCTGGTGAATGCAAGAACAAGAAGTACGCCATGGACATTGTTCGCGAGTGTGCCGAAGCCTGGGAACGTCTCATCACTGGCAAGACCCCCAAGGGTGAAATCGCTCTGTAAGTCACAAACGTGAGCTCAAAGTGCTTCAAATACTAATCGAAAACAGCGCCAACGCCACTGTGCAGCACTCTGCAGACCGCACCGACACCAGCCAGTTCAGCGTCCCACAAGGTGAGAACCTAAGTCCTGCCCCGATCGACCCTAGCATCGACAAGTGGTTCTTCATTAGCGGTGCACCTTCCACTTAGATTGCGAAGCCGGGACATGAATGGAAATGAGCATGGTGGGTGTGGTCAGACGGAAGCTGGACAGAAAAACCCACGAGGTATCTTGATCAATGCCGATAGTAAAAGTGGAGACTCCGTAGAGGCATCCACGAACAATCGCTAGCCCAATGCTGTGTATACCGTGACTCCGCGTGATTTAAGTGCCCACCCAAATACAATATTCATACAGAAGTGCATACTACCCGGTGCATGATCCTTCAATTTCCATTCAATTCCTCCTTGCGCGCCAACGTTCGTGAGTGCCTGTCTACCTCCTCCATAATGTCCGTTATCCGCATCCTCTCCAACTCGAGGTTCATTTCTTTTCCGTCTTCTGTATTCTGTTAGACTAGTAGTCGCATACGAGATAGCTGAATCGCACGTACTAAACTTCAGACCCAATGTAGGGGGCTCCTTGCTCGTTCGCGGAAGCATTTGAGTGTCCACCTTCATTCCATCCGCACGCGCACTCGGGGGTATTAGGGACAGAAATAGGCGTGCGGACTTCGCTCGAGGAGAAAAGGGATTGAATTTGACGCGAACGTCGGTGAGAAACCGGGTGATCATTATGGTTTGATGTGAAGAGAGAAGAAACCCTGACACGGGAAATGCGGAGGTGAGCCTGTCGTTTGTTAGCGAGTGCAATGGCATTAGTGTCATAGGAGGATGACATACGAAGCAAATTCGAAGCGATTGGCTCGATATGCAATACACCACTACTCTTCTTTGCCGTTGCCTTCCTTTCCTCGTCACAAGAAAGCTACATTCGCATGGTCCGTGCGCAGACAACGGAAGAAACAGCGGCCGACAGCCGTAAAGCAGGGGACAAGGGTCCTCTTCCGTCATCGCTACTACTTACACTGTGGCCGCATTCCGCATCCTCGAATCCCCACCATGCCACCTCTTCCCTCCACCACGCAGACACTAGCCACTCGTCTGAATTCCCTTTCCGATTCGAACAAAGCTGCGCAGCAGCTCATTCAGCGCCTTGCAAAACTCGACTTTCAACCAGGAAGCCAACCACTCAACTCTGAAGAGGGCGACATACGCCTGGAACTTAGCGCAGAAATCCATGAGAGCTTGAAGGCACTCGAGGAAGAACTTGAGATTCTGAGGCAGGAGGTCGAGGATTTTGTGGACAGTAAAGCAAACAGAGGGCGCAGAAGAGACAGCACAAAGGACGGCGAGAGAAGTCGACTTGCAGTGCTTCTTGCGCGATTGACTGAGGACTTGAGATCGTAAGTAATTTATGTTTACCGGGACGCCTAAGATAAACTGTGCGCTAATCTGACTTTTCTAGTTCTCGGTCGCAATACCGCAAAGCCCAAATCACCGCCAAACACAACGCCGATCGCGCAAAGCTCAAAGAACGCGAACTCCTCTTCTCAACCCTCCAGTCAGGTGACTCAACGCCAACCTCCATCCACCGCCGTCGTGCAAATCCACAACTTAGCGAAGGCGAAATCGTAGCACAGGCCTCGTCCGACGTCACAGCCGCACTTCGACGAACCCATCAATTAATGCAAAGTGAGCTCTCACGCTCAAAGTTTGCACAAGAAACTCTAGAGCAGTCCACGGAAGCGTTAGCGGATCTTGGAGAAAAATACTCAGACCTGAATACCTTGCTTGCGAATAGCAGAACCCTGGTGACAAACCTCCTTAAAAGTCAGAAGAGTGATACATGGTACCTTGAGACGACCTTTTACATCCTCATTACCACAGTCATCTGGCTCGTCTTCCGCCGCTGGTTATACGGGCCAATATCCTGGTTCATAATTTTCCCCCTAAAAATCCTATTCCGCATCATCTTTGCCATCATACCTATTTCGAGTGCAACGTCGAGCGTCGCCGCGAGTTCACAGGCTTCAACAAGTCTCATAGTCAAACCGAGTGCGACGGGTGGAATACCACATCGACCAGTCGGCCAGCAGCAACCAAAGTACGTGCGTGTTGGTGGCGGATACAAGCAAGACCCCAGCCCACCTGAATCGTTATCGCAAACAGTAGGCAAAATGGCAGAGCAAGCACAGCAGCAGTCTGCCGGGGAAGAGCAGACACATCCGCAGTTCAGAACCCAGAACCAGCAACAGCAGCAAGACGATGAAGGGCCTGTGGTGAGAGGCGACGGCACAGTCCTTGTGGAGTCGGATCGGCCGAGGAACCCGAAGAAGAAGATGTGGGACGAGAACGTGGAGAGCGCGAAGTTTGAGGCGAAGCAGAGGGAGGCGGAGCAGCAGATTTTGGGAGAGCAACAGGAGGCGGAGGCGGAGGCAGCGTCAGGTGAGCCGCATGCTAGGAGGAAGAGGGATGAGCTGTAGTGGGTCGCACATGCGTAGTAGGTTGACATGCCATTATGAAGGTTAAGAATTTACGACTATTGGATTAATCTACTCCCCTTTCCATTTCTGTCCTGCTGTACGAGTCCGAATTAAGAGGTTGTCGTTACTCAAACTAGGAGTACACTTCAAAAAGTAAAGCTAATGTTTGTAGTAGTAAAAGGCAGCATAGTGGGTCGGCGTCCGTCGAGTTCGTTTGCGCTGTGATCAGTGAAAGATGGCTTGATGTTATGAGATAACGAGTGAAAACGCCGTAATATGGGGAAACAAGCATGACTATATGTTTTTAGAACAAGTGAAATGTGATTAAATATATAGAAGAGGATAGAGTTTGTTTTCACTTCATTCTATACTATAGTGCTCGTGCGTGAATGTCGTCGGCTAGTAGTTTTCTTTCGGTAAGTGGTTAGGTGATGGCATTTTAATATCGGCTTCTAAGAGATGTTGTTGTATATGACCGGTAAATTGAACAGATTGGACGCTCCTAAGTACTTGCGCTCTACATACAAGGAAAGCTATTTCTTTTTATTATATCAAGATGCTTTTCCTTACCTATAGGACGCAAGTCTACGTTACGCATATGGATTTAATAAAACCCCGAATATGGAAAAGGATCTTAAGATAACAATGCTTCCCCTGTTACAAAAACTGAAAAGATTGATCTATGTCTTACTAAACCTTTACCTAACCGCTAGGGCACTATTTTATTTGCCCTTCGTTCCGAGCCAACAGTGGGA
>Ga0247757_10001681_pt1 | contig 13563 bp, 4 predicted proteins | sample UWRJL126311R4_FD_180929 | JGI IMG/M metagenome (GOLD analysis project Ga0247757, IMG submission 180929) | Plant litter microbial communities from Arlington Agricultural Research Station in Wisconsin, United States - UWRJ-L126-311R-4 | ecosystem: Environmental > Terrestrial > Plant litter >...
AAATAGAGTTATTAGCTTTTTTTTCTTCTATTAATATATTTTATAATATTATAGATAGATTCTCGAGGTTTTTTTAAACTAGTAGAAATAATAGAAATAGAAGTATTAGCTTCTAAAAGTAGGTCAACTTTTAATTTAAGATTAGATAATTAAGGAACTATTCTGAGGATTTAAGGAACTAAAATTTAAAAATAGAAAGATTTTTTTATATATTATAATCTTATTAATCTATTATATAATTTTGCTTATATAATTATATAGCTCTATTTTTAGATTTATTTTAAATCTTTTAAAATCTTATAGAATTATTTAAAAATCCAAGTATCGATACTTTACTATACCTATTATAGTTAGTAGAAGTTTTAGCTAAAAATAGAAATATGGAAAAAAGTTATTATAAAGTAAACTTTTAGTTTTTTTCTTCCTATTTAGCGATTTATCCCTTATCGAACTTGCTTAATAATCAGGATTACTAATAATAGAATTAAAATTCTAGATTTTTTCTTTAAAATTCTAGTTTTGTTTTTATTATAGCATTAAAATTGATATAGTTATAGCCTTTTAAAAATCGTGTCTTTTTTGATTGGTTTTTTTTAGTGTCACCCTACTGTATATACTTACCTAGAACAGTTATTATAGAGTTAATACGTTATATAGAAGAATATAGAAGAGTTAGATATTACGTATTCGATATAATAGTATAGAAGCTAGCATTTATATAGAGAAGAGCGTAGGCAGCAGGCTTAACTCTCTAAGAACTATAGTTCTCAGAGAGGTAGCCGCCCACGCCCTTACCTTTTGTAAAGAAGCTATTATATTATATTAACTTCGTTAGGATGAGGAGGAAATCAGGTATTTTATAATTTATACGCACTACTCCGCTGTAGCCACATTCGCTTAGTCCACGTAACTCTTATCATCATCGATTATTGGTTTGCGAGTCAAGTGCTAGTAGTTATCTTTTTCACGCCTTTTTTGTTGGTCTGCAAAGGGTGCTTTGCATGGTTCTTACTTCTGATTATGTGATACCTAATGAGTTGACCTAGAAAACACTATCAAAGCTGAATTCGTCTATCTGAAACTCAAGAGGGCTTTGCTAGAACAAAGCTTCCACGCCTGTGTACTTCAGACCGGATCACCTCCATCCATGTCACTCCATGCCAATTCTTCATCACTATCATCCTGGTCTGCTTGATCGACAGTTCCGTTAATCCCGTTAAGTCGAACGACTCCTCGATCATTATTACCGTGCACCACAAAGAAAGCATGCTCACGGTCTAATGGACGGCCTTGGCAGATGTATCCCATCGGCGTGTGCATTATGTCTTGGCCTCTGCGACGGAGAGCGAGCCAATCGACTAGAAAATTGACAATCTTTGATTCCCACGCCTCAGATCGCTTTCCATCACTATCGGTTTCGATATAATGTTTCTGGGCCTCACACTGTTCGAATGTCATATACAGTCGTCCTGCGAAAATACCGAGCTCGATGGTTATCCAGTGAGGAAGAACATGACCGCGGGGAAGCGAAGGCAAAGAGTAGAACGCCAGGTCGCTGAAGTGCAGCATCTTCTTCGCGATAGGGGCAGAATAAGTAAGTAGGTGAACCATTGCTGGCGATCTTTGATCACGAAGCTTGGGAATTAACACTTCGGCTTCCTCAGCAATGAGGACGATAGCGGTAGAGGTACTAGGGCAGTAGAGAATCCACTCCACAGGACGCTAAGACAGTGTTAGCGTGTTTCATATTGGTTTATAGTGGTTTACTTAGACTTACAATGAAATTATCGATTGGGCGTCGATTTCTCGTCTCAATAGTCTTCATGAATTCTGCTGAGACAAACATATGTGACTTACAAGCAGCGATTCCGAACTTGTGCCCTATAGAGGTATGAGAGATGGCGGCAAACATGGACTCGTATCCGCTTCCCCCACGCAAGACACCGGTGATTACGAAGGCAGAAATGGCTGGATGAATCCCCGGGAAGGTGAGGGCCGTATAATGCATGGGCGGCTGGACTTGGCGCACTTCCTCCATTTGAAATTCCACCTCTCTTTCTTGTTCAACCTCTTCCAAGGCGGACGATTGTAAAGCCTTGTTACTTTTAGCAGAGCCGTGACGTAGGCTACCAAGTTCATCCCAGATTTTTTGAATTCTTGGAAACTTGGTCGTACCGACGAATGATTGCCAGGAATCATCTTTGGGATTACCATACAGCTCCTCGAGAAATTGCTGCTCGGGGTGCTTGAGTGCTTTTATATAAATTTCTCGATCCCGGAGTTTGGAACGTAAAGCCGGGTTCTCCCATTCTGCCGCAATGCGATTGCAGAAATCTGCACCTTGAGAAATATAGAGACCTTGGAGCTGTTCGGTTGCACGGCAAGTTTGTTCTAGGAGCCAGTGCACGACGTGGGAGGAATTGATTTTGTCTTTCTCATTCAGTTTGCAAACATCCAATATTGATTGGTGTGTCTCAGGAAACGCAAAGAAGGCTACGGATTGTGTAGTTGCAAGCTGTCGGAGTCGCATAGCGGCTAAAAAAAATGTTAGTTTATATCTTATATTTTGAATCATATGCCTACCCTGTACTGTATGATCTTTCGTTTGTCCGATAGCCAGCGTCAGTGCACCACAGGCTGTCTGGGGCAATTTTAAATCAATGCCTCGTGTATGTGCTTCATCAAAGTAAATGAGACAATCCTCCAGGTTATCAGCAAATGCAGTAGCTAGTAAAGGCACCTCGGTTTTCAGGCCTCGAAATAGGACCCAGGCTCGGTTGTCACTACCAAAAAACACGGCTCCACGGGCTTGGGTGTCGATAGTTAACCATTTCCTGGCTAGATCCATGTTCCCCATTTCTAGAATGCAGGCCCCAGCATCTATAAGAATGCGGATATTTTTCTCCGTAAGCTTTTTTAGGAAATCTTCTTCACAGAGCCGTTTGCCTCGTTCAGCTGCAAGGAAGTACTCCCGATTTCGGTCTTGGAGGAGATATGTGAGGACTTCTGCGCTTGTTTGACGTAAACTAGGGAGATCATTTTGTTTGATTGTAAGCGGTAGCATCATTTTGTTGTCGTTAGTACCGCTGAATCCGGTAGTGCCCACATCTGCAGCTGTGCTTTTTCTAGATACTATCCTTGGAAAAGACGGCAGGTCCCATCCTGATGCCTGTAGCTTAGTACTGAACTGCTTGGCATGCATAGGAAATACGAAATGGTTCATATAATGATCAAGGACACTCTTGCAGTCTCTTAAATGCTTCCAAAGGGCCTCAACTTGGTTTTGGTCATCAATGTTGATCACATTCCAATGACCCAAGGCTTCGGGAAGAGTATGACAGCTGCTGGTCCACCTATCGTACTCACCAGACGGATCATGAGATGATAGAACATGGCGAAGGCCTTGGTCGAATTGATTCCGAGTAAGACCTGTGTAGTAAAAAGCCAAGCAAGTAAGCAGGATCGCGGCGTCAGGGTGACCAAATTCGGCTTGTTCATGGGGGACGCCTTTTCCTTCAAAAGGAACTGCAATTGGATCCCTAGCTGGATGCAAACCAAACTGTACATTCCAACGCTTTTTAAGGCAGAGAAGCAAAATTCTATTGAGAATCAAGCCTCGTACCAGGAGTAGAACTTTAAGCGCCATATTTTTATCCACGAATAAACTAGCGACATGCTCTAGCAATTTATTGTCAAGAACTGAATCACAGAGAATCTTGCTTATCTGGGAATAGTGGTCGGGAGAGGTGGAGTCTGCAAAACGAAGAAATGTTGTTCTTCCGGTACAGATTGCATCTATGATTTGACGATGCAGTTTTTCTTCCACATCAGACTGAAGGATATAAATCATCGGGTACCCCTGGCCACGCTTGATGACTTCAATACCTCTCGGAAACATGGATTGGAGCCTTGGGAGATAATCCTTCACCAGGGATAATAGTGACTGCGAGACCTGCCAGCGGTGCGGATGTCCATCAACAGTTGTTTGTCCACCGCTTGGATAAATAAGTTGTGTTTTGACAGACAGAGATATGTCAGATTCATCTAGAACATCTCGACAGTTCTCATTCAGCCATGTTTGAAACTTGATCATCTGGCGTGCGACTCCGAGTTTGGAATCTACAAGGTGCTGAAGTCCGCTTAGCTTAAACGACAGTACGTGCTCGGGGGCATTCAAAACCACACCACGACTGTGGCATATATCTCGATGCATTTTTGCATATAACGCAATCATTTCCGGTATAGACTTAGTATTGCGTGAAAAGGGAATATGTCGTAATTCCCGACCAACTAGTCCTCCAAGCCGAGTCTGAAGAATCTGTGCAGTGGGTAACAGCAACGGCTTTGGTACGAGTAAGCGCGTAAGTCGCCTTCCATTACTTAGAACAGCCATCGCCATAGGTACGATGCAAGAAGTCTTTCCTTTGCCCATGTTCAACTGCAATACCGTGTTCTCCTTGGACGTTGGCGAAATGATAGCATGGGCGACGTCGACCTGCTCTTGCCTTATCAGGATATTACCGTCAATTTCCAAGAGGAGCCAGTCAGGAAAATCAATGGGATTCCAATTCTCATGTCCTCTATCTGCAAGCTCTTCCTGGAGTCGAGTGTATTTTTCATGCTCGATTGCATGCCTGATGCGCACGAGTTGCTGTAGCTTGGTGACTAGAACTCCATACGAAACCATGGCCTCTTTTACATAACGTCCAAAAGTGTTGTTCGTACTTGAGCGCAGTTGTTCAAGGATTTCTATACTTGTATTACAAGGCCATAAATGTCCAAGTTCGAGCCATTTCCAGCGATTATCATTGGCGAATAGGGCGGAGCGAAGCTTTGCTAGAAAATTTTCCATTAATCCTTGGAAGTGATCAATTTTCTTTGTAATTGTTTTGCCATCCAGCGTTGCATCTAGTTCTTTCATATCATTGCTTATTACCTCAAGGGCATCGAGACTGAATTTCAGATCAGAACCATACTTTTTGCGTAGAGCATCTGGAGACGATGAGAATATGGAGAGAATATTCCGCAGCTCAAGCATCTCCTTGGAAGGAGTTTTAGCGGTTGCTTCGTTATCATGTAGACCCATATAACCGCTTTTAGGGATGAAATCGTCGTGAAGCGATATATTCAAAGGAGATGTTAAAGGTTTAAGGAGAAATGTCCTGACGGTAGACGGGATGACCGAGTTACGATTAGGCTCATGAGAAGATGCTTCATCCAAACTCCATAAAGTCAGCTGAGGTATGGGTGTTGGTCCCTTGCAACGGTCTATTTCACTTTGCACCTGTGTGAGGTATTTTGAGAGCTCCATATTTTCACGTAAGCGGCGGAACTCTGGGATGACCCGGTCTACCGCCTGGAATACGTTGATGACATTGTACTTAGACTTATCATATCTGAACCGGTCGGATCTCCACTGATTGAGTAATTCTTTTGCGAGTTTCATTCCTTCTTGTTCACATTCTCGGATATGATCTCTTTGCTCCTGAGAGACGGTTCCATTTGGCATCTGAGGCAGGTCAACAGATATGATCCGGAAAAGGGATTCCGTACTTGGAAGCTCGTTAGGCTGGAATTCGCTGAACGAGGAAACGATCGGGGGTTCCAATTCTTTCAAGCCTGGCAAACATGTAAAAGCTGCGAGAATCTTGATGATATTAAACTCCGTTTGAGGATTCAGTGTCATGAGGCATAGTCGAAACATCACAGGATACAAATCTCGCGCACTCCTACAAGCATTCACTAAGCTGCCCCACTCTTCAATCGCGTTCATTTCCGCAATGTCACTCAGGTTGATGGAGGCCATTTTATACGCGGTTTGAAAACCACCAATGAGCTGCGACTCTTGGAGAGTTGTAGATAGATCGCGAGTGATATCAACCTGGAAAGGCCGATTTTGTAAGAGCTTGGCAATATGGTAAACTTTGGCTGCTTCAAATAAATTTGGCTGCTGACCGCGGGATTTATAGATTTTGTCTTTGGTAGGTTCGGCAACTGTAATAGCATTGCGCTCGTACAAGCGGCGTTGTGTGACGCCACGTTTCCGGAGAATTGTTGGGTTGTATTTGCTAGTTTCAGTGTATTCTTCGTTCTTCGAGGTCAAAATTCGTCGGCCCTCATCTGACTTATCATTTATCTGACGCACGAGTCCCTCGTATTCCTCGTGTTGTATCGTCGTTGTCAGATTCTCGTTCCAAAAGACGTTTTGAAGCACCTTCTCATTGGTAGGATAATAATTTCTTTCGGGGCTCAGTTTTTCGATGCTGTCAAGTATGGACAGTGCACCGAGCCCTAGTGGCTGCCAAGGTTGACAGTAGCCTGCTTGTAGGATATGCAGTGCTTCTTCGGTACCAGTACGCTTAGTAAGTGGATCTGGTATGACAAAGGATGTATAGGCATGAAACTGGGCTTTTGCGTATACGAGTCGTGGCTCGACAGCACAAGACAAACGCCCAAGCACCTCATCGATTCCGAATCTTGCATATTCTGTAGTGCTGGCAGCCCAAATGGCTACATGCATCCCACGACGCTCTGCTGAGATGTTCCCCCATGGAATTATGATGCTCCGGCGTTTCCGATCCTTGATGTCACGAAGTACAATCTTGCTCTGTAGCCCATACAATGTGCCAGCATCCTGATTATCGTCGATTTCTTCTCCCAGTTCGCGACACTGTAAAAGTCCGTTCCGATTAACAAAGAAAGACAAGTCCAGATGACGAAGTTCGACGTTTATCCTTCCGCGTTCGGTCATAGGCTGGTAAATGGTTATCTTCTGGGGGTTCTCAAAGCCCTGAAAAATACCAGCAATTCGTTTAGAAAGAGCACAATTCGGATCGACCAAGGAAGTACGCCCGTTCCGACTCCCGTTTCGGTGCACCACATTAATAATCCAATCGCTTGGTCTAGTATACCAGACTTTAGGCTTGCGTCTAACCTCTACACACTTCGTGTTTAGATTGAGCCAGTGCATACAGTCGTTAATCAGACCTAGTGGTAGGTCAATGATATCATTACCCATAAAAGTCTCAGGTGGGATGTATTCCCAAAGACAACCACCACGACGAGTGCGAATGATTGTCCTCCCATCTCTCATTCCAAAGAAAATTTCTTGCTTTTGAATCTTGGTTGCCAGGACGTAGGACATGCCAGGTTCAGCAGAGGGATAGGTTAAGAGATGTTGGTTACCAAAGAGCCTCTTTACCTCGTTTGATTCTCGGATATCATGCGGCAGTCTTCCGAGTGGCTTTCCATCGAAAAGTAAGTGTCCCTCAATGAAGTTATAGTGAACCACCTGATAATTGGTCGACCATTCACTTGTTGCGCTGGTCATCGTTGATACGATCCATCGATCATATGGAGATGAAAGCATTTGCCACGTAGAGAAAGTATAGCCCGAGGAGTCCTCTGAGCATGATCGAGATTTATTGATCGCCATACCGATGCTCTGTGGGTTGTCATGTATTGCTTGCACAAGCAGTGGTTGGATTTTATAGGCCATTTTGGTGTCTCGGATTAACATGCCTCTCAGAATTGGCGACAGATTATCCAGATCAGTAAGTAAGTTTTCCTGAAGAGCTAACGTGGATTGGGTAAACGCTGTCAGATCGATGTCAGATATTTTCTCTCCCGGGTGTGTGAAGATACTATATGTCCGTCGACAAAGCAGCGCAGCCCAGAAAGCGTATCTAGCGGCGGTCTCTGCCATGGAACTCTCGGTAGTACTCCTCACATCAGCCCTAAGACGCTTGATCCAGTTCAAGGTAGTGTTCCGTGCCTCTAATAGGAGGTTCCTAGCTTGGGATTTGGAAGAAGCCAAAACGAAAAGTCGTAAAGTAAGCGTAATCAGCACTTCCATGCAATGTACCTCACGCCAGTTAGTGGTGATAGCACGTAAACGTTTTTCAATCTGTTCTGCCAACCTTTCACAGAAGGTTTCATCGTTGAAAACGGCATGAACATCGCCCAGAATTCCACCTTCGTGTTGTGCGGGGCCAACTTGTATAGCAAGATCGTTGAACATTCGCATTATACTTGGGCTACTAAAGTTTATGTTTGATGCACCAAGCTCTACTAACATGGTAAGCCACCGACGGCTGCGCCCAGAAAGTAAACGCTGCATGGCTGTGAATTCATAAGAAGATACGCTTTTTGGACAAACTGATTCGGAAGCAACAATCTCATATGAAGACGGTCCTTGCATCTCCGTGGGCGGGTGCTCGGTTCTTGGAATGACCAATTCCTGGAGAGCTGGGGGAACATGAATGCCACAAAAATGCTCGAATGTAAGAGATGTGCCGAAAGCCTCGACGCACACGTTCGAATTTGTGTCAAAGTAAAAGTAGTGTAGTCCATTTGGAAACAAAACATCAGCTTCCGTGGCTTTCATTTTTCTTTTCGAAACTTTGTAATGCGTGTTGCGGAATGGTTTGGATTTCGATGCTAGTGTAATCGAACTGAAAGTGTCGTTCTCATACTCTTGGAGCGGTTCGTAGTTCTTTAGCAGTATAGTTGGCGTCATCGGTACAGGCTTGGATGGATGAGCTAACCCAAATATCCTCCACGTGGCGTTGCGATAAGCTGCGAAAGTCTTTGGTATTCCTAGTTCGAATACTACTGCTGCCGCTATTACTGGATTCTCTGGGAGAAAGTCTTCGTGCGCTTTTATTTGCATTTGGTTTCTGCGTTGCCAGTGGTAGCATTTGACACAACCTTTTACAAATCGGTTGCCATTCTGATTAAGTGAGCAAATACAGGTCGCTTTAGATATTTCTGCAGAATATTTTTCGTATTCTTTTTGCCATTTAGTAAGCTCAGTCTTCTTCGCGCGACGAGAGGCCTCAGAAGCGTTTTTGATTATATTCGCTAACTTTTGAAGTTCTGAAGAGTGAGCCACATATTGTACAGCAAAGCTGCGTTTGTTCGGCTCAGAAAAGATTGTCTCCTTGTATTTGCACGCTTCATGTCTATCTTGAAGATACTGCTGGATGCCACGAAGACGTTGTATCTCTGGAATAGTTGAGCAATGTAGTACGTTCAAGAGTCCCGGGGTAAAGACTGGATGGTATTGCAGGAGCAAGGGGCATATTTTGGTCATAATCTTATCCAGCTGGACCCAAAAGGTAAAGATGTTTAAAATGAAGACAGACATCTGTTCCGGATTGGAATCATACCCTGTGCCTACGTCAGTGAACAATTTCGTTATCGCTTGCGCTTGTTGTATGCAGACGTGCTCCATGTTATTTAACGTCAAACGAGGCATCTTCTGGTTTTCGATATCGCTCTCTATTTTTGCGAGTCTGAAATAGAAGTCGGTAAATTGCTCCACCTGTTTAATCGTACCATCCTGCACTAGTGGCGCACCCAGTATTGGCTGAGCCTTCTTGGACATATATGGCAATTTTAAAATTTTCCGCAAGTATGTACCGCTATTAGGGAGAGACAGGCGAAAAGAATTCGGATCTGCTTGTGCGGCGAGCTTAGGAATCTTTCGTGTTGTTTCACGCTTGAATGTGTCCCAGGCGCATTCAACAAGCTTTGAGGTGTTACGAATAGCATCTTGCAAGAAATTTTCTGTGTTCTTGAACAAGTTTGAATACAGAGCAGAATCGCTCTCCTTGTCTTGTTCTAGTTTCGCAAGACGACGACAGATCTTAGTTCGAAGCGACATTACTAACTCGGGTGCTAACTGGCCAGTACATTTTTCAAGGAATTGAGTGAGCAGAATGACAACCAGGAACTTATAGCAAGCTCTTCCAGTTGTACTTCCAAGAAACAGCTGGAGATGACGATGGATAGAAACACGAAGTACAAGCCAAAAAGGTGACCTGCGCCACGGAAGTTCTGCTTTCATCAGGTTCGTATCGTCGCGTACTCTTTTCCGTATCCTAATAATCTTTACATCTAAAGGGGATCCAATAGACTCAATTAAAGGCATAAGAAGATGAGTTATGAGCGCTGGGCTTCCCGTATCACGTGTCTCCACCACAGACGCTTGTGCTTTTGTGACGTGCGGCTGAAACTGCTTCAAAGGCTCCATACTACCCTTCTCCAAAAGGTCTGCCAATGTTTCTTGGAATGACTCGTTTGAGAAGACATCATGTCTCATTTGAGCTGCGCAGTCAGGAAAGTCCCAAAGGAGGGCGCCCTCACTGGCGAGAACCTCAGCTGAAGGTGGCGATGCCTCAAACGCCTCGAATACGACAATGTCATTTCCGTCACTGTAAGTAGTTAGAAATGTAATAAAAAGCTCACAGACGCGACTCTTACCTAATATTACGTCGAATGATTAGAGCCGCATTCTGCTCGGCAAGATAAACAAGAAGAGGTTCGTTATGCTGAAGATGTCTAAACGATGTAACGAGGGTATCCTTCTCAAGGCGACCGAGTTCATGAAGTGAGTTAAATTGACGTAGTGACTTTCTAAGTGCATCACACGCAGAAGATATATCTTCGTCGTTAACAAGCTTGTCTAGAGTGACTGTAGCCTGAGTCAGCTGATGAAGAATATTCTTGTTGATACTTTCGATATCACGGTCCTGCGCCCCGGGAAGCTTTGGAGGCAGAACGAGATGATTAAACACCCTCTCGATGCTGGCGGTAGCCATGGTAGACAGAGCTGATTAATACGCGCAGGGTGGAGAAGAGCAGAAGGAAATGCGACGTGTGGGTATAAGGATGAGTTTTGTAGAGTGAAGCGAATAGGTAATGGTTTGAGCGGGGTTTCTTTTAAGAGAAGGCTGTGACACGCTAACGCGATTTGAGGTGAACAACGCCGCAGTGCTGAACTACGCCGCAGTGCAATCCTCAGGGGCGGCCAAGGTAAAAGTGCGCTGCAAGCAACCTAAAAGAGCAGTGAGTAAGTCAAAGGCGTCCCATGAACGACTTTTGAACAGGTCTATCGCTTTGGAGATATTGGCGATTTGTAGAATCGGACTGCAGCACAGTTATACTTATGAGCACTTTGTCCAGAGGAGGATGGATCAATGGAAGAAAATGTAGAGAGCGAAACTGCTAGTGTAGATCATGAAATTAACTTTAACGTCGCATGATGCCTATTTATGATGCTCAGTCACTGCCAAGCTTTTGATCTATTGTATCATTAACCTCACTCAACACAGCGCCCCAGGTATAGAGTGTAATCCATGTGGGTCCCTTACAAACCACTCTCAACAAGTTAGACATTTCAGTTCTTTCCCTTGTTTTAACGGAGTTTGATTCTTACAAACTGAATCGAAGAGCGTGTTTTTCTCGTCCCAGCATATCAAAAGCAAAGAGGCTTTCTAAATAGGAATGGCGCGTCATGACTACGTCTTGGCGGGCGTCTTTCGGGCTGCCTCTGCAACACTGCCTATCCCTACCTTCAACAAACTGATCTGTGCTACCGACTAAAACATTCGAGCTGGATTATATATGTTTCGTGACATAACTGTGGATAGACCAGTCCAACAAAGGACTCGCTCGACCCACAGCGCGTGCCAACGGTGTCACCTGAACAAGAAAAAGTGCATTTTCGCTAATAGCAGAGTCTCATGCAGCTCATGTTGTTTGCTGGGAGCACGTTGCTACCCAAGACAGTGGAAGCGCATGGGCCGTCGGCCGGCAACAGCGCAGATACCTCATGAACGTGGCAGCTACACGGTCCTCTGTCTCAGTACCAGACGTGAGAGCTCTTGCTCCTCCCAGGCGCCCGTATGCACCCAGCAGAATGAGTTTCAGCCACCACTTCCAGCCTTGAACATCCGAGTGCTCAAATGCCTCACTGAATGTGACCAGAAGCTTCGGGACGTGCTATGGACAAGAGAAGGCTTCTCCAACGTGCATCGACCCTTCCTCGTCGGCGAGAGCTTCGCCGACGAATTCCACACCACGATCATGTTCCTCATCGAACGGTCTACTTCCACGCTTGTAGACGGATACCGAGCGGTGCTGGAGCTCATGGAGCGTAAGCGGGAGCAGGATACCAGTGCTGAGAGCTTGGATGTCACGCCGGGCACAAGCTGTCTAAGATCCTTTATCGAACTGTCTTACTCGCCTGGGTCTGTGGAGCATGCGGCTGTCGTGCTCATGCTCGGCCAGATCCTCCTCGCATACAACGCCCTACTCTGGATAGGCACCACTCGGACCATCGCACAGGGGACTTTGATTGCCACCAGGAATCAATACTCAGCGTTACTCTGTCGCCCAGAGTTCGATTGCGTGACAATCACTCCCGTCCTGATCGATACCATCGACTGTCTCATAAGACGCGAGGTACCTATCTTGAGACTTCCACAGACAGACCGATGCATCGTCGACAGAACCTGCGGAATCTGCTACACATTGCTACCGATACTCTATGATCTTTGCCAAGCCAGCCACGAAGCAAAGACGTGTGCCTTCGACGTGCCAGGACAAGTGTTCTGCGACCCGTATGCAGAAGTCGAGCGACAGATAAACGCATGGTACCCCGTTTGTCCACCCAGCTTCGCCAAATACTCATCCACGGAGACTGCAGTCATGTGGTCAATGGCGCGTTCTTACAGGCTCGCTGCGCTGCTCATAATACATCGACTGAGGTATCCTCTTGGTATAGAGGACAAGTGTGGCGCCAGATATGCGCAGGCAATTCTAGACGAGGTGGTCCCGCTGAGCAGGCTCAGAACGAGCATAGGCCTCGACTTTCCATTGCTGGTCGCTACGATCGAGCTTCCTGTCCTCGGAGCTGCAGTTTCGAAAGCATTCCAGCCGCTGCGATACTGCAAGCGACAGCTGGACGCAATACTAGACTTCGTCCAGCGGGTCCGAGAGGCGCAAGCCGCGGGATTTGTAGGGTTGTGGTTTGATCTGGTGGAGAGCGAGTATGAGGGGGACATTTTACCTTGATAGACCACGATGTTGTTCTTATTGAGATGGTGCAAGCATGTAGGACATAGGAGATTAATTAGAGGTGCCATTCATGCGGTAGTTCAACTTGCTTGATATTCAGAGACACAATCACGGCCTACCTAAAAATGACAAAAAAGAAGAAAAAAAAACGACCGAAGCAAAAATCGAACCTCCCCCTCGTAACCCCCAACTCCTTAGAGCTGCTTTCAAGAGAGGCCCTAGCCCGGGGTGCTTTTATACGAATTTGTGGATAATTGGTTCGATTTGACTATTTTCCTCCTTGAAAATTATATATCGGCCTGGCACAAGCCCAGGTCCTTATTTTGAATTTTCCGCACACACACACACATATACGTAAGGTGGGGTGACGCAATAAGCAGCCAGCGCCATGGCGTCCGTGCCTTCATTCACTTAGAAGCAACAAACACACGCACAGCCACACAAGACGTTCTTCCAGCCACAATGCCTCTACATAATCTCTCTCTCTCGATTCATCACTTAGCCGGCGTGAACGATCCTACCCTACCCTACCCTAGCCCTCTGACCCGCTTCCTTCCTCCCATATACCAGACTCCATACCGTCTACTCAGCGGACCAGTCAAGCAAGCTCCTCATGCGGACAGTCCGGCGGCATATGCCCGCAGCAGCACCCGCCGGTGACGCAGCGGCACGAGCACACATCCCACCCATTACACGGAC
>Ga0247757_10001682_pt1 | contig 13558 bp, 14 predicted proteins | sample UWRJL126311R4_FD_180929 | JGI IMG/M metagenome (GOLD analysis project Ga0247757, IMG submission 180929) | Plant litter microbial communities from Arlington Agricultural Research Station in Wisconsin, United States - UWRJ-L126-311R-4 | ecosystem: Environmental > Terrestrial > Plant litter >...
ACGCGACTCGTGCGTCCGGAGCTGGTGACGAGCCCCTCGGCGACCAGCCGCGACAGCGCCTCCCGCAGCGGCGTGCGCGAGACCCCCAGCCGCTCCGAGGTCTCGATCTCGCCGAGCGGGGTGCCGGGCGCGAGCGTCCAGTCGATGATCTCGGCCCGCAGCCGCACGTAGGCGAGGTCGCTCGCGCGCAGCCGCGCGGGACCGGGGGAGTCCGGGCCCGTCGGCAGGGGCTGGATGGCCACCGTCAGTCCCGCTCGGGCACGTGCCGCTCGTCGGGGCCGACGTACTCCGAGAGCGGGCGGATGAGCGCGTTCGCCGACAGCTGCTCCATGACGTGCGCGGTCCATCCCGTCACCCGCGCGGCGACGAACAGCGGCGTGAACACCTCGGTGTCGTACCCCATGAGGTGGTACGCCGGGCCGGACGGGTAGTCGAGGTTCGGCTTGATCGACTTGCGGGCGTCCATCGCGCTCGCGAGGTTCTCGTACATCGCGAGGATGTCCGGACGGTCGTATTCCGCGACCAGGGTGTCGAGCGCCGCCTTCATGGTCGGCACGCGCGAGTCGCCGTTCTTGTAGACGCGGTGGCCGAAGCCCATGATCTTGCACTTCGCGGCGAGCGCCTCGTCGAGCCACGCCTCCGCCTTGTCGGCGGTGCCGATCTCGTCGAACACGTGCATGACGGCCTCGTTCGCGCCACCGTGCAGCGGACCCTTGAGCGCGCCGATCGCGGCCGTGACGGCGGAGTAGAGGTCCGCGAGCGTCGAGGTGACCACGCGCGCCGTGAAGGTGGACGCGTTGAACGAGTGCTCGGCGTAGAGCGTCATCGAGACGTCGAACGCCTCCACGACGGTGAGGTCCCGGACCTCGCCGAACGACATGTGCAGGAAGTTGGCGCTGTATCCGAGGTCGTCTCGCGGCTCCACGAGCGGCAGGTCGTGCCGCCGGCGCTGCAGGTAGGCCACGATCGCGGGCAGCTTCGCGAACAGGGTCATGGACTTCGCGAGGTTCGACTCCGGGCTCGCGTCGGCCGCCGCCGGGTCGTCGGCGCCCAGGAAGCTGACGGCGGTCCGGATCACGTCCATCGGGTGGGCCTCGCGCGGCAGCTCGTCGATGACGCGCTTCACGCGCTCGTCCAGGTGCCGCTGCGACCGCTCCGCCTGCTCGAACGCGGCGAGCTGCGCGTCGTCGGGGAGCTCGCCGTGCCACAGCAGGTACGCGACCTCCTCGAACGAGCAGCGGTCCGCGAGCTCCTGGACCGGGTAGCCGCGGTACAGCAGCGAATTGGTCTCCGGGTTCACCTTCGAGATCGCGGTGGTGTCGACGACGACGCCCGCGAGCCCCTTCTTGATGTCGGTCATGGTGTCCTTCAGCTCCGGTTCTGCGTGAGGTCGAACGTGTACACGCCGTCGTCGAAGGCGGCGTAGCCCGCGTAGTCCACGAGCTCGTAGAGGCGCGCGCGCGTCTGCATCGTCGGCACCTGCGTCTGGAGGGATCCGTCGGCGACGAGCGCGTCGAGCCCGCGCTCGATGGCGCCCATCGCGATCCGCAGGAGCGAGACGGGGAAGATCACCATGTTCACGCCGACGTCCTGCAGCTGCTGGACGGTGAACAGGTCGCTCTTCCCGAACTCGGTCATGTTGGCGAGGATCGGCACGTCGACGGCCGCGCGCATCGCCTCGAACTCGCTCAGGTCGGCCATCGCCTCGGCGAAGATCGCGTCGGCGCCCGCGTCGGCGAGCGCCTTCGCGCGGTCGATGGCCGCCCGCAGCCCCTCGACACCGCGGATGTCGGTGCGCGCCATGATGACGAAGTCGGGGTCGCGGCGCGCCTGCACGGCGGCGCGGATGCGGTTGACGGCCGTCGACTCGTCGACGACCTCTTTGCCGTCGAGGTGGCCGCACCGCTTCGGGTTGACCTGATCCTCGAGGTGGACGCCGGAGACGCCCGCGTCCTCGAGCAGCTGAACCGTGCGCGCGACGTTCATCGGCTCGCCGAAGCCGGTGTCGCCGTCGATGAGCGTCGGGAGGTCGGTGGTACGCGAGATCTGCGCGCCGCGCTGGGCGACCTCGGTAAGTGTCGTGAGACCGATGTCCGGGAGCCCGAGCTCGTTGGCCATGACCGCGCCGGAGATGTAGACCCCCTCGAAGCCCTTCTCCTGGATGAGCGGAGCCGTGAGCGGCGTGAACGCCCCCGGGAAGCGCTGGATCGTGCCGCTCGCGAGCCCGGCGCGGAACGCCTGCCGCTTCTGCGACGCGGTGGTGGTGGAGTGCAGCATCAGAACAGTCCCTTCGGGGAGACGGGCAGGGGCGTCGCCGCGACGACGTTCAATCGCCGGACCTCGTCGGCGTCGAGCTCGGGGAGCCGCTCGGCGAGGCCGAGGAAGCGCTCGACCTCGTCGGGGGCGATGACGCCCTCGGCCAGCATCCGGAACTTGCGCACGTAGTCGACGCGGGCGAACGGCCGCGCGCCGAGCGGGTGCGCGTCGGCGACCGCGATCTCGTCGACGACGGTGGACCCGTCGGTGAGCACGGCCTCCATGCGGCCGCCGAACGCCTTCTCGGCGAGGTCGTTCGAGTGGTACCGACGCGTCCACTCGGGGTCGTCGACGGTCGTGATCCGGCGCCACAGCTCGACGGTGTCGGGCCGGGCGGCGCGTTCGGGCGCGTAGCTCGTGTCGTGGTCCCACGCACCGTCCTGCAGCGCCACCGCGAAGATGTACGGCACCGAGTGATCGAGCGTCTCGCGGCTCGCGGTCGGGTCGTACTTCTGCGGGTCGTTCGCACCGGATCCGATGACGTTGTGCGTGTGGTGGCTCGTGTGCAGGACGATCGAGGCGACGTTCGCCGGGTCGGCGAGCTCCGGGTGCTCGACGCGGAGCCGGCGGCCGAGGTCGATCCAGGCCTGCGCCTGGTACTCGGCCGAATGCTCCTTGGTGAAGGAGTCGAGGATCGCGCGCTTGGCCTCGCCGGTCGCCGGCAGCGACACGTCGTAGCGGCCCTGCGGTCCGTCGAGCAGCCAGGCGACGACGCCGTCCTCGCCCTCCCAGATGGGCGACGGCGCGGTCTGCCCGCGCATCGCCCGGTCGACGGCCTCGACCGCCATCTTCCCGGCGAAGGCCGGCGCGTGCGCCTTCCAGGTCGAGATCTCGCCCTTCCGCGACTGCCGCGTCGCGGTGGTGACGTGGAGCGCCTGTCCGACGCCAGAGAAGATCACCTCGGGCGAGAGCCCGAGCAGCGTGCCGATGCCGGCGGCGGCGCTCGGCCCGAGGTGCGCGACGTGGTCGATCTTGTGCGCGTGCAGGCTGATCGCCTTCGCGAGGTCGATCTGGATCTCGTAGCCGGTCGCGATCCCGCGCACGAGTTCGGCGCCGGTGCGCCCCGCGTGCTGCGCCACCGCCAGGATCGGCGGGATGTTGTCGCCCGGGTGCGAGTACTCGGCGGCGAGGAATGTGTCGTGATAGTCGAGTTCGCGGACGGCCACACCGTTGGCCCACGCCGCCCACTCCGGCGAGACGTGCTCCGTGACCCCGAAGACGGACGCGCCGGGCGAGAACGGGTGCGCGAGCGCCTGTCCGCGGGCGGCCGTCACGGGCGCCCGGCCGATCGACGCGACGGCGACGGCCGCGTTGTCGATGACCCGGTTCACGATCATCTCGGCGACCTCGGGGGCGACCTCGACGGGGTCCGTGGCGACCTCCGCGATCCGCCAGGCCAGCTGCTCCTCGCGCGGGAGCGGCTCGGAACTCGGATAGGTGCGGACGGGGTAGGTCTTCATCGCGGCAATTGTATACACGGCGGTGTCCAAGCGGCCAGGGCTGCGGCGTGAGTTCGAGCCATGTATACAGGCGGGAACGTGGGTTCGCGCTCGATATCGTTGACCGGGTGAGCGCACAGACCGGTTTCGACCTGTTCCCCGACCGCTCCGTGATCGCGATCCGCGTGAACGGCGAGCTGAAGGACAAGGCGACCGAGCTCACGACGACCGAGGGCGTGGAGCCGGTCGCGATCGACTCGGCGGACGGTCTCGCCATCCTCCGCCACTCCACCGCCCACGTGATGGCGCAGGCCGTGCAGAGGATCAACCCGGAGGCCAGGCTCGGCATCGGCCCGCCCGTCACCGACGGCTTCTACTACGACTTCGACGTCGCCGAGCCCTTCACCCCGGAGGATCTCAAGGCGATCGAGAAGGAGATGGAACGCATCGTCCGCTCCGGCCAGCGCTTCGTGCGCCGCGTCGTCACGGAGGACGAGGCGCGCGCCGAGCTGGCGGGCGAGCCCTACAAGCTCGAGCTGATCGGCCTCAAGGGCCACGTCGGGCACGGCGAGGGATCGGGCGACGACGGCGAGTCGGTCGAGGTCGGCGGCGCCGAGCTGACGATCTACGACAACGTGGACCGCGACGGCCATGTGGCCTGGAAGGACCTGTGCCGGGGACCCCACGTGCCGAACACGGGTGCGCTCGGGGTCTTCCGGCTCATGCGGATCGCAGCCGCGTACTGGCGCGGCTCGGAGAAGAACCCGCAGCTCCAGCGCATCTACGGCACCGCGTGGCCCACCAAGGACGAGCTGCGCGGCTACCTCGAGCGCCTCGAGGAGGCCGCCAAGCGCGACCACCGCAAGCTCGGGCGCGAGCTCGACCTGTTCTCGTTCCCGGACGAGATCGGCTCCGGTCTGTCGGTCTGGCACCCGCGCGGCGGCGTCATCCGGCAGGAGATGGAGCAGCACGCGCGCCTGCGGCACGTCGCCGCGGGGTACACCTACGTCTACACGCCCCACATCTCCAAGCAGGACCTGTTCCGCACCTCGGGTCACCTCCAGACCTACAAGGAGGGGATGTTCCCGCCCATCAACATGGACGAGGAGCGCGACGCCGAGGGCGCCATCACGAAGCCGGGCACCGACTACTACCTGAAGCCGATGAACTGCCCGATGCACATCCTCATCTACAAGGAGCGCGCACGGAGCTACCGCGACCTCCCGATGCGGCTGGCGGAGAACGGCACGGTCTACCGCAACGAGCTCTCGGGCGCGCTGCACGGCCTGACCCGGGTGCGCGGCTTCACGCAGGACGACTCGCATCTCTTCGTCACCCCGGAGCAGCTCGAGGCCGAGGCCACCAAGGTGCTCGAGTTCGTGCTGTCGATGCTGCGCGACTTCGGTCTCGACGACTTCGAGCTGGAGCTCTCGATGCGCGACGACCACAAGGACAAATGGATCGGCTCCGACGAGTTCTGGGAATACTCGACGAACGCGCTCCGCAACGTCGCCCGCGCGTCGGGCCTCAAGCTCACGGAGATGCCCGGCGAGGCCGCGTTCTACGGGCCGAAGATCGACCTCAAGACCCGCGACGCGATCGGTCGCACCTGGCAGCTGTCGACGGTCCAGGTCGACCCGAACCTGCCGGAGCGCTTCGAACTCGAGTACACGGATCGGGACGGGCAGCGCAAGCGGCCGATCATGATCCACCGCGCCCTGTTCGGCTCGATCGAGCGGTTCTTCGCCATTCTGCTCGAGCACTACGCGGGGGCCTTCCCGGTGTGGCTCGCTCCGGTGCAGGTGACCGGGATCCCGGTGGCCGACGAGTACGCCGACTACCTCGGCGAGGTCGTCGACCGGCTGCGCGCGGAGGGTGTGCGCGCCGAGCTCGACGCGAGCGACGAGCGCATGCAGAAGAAGATCCGCACCGCCACGACCATGAAGGTGCCGTTCCAGCTGATCGCGGGGGAGAAGGACCGCGACGCCGGCACGGTGAGCTTCCGGTTTCGCGACGGCACCCAGGACAACGGCGTGCCGATCGACGAGGCCGTGCGCCGGATCCGCGAGGCGATCGACACCAAGGCCCAGGTCTGACGCGCATGCGCGACTACGACGGAACCGACTACCCGTCGGTCGAGTCCTCGGACGGGTTCGCCGGCGTGCCCGATGGCCTCCAGCGGCTCTGGACGCCGCATCGGATCGCGTACATCGAGCAGTCGTCGGCCGAGCGCACAGCGGGTGAGTGCGTCTTCTGCGTCGCGCCCACGATGTCCGACGAGAAGGCCCTCATCGTGCACCGCGGCGAGCACGCGTACGCGCTGCTGAACCTGTTCCCCTACAACAGCGGGCATCTGCTCGTCGTGCCCTACCGGCACGTCGCGACCTACGACCTCGCGACGCCGGAGGAGACGGTCGAGATCGCCACGATCACGCAGACGGCGATGCGCGTGCTGGCCTCGACGTCGCACCCGCACGGCTTCAACATCGGGATGAACCAGGGCGCGGTCGCGGGTGCCGGCATCTCGGAGCACCTGCACCAGCACGTGGTGCCGCGGTGGGCGTCGGACGCGAATTTCCTGCCGATCATCGCCCAGACGAAGGCGATCCCGAAGCTGCTCGGCGAGGCGCGGCAGGAGCTGGCCGACGCCTGGCCGCGCGCCGGCGCCTAGCGGACCTGCCGCACCCCGAACTGCATCCGCGGGTGCGCGTACGCCTCCTGCGACTCCACGAGGAGCAGCTCCCGCGATCCCGCGTCCAGTGTCTTCTGCAGGAGGTCGAAGACGCTCGACGCGGTGCGGGCGAGCGCGTCCGCCGCGTCGCCGCTGCTCCGCAGGTGCGCCGTGAAGAGCGCGGCCGTGACGTCGCCCGAGCCGTTCGCCTTCATCGGGAGCCGCGGGGTCTGCACGACCCACGCGCCGTCGTCGGTCACCGCCATCATCTCGATGGTGTCGGGATCCGCATCCGGCCGCTCGACACTCGTCACGAGCACGGTGCGCGGCCCCATCGCCCGCGCGGCGTCGGCCGCCTCGAGCGTGGTGGCGACCGAGTCGGGCTCGAGCCCGGTCAGGAAGCCGAGCTCGAACTGGTTCGGGGTGATGATGTCGGCGACCGGGACGACGCGCTGGCGCAGGAGCACCGGGATCGCGGGCGCGACGAAGCATCCGGACTTCGCATTGCCCATCACCGGATCGCACGCGTACACCGCCGACGGGTTGGCCGCCTTGACGCGCGCGACCGCGTCGATGATCACCTCGCCGATGCCCTCGCCGCCCTGGTAGCCCGAGAGCACGACGTCGATCTCGCCCAGGACTCCGCGCTCCTCGATCCCGAGGATCACGTCGCGGACGTCGTCGGGCGAGATGAGGGGGCCGCGCCACGCGCCGTACCCCGTGTGGTTGGAGAAGGTCACGGTGTAGACCGGCAGGACCTCGACCCCGATGCGCTGCAGCGGGAAGACCGCCGCCGAGTTGCCCACGTGCCCGTACGCGACCGCCGACTGGATCGAGAGGATCTTCATCCGATCGATGATGCCACCGGGTGGATGGCCTCCCGTGACGCGCGGCCCGGTCACCCCGCGCTCCGCAATCTAGAATCGGACGCATGACGGACACCCAGGACACCACCGCGACCGGCACGGGCCGCGTCAAGCGCGGACTCGCCGAGATGCTCAAGGGCGGCGTGATCATGGACGTCGTCACGGCCGACCAGGCGAAGATCGCGGAGGATGCGGGCGCCGTCGCCGTCATGGCGCTCGAGCGCGTCCCGGCCGACATCCGCTCGCAGGGCGGCGTCGCCCGCATGAGCGACCCGGACCTCATCGACGGCATCATCTCCGCCGTCTCGATCCCCGTCATGGCGAAGGCCCGCATCGGCCACTTCGTCGAGGCGCAGGTGCTGCAGTCGCTCGGCGTCGACTACATCGACGAGTCCGAGGTCCTGAGTCCGGCCGACTACGTCAACCACATCGACAAGTGGCCCTTCACCGTGCCCTTCGTGTGCGGCGCGACCAACCTGGGGGAGGCGCTCCGCCGCATCACCGAGGGCGCCGCGATGATCCGGTCCAAGGGCGAGGCGGGCACGGGCGACGTGTCGGAGGCGACCAAGCACATCCGCACCATCACGGGGGAGATCAACGCCCTGAAGTCGAAGACCAAGGACGAGCTCTACGTCGCGGCCAAGGAGCTGCAGGCGCCCTACGACCTCGTGGCCGAGATCGCCGAGACCGGCAAGCTCCCGGTCGTACTGTTCACGGCGGGCGGCGTCGCGACCCCGGCCGACGCGGCCCTCATGATGCAGCTCGGTGCGGACGGCGTGTTCGTCGGCTCCGGCATCTTCAAGTCGGGGGAGCCCGCGAAGCGCGCCGCCGCGATCGTGAAGGCGACGACGTTCTCCGACGACCCGGCCGAGATCGCCGCGGCGTCGCGGGGACTCGGCGAGGCCATGGTCGGCATCAACGTCGCCGACGTGCCGGCGCCGCACCGGCTCGCCGAGCGCGGCTGGTAGGTCCCGCTGAACAGATCGCCGCGCGTCGGGGTCCTCGCGCTGCAGGGCGACTTCCGGGAGCACCTCGCGGTCCTGCGCGAGCTCGGCGCCGAGGCGGTGCCCGTGCGCCGCGCGAGCGAGCTCGACGACGTCGCCGGCCTCGTGATCCCCGGAGGCGAATCGACCGTCATGGACAAGCTGAGCCGCGCGTTCGGCCTGCGCGAGCCGCTCGTCGCGCGGATCGCCGAGGGGATGCCGGTCTACGGCACGTGCGCCGGACTCATCATGCTGAGCGACCGGGTCACCGACGCGATCGAGGGCCAGCAGACGCTCGGCGGTCTCGACGTGACCGTCCGCCGCAACGCCTTCGGCAATCAGAACGACTCGTTCGAGACGGACCTCGACATCCCGCAGCTGGGGGACCCGCCGGTCCACGCGATCTTCATCCGCGCGCCCGCGGTGACGGAGGTCGGCCCGGCGGCCGAGGTGCTGGCGGCCCTCGACGACGGCCGCGTCGTCGCGGTCGAGCAGGGCAATCTGCTCGGGACCGCGTTCCACCCCGAGGTCACGGACGATCTGCGGTTCCACCGTCGCTTCCTGGAGCGCGTCGCCGACTGAGGATCCGGCCGACTCCGAGGACGACGAACCCGGCGCCGCTCGCCATGAACAGCAGCGCGGTCACCCACTCCGTCGAGACGCGGAACGCGCCGTAGACGATCTCGACGACGCCGACGGCGACGGCGATCGCACCGGTCCACCACGGCCGGCTCCACCGGATCGGCGGCGTCGGGTCGTGGGAGTCGGCGAGTCCGAGCATCTCTCCAGTCTGTGCCCCGTGGCGTCGAAAGCACAGGGGCACGCCCCCGGTAGCATGGAGCGTCTTTCCCGGAACACCGAAGGAGCAGCCGTGAGCGGCCATTCCAAGTGGGCGACGACCAAGCACAAGAAGGCGGTCATCGACCAGCGACGTGCGAAGTCCTTCGCCAAGCTCATCAAGAACATCGAGGTCGCCGCCAAGATGGGCGGCGCCGACCTGAGCGGCAACCCGACCCTGGTCGACGCCGTGCAGAAGGCCAAGAAGACCTCGGTGCCCAACGACAACATCGACCGCGCCATCAAGCGCGGCGCCGGGCTCACCGGCGAGTCGATCGAGTACACGACGATCATGTACGAGGGGTACGGCCCGAACGGAGTCGCGCTCCTCATCGAGTGCCTCACCGACAACAAGAACCGCGCGGCCGCCGAGGTCCGCACGGCCATGACGCGCAACGGCGGCACGATGGCCGACCCGGGCAGCGTCGCGTACAACTTCAGCCGCAAGGGCGTGATCTCGATCACGAAGGCGGACGGCGTCTCGGAGGACTCGATCCTCGAGGCGGTCATGGACGCCGGCGTCGAGGACGTCGTCGACCAGGGCGGCGGCTTCGAGGTGCTCACCGATCCCTCGGAACTCGTGGCCGCCCGCTCGGCGCTCGTCGAGGCCGGCATCGACTACGACTCGGCCGAGGCGGAGTTCGTGCCCGGCGTGCAGGTCCCCGTCGACGCCGACACGGCGCGCAAGGTGTTCCGTCTGATCGACGCCCTCGAGGACAGCGACGACGTGCAGAACGTCTTCAGCAACTTCGAGATCCCGGCGGACGTGCAGTCCGAGCTCGACGCGGACGACGAGTAGCGGTAGAGCCCGGGGGAGTCGATCGTGCTGCGCGTGCTGGGGATCGACCCGGGTCTGACCCGCTGCGGTGTCGGCATCGTCGACGTCGCACCCGACCGCTCGGCGACGCTCGTGCACGTGAGCGTCATCCGCACGGCCCCGGAGGAGCCCGTCGAGGTGCGGCTGCTCGCCGTCGCGCGCGGCATCGCGACCGCCCTCGACGCGTTCCAGCCGAACGCGCTCGCCGTGGAGCGGATGTTCGCGCAGCACAACCTCCGCACCGTCATCGGCACCGCGCAGGCCTCGGGCCTCGCGCTGGCGGCCGCCGCGGAGCGCGGGCTCCCCGTGGGCCTGCACACCCCGAGCGAGGTCAAGGCCGCGATCACGGGGTACGGCAACGCCCAGAAGGCGCAGGTCGGCGCGATGGTCGCGCGCGTGCTCGGGCTCACCAAGGTACCGAAGCCCGCGGATGCCGCGGACGCGCTCGCGATCGCGATCTGCCACGCGTGGCGCGGCGCTCCGGCCGCCGCCGCGGTCGCCACGGAGGACCTGACGCCGGCCCAGCGCGCGTGGCGCCGGGCGGAGGCGACCACCCGCTCGTAGGCTGACCGCATGATCTCGTCGGTCCGCGGTCCGGTGCTGTCCGCCGGCGGCGGGCTGGCGGTCATCGAGGTCGGCGGCGTGGGGCTCTCGGTGCAGGTGACGCCGCAGCACGCGCTCACCCTCCGCATCGGCGAGGAGGCGCGCCTGCACACCACGCTCATCGTGCGCGAGGACGACCTCAGCCTCTACGGCTTCGCGACGCCCGACGAGCTCGTCGTCTTCGACCTTCTGCGCGGCGTCTCCGGGGTCGGCCCCAAGTCCGCCCTGGGCGTGCTCGCGACCCTGACTCCGCCCCAGGTCGCGCAGGCCGTCGCGGAGGAGGACGACGCGCCGTTCCGCAAGGTCTCGGGGATCGGTCCCAAGACCGCGAAGCTCATCGCAGTGTCGCTCGCGGGCAAGCTCGCGCCGGTCGCGGCGGCGGCGTCCGTGCCGACCGGGGCGCCGGGATCGCAGATCACCTCCGCCGTCGTCGGGGCCCTCGTCGGTCTCGGCTGGAACGAGCGGGTCGCCGCGCAGACCGTCGAGGAGGCCGCGGCCGATGCGTCCGACGCCGATGCCGCATCGGTGCAGGCGCTGCTCCGGCTGTCCCTCGCCCGCCTCGGCCCGGGGCTGGCGCGCTCGTGACAGACGACGGGCTGGACGTCGACAAACTCGTCCGACCGACTCCCGAGTCCGAGGCGGAGCTCGCCTTCGAGGGGGCGCTCCGACCGCGGTCGCTCGCCGAGTTCGTGGGCCAGGCCAAGGTCCGCGGGCAGCTGCAGCTGCTCCTCGATGCGGCGGCGATCCAGTCGCGGACGCCGGACCACATCCTGTTGGCCGGCCCGCCCGGACTCGGCAAGACCACCCTCGCGATGATCGTGGCCCACGAGTCGGGACGGCCGCTGCGCATGTCGAGCGGCCCCGCGATCCAGCACGCCGGCGACCTCGCGGCGCTGCTGTCGAGCCTCGTGCCGGGTGAGGTCCTCTTCATCGACGAGATCCACCGGATGGCCCGCAGCGCCGAGGAGATGCTCTACCTCGCGATGGAGGACTTCCGGATCGACATCATGGTCGGCAAGGGCGCCGGCGCCACGAGCATCCCGCTCGACCTCGCCCCGTTCACCCTCGTCGGCGCGACGACGCGCTCCGGCCTGCTGCCGAACCCGCTGCGCGACCGGTTCGGTTTCACCGCCAACCTCGAGTTCTACGCCGACGACGAGCTCGACGAGGTGCTGGCGCGTGCCGCCCGGATGCTCGAGCTCGACGTCGAGCCGGCCGCGCGCCGCGAGATCGCGACCCGCAGCCGCGGCACCCCGCGCATCGCGAACCGGCTGCTGCGCCGCGTCCGCGACTACGCCATCGTGCACGGCGGAGGAGCGGATCTCGCCGCGGTCAGCGCCGCCCTGGAGCTCTACGACGTCGACGCGATCGGCCTCGACCGCCTCGATCGCGCGATCCTCGACGCGATCATCGGCCGGTTCGACGGCGGGCCCGTCGGCCTGAACACGCTCGCGGTGTCCGTCGGCGAGGAGCCGGAGACGATCGAGTCGGTCGTCGAGCCGTTCCTGGTGCGCATCGGGATGCTGACCCGCACTCCGCGCGGCAGGGTCGCGACCCGGCGCGCGTGGGACCACCTCGGGGTCCGGCGTCCCGACACGGGTGCGCTGTTCTAGATGGCGTATAGTTCCGGGGAACCGCACAGCCGCCTCTCTTAGGCTCGGCCGCGATCTCCCACCATCCCGGAAGGCTCCTGCGCCCCCATGTCGTTCCTCGCCTCGCTCCTCCCTGCTGCCGACGCTCCCAAGTCCTCGGGCAACTTCTTCCAGGACAACTTCCTGACGATCGCGCTCGTCGCGGTCCTCGCGGTCATGGTCATCTTCATGGTCCGCAACTCCCGCAAGCGCAAGCGCGACGCGGAGGAGCTGCAGAACAAGTTCGTTCCCGGCGCCGAGGTCATGACGCAGCACGGCATCTACGGCACGCTGATCTCGGTCGACGAGGAGAAGAACGAGGCGATCATCGAGACCACCCCGGGCACGCGCCTCCGCGTGCACCGTCAGACCGTCGCCCGCGTGATCGACCCGGTCGACATCGACCCCGAGAAGGACATCGTCGAGGACGTCCCCGAGGTCGAGGCCGCTCAGGGTGCGCCGGAGTACGGCGAGCGCGTCGCCGAGGAGACCGCCACGACCGCTCCCGAGGCCGACGCCGAGCAGAAGCCCGCCGCTCCGGCCCGCGCGCCGCGCACCTCCGCCGCGAGCACGCGCAGCGCGTCGTCGACCGCCAAGCCGCGCGCCACGACGCGCAAGAAGCCCGCCGCCGACGGCGACGCGGCCGAGTAGAGCCGAGCCGGACTCCTCTCTCCGTTACCCTTGTCACCGGTCCGGCGCTGACGTCGGACGACGCCGCAGCCGAGCGCATGCTCGTGCGCTCGAAGAAAGCAGAACCGCCCCGTGGCAACGAGATCGACCCCGGTGCGCAGCGCCTGGCGGGCGCTGGCCTGGCTCCTGGTGATCGTCATCGTCCTGGGCGGGGTGCTCGCGGCGGGGATCATCTGGTGGGGGTGGAAGCCCGCACCGCAGCTCGGCCTCGACCTGCAGGGCGGCACGGAGATCATCCTCACGCCCAAGACGGCGGGCAACCAGCAGGTCACCCCCGACCAGCTGAACCAGGCCGTCTCGATCATCCGCCAGCGGATCGGCGGCCTCCAGGAGGCCGAGGTCGGCACGCAGGGCAGCTCGAACATCCTCATCGAGATCCCGGGCACGCCCGACAAGGCGACCCTGGATCGCGTCGAGTCGGCGTCGAAGATGGAGTTCCGCGCCGTCCTCGTCACGGGGCAGCCGAGCAACCAGAACGTGGGCGCGTCGGGTTCGCCGACCCCCACGCCCGGCGCGAGCGACTCCGCGAGCCCGTCGCCGTCGCTCAATGACACCCCGACCGCGAAACCGACGAACGGCTCCGACCTCAACTGGGTGACCCCGGCGCTGCAGCAGCAGTTCACCGACGTCGACTGCTCGAAGATCAACGCGGCCGACACGAACGCCGCCCCGCCGGACAAGCCGCTCGTCACCTGCCGGGAGGGC
>Ga0247757_10001684_pt1 | contig 13555 bp, 10 predicted proteins | sample UWRJL126311R4_FD_180929 | JGI IMG/M metagenome (GOLD analysis project Ga0247757, IMG submission 180929) | Plant litter microbial communities from Arlington Agricultural Research Station in Wisconsin, United States - UWRJ-L126-311R-4 | ecosystem: Environmental > Terrestrial > Plant litter >...
GTGGTGATGCTATCTCATGTTTTGGTTGAACACCTCGTAGACGCGATCGCAGTGTCGATTCTGGTACATCATAGGATACTGCTAACGCGCGCACAGATTGTGATGAGTTACTCTGATAGGTAGCAATTGCAAGAGCAATTCTACCTTCCTTCTGGAGCCTCTGAGTGTTCTGGGTGGACGGCATCGCGATGGTTGTGATGTGATTCCGGGAATTCTGGCGGGGTGCGCAGCTTACTGTCCTGCGCAGCTTAACTACTGTCCTGGCCGAGAACCCCCTATAGCCGAACTCCGTATAGCCGAGCTTATAGTTTTTCTAGTTGCTTTTAAACTTGCCTTGCTACTATAACTTTATTAGGCTGTTGCGAGTGCTAGAGGTCAGCGCCGGAGTTGATAACGACCGTATTCCTATATTATATTGCCCTGGCTTTGCCAAAACACATCAGCCATTTACTCGCCGCATATGGCAGCATAACGTGATAACATGATGATAGATGACTAATATTTTAGCTATAGTCTTAGCGACGTTTAGCATTATTAGCCCTACTGCTCGAGCGAGAAACGTAGCAGCCAGCAGCGATGGCTCTCAAGCTATTTATTCCGCCCTGCATCCATGACCCGCCTTATCAGAATCATTTTCCGCCTCCTCATAAGTTGATATCCACACGGCCAGGACGTATGAGTGCCGGATCCAGGCGTTCGATATGGTTAGTTGTCATGATCAACAATCTACCTTCGAATGATACTAGGCCATTCGGAACATTGAGGATCGATAGAGACACCTTTTTATCGCCAGCGCCATTTTGGCCTACGATTGGGCTTGCATCTACACTACCGTCAGGTTTTCGATGTACAGTGGTCGTGTCGACATCCTTGATAAGGACTGTGCAGTGCTGTAGGAGCTCGGCGAAGAGGGATTTTAGGGAGTATTCGCACGGCTTGTAGACTTCGACGTCAATGAAGATAGGCTATAGTTCGGGTACCAGTACCGGCTGAACCTCTTCGCCTCAATGAATGCACAGTACTTTATTGCCGTCTAATGCAGCAGTCGAAGGCGCTATATCGAATATACTAAACCAGACCACGTAATTCTGCTTCCCTCGCCTTCTACAAGCTGTTATTGGGTATTGATTTCAAGAGACATTTTTTCTTCTCTAGTCATCTTACACACCTTCAAACCACTTATATGCCAATGCCTCGCGTGCCGTAATTCTCTTCCCCGGATCGAAGTTCGTCATAGCACAAATAATATTTTTAAAATCTTCGTCGACGCCCTCCCAAAGGGAAAATGGTCTGCGCGGGTTGTCTTTATTAAAGCCATCCCGAGTTACTTCAAAAATCGGAACCCAAGGATTGTCGCCAAGATGTTTTAGGAACCCATTCAGTCCATCCTCATCTGCAAAGTACGAGCTTTGGCGTTCGATTACCACAGCCAAGGGCTCCACGCCCTCGTCCAGCTCCTCTTCCCCAATAGCAAAGATGACACGTTTATGCACCGCGTAAATGCACTATATAATAAAAAAAAAAAACGTAAGCAACAATCTCAAAATCCAAGATTTTTATACGCGCAGAAAACTTACAACAAGGGCGAAAGAGAAAATATCAGACGGCTTATTCACCGGTCCTCGGGCGTGTGCTTCGGGACTCCTCCACATCCAGTTACCTATCTGTTTTCCAATCATATGTGATCCAGGAGGGATATGTGCGGCATCTTCAAGATCACCAAGCTGGACTTGCTCGATGACTATTCCGTCCTGATGCTCTTTCCAGTCGATCAAAACATTGTCCGGCTTAATATCTGCCTAAAATAAGTCACCATTCATTGCTCCGCGGAAAGGATGGAAGCTACCCGTGTGGACAATGTCCTGGTCATGCAGTTCCGCGATTCCACGAAGGGCATCTTTCAGGATCCGTTTTGTCGCTGTGAGGGGCAAGTCCTTCTGAACGAGGTGGAGGAGATGATCGGCGAAGTACTGGAAAACGAACATGGACTTCTCGGGGATGGTGTCATTGACGAGGCGGACATGGTTAGCGCCGCCGCGTAGCCTATTGTTTATGTCTTGAAGGTCCTTGAAATTGACCTCGTGAACATACTTCAGTATGAACTTTTGGTTGCCGACACTGAGGAAACAGTAAGCAGGTAAACCAAAGCGAGGCGTGATTAGGTTCACTTGCGTAGCGAAGTAAACCCGGCGTAATGGAAATGTTTCTTCCTGAAGCACCCGTTCGATGATATAATGACAACCAGACTGGCCAATGTATCCCTTAGAGTCTACCGGGGCAGATGACATTGTGCTTGTATTGCGATGAAGCGTAGTCCGGACAATGGCTGGGATTCTTGGTAAAGCCAGTTTGCAGTTTGTGAGTCGCGGTGTGGCGAGATTTAAATATGTCCGACTTCTGCAAGAGTGAACGGCCAGGAAAGAGAGAGAGCGTAGCGATAGCATTAGAGGCGATAACTTTGGAGAAAGCCGTGACGTGGATAATATTGATATCGCATTCCAGCAACGGCGCAAAAGATTTGATAGGAGGACGGCGCCAAGGTTTAGCGCGGTGCACGGGCTAGTTCCGTGCACAAGCTGGTCGAATACGAGAAGTAGAATAAGCGCTAAGCTACCTCGCCGCCTCCTGTCTTTCAGCTTCCGGACCATTCCAGCGAACCAAAACTAGATTACCATAACATTTCACGGAGGACTGCGGCACAGCATCGCAGAGTCGAAGCTGTTGCCTACAGCATGAAAGGGTATAAAGAAAGCCGTTCAATGTGTCCTTGGGGACAGACAAATATTCATACCAATCATTCTATAACGTTCAAAATTACCCCTTCCGCTCGCACAAGTCTCCCAAAAGCATTACTCTTCCTTGAAATCCGATCTTGCGATAATGGCGGCGAGATACGTTTCCAGCCAGCTTATCCGAAACGTTCAGAATGGTGCAAAAACCGTCGCGGTTGAGTTCGTCGACAAGACGACTACTTGGACCCGTCCAGAAGGCTTTCCTTCTACTGGCGCCCAATCCGAATTTGTTCAGGTCGTCAAAGACAACATCAACACCCTCCAATCTACAACCACCACAGTTGCTATGAAGTAAGCCACTTGAGCTTTCTCCTAATAGAGTATATAGATATACTCACTATTAGAAAAGGGAATCTGAACATCAGAGTGACAAGGATAAACGTATGCACTACACAGCTTTTGAACTGGACAACAATCGCAATGTTGTACGCACATCTCACTTCGTGCAGCAAAAGTAGAACGGCGGGGTTACTGGAGGCTATAACCCCTAAGAACAGTATCATCAATAGTTGGGAGAGTGAGAATCCCTCAGGCCTGGTATCCAAAGTTCAAGCTTTTACTATTCCCTTGATACATCTCATCCTATATTCGTTACCTCTACTGTTTTACCTACCGTAGTCCCTCGTTCTACTAATGTACTCACCTCATGTATTTAAGACTGGATATTAGCTTCGTTGACCCGAGTGCTGGTCTCGGCTCTAAATGCTCTTGGTCGCAGATCCTTATCAGATGTGCAACGCACCAGCCATCCTCTAAAGCGTGGTCTCAACCCGGGGTACAAACCTATAGTATCTGGGGGAGACTTAGGAGTGTTATAACCGCTTTCGATTGACTAAAGGAGTTGATAACGACCGTATTCCTATATTATATTTGTCAGATTTTTGGTCACCTGAAAAGAATGATGTTGATTGAAAGAATTGATTGATTCAAGAGATTGATTGATTCTCTATCATAATTGAATATGAGCCCGAGGGAGGCTGGGCACGAGTCAGGCTCTGCGGCGTAGCACGCTGTCGGCTTGGAGTGCCTTGATCAGGGCCCTGATCCTCATCACTGGCTCCATGCTCACTTTCTGGTTGCCCGCGGCTTTGGGAGCCCATTAGGGCCGGCCTTCGCCGGAGCTGGATAGGCGAAATACGAAGAAAGTCATCTTGTCGGGGCGGTTGATAATCCGACGATGGAGCATCGTCTTGGGGAATGATGTCTAGCAGCTCATCGTACACGATCTCCCAACTGTTCAACTGAGCAGCTGCACTAGCCTTAATCTATAACGTCATATTAATCGCGCGCTATGTAAAACATGTGTCGTTTTAAATCAGAGCGTTCTTGCGATACAGTTGGCCTAAAGTTGATGATGGTGGCGGACACTTAACCTAAGGTGGGTGAGGCCTGCGGCGTAGTAGCTAGGGATGAACGCTTCAATTTGAATCAATAAGTCATGTAACGTTAAGCAGGATGGATGAGGCACGAGTGTGGAGTAACTAATACGTCTTAGCGTATCCGATCTACTATCGAATCCCTCCTCGGTAGATGCAGCCTCAAACGCTCTCTCGGGCGTGCTAAGCCTTTTGGTTCTTGGAGCTTCTGCAGGACGCTTCATTTGAAGCCTTGACGTAAATTTATCGGTGTTGATTTTATATTCTCAAGGCCTGGTTGAAGAAGTAAACAAGCTTCTGTTAGCCTTGGCACCTGAACGAGAATAGATTTTCTGTAGTTTCTAGGCTAGCAGTAGCTATGGTAACGGAAGAATTGAGATCTGGTGGTCCACGCCCAGCGAGATCATTTTGAGATCTTTTCGTCTCGCCGTGTTGAGTAGCCACGCCGGAAGTTGGGATGGAGACTACAGAGAGAACGGTCAGGGGTTTTTCCGGTAAGGGACCATCTTCAAAAGCCTGCAAACTCTAATGTTGTTGGCACATACGCATGTACCTATCACGGCTGCGCACTGCGTTTTGTAAGTAAAGTAGGTCGAGAGAAAGATGAGATTTAAGTAAAATGAGGCCGATCCTGCACTCCTAAAGTGTCGACTATGTCATCTTGGAATGCGGTAGGTATTCCACGCTTCTCTGTGGTCGCAAAACCCTCGAACCCTTGGCCGTGGCGCTTCTGAGCAACTTTTTTGGTGATCCTATGGTTTCGCTCTTTTCGCGGTGCTGCTGCATTCTTGTCTACCACAGGAGCGCTTTGCATCTGGTGGCGCGGAGTTGAACGCCCTTCCCCGTTGAAGAGCTTATCGAGCATGTCTGCCGCCGAGGCTCGTACTTTCGGGTCGACGATCGCCATATCTTGGACGAGGCTGAAGTCAGGATCATCTGCAGCCTCCTTTACCACCCTAACGCGCAACTCAGGCGTGTCGAACCGCTTCTTCCGGAACCCGTTCACGTTTAATGCGTACGCTAATGTGACATAAAGGGACCAGACATCTACCTTTGATGTTTGTTGAGTCCCTGAAAAGAACTCGGGTGCCATGTATATCGGAGATCCAGCGAGCGTTTGGGCGTCTACGACGAGATTGCAAAGGCCAAAGTCCGTAAGTTGAAAAGTATAGCCGCCGCCTGATAGAGATTGGTAGAGGATGTTCGCAGGCTTGACATCCCTGTGGACAATGCCCTTGAATGCAAGGTAATCGAGCGCTTGGAGCATCTGGTGGAGAAGAGACGTCGCCAATTTTGGGTCTCCTAGAAACAGCTCTTTCTTAATTAGCTCTTCAATGTTGCCCTCTCTAAGAACTGTAAAGATTTCAAGATGTGTTCCTCTAAAACCTTGGGCTGATATGAATTCTACGATATTTGGCTGATAGACATGTTAGCTGATGCTCAACAAAACGAACCTGGAGCTCTATAACTTACGTGAGACATACGCGCGAAAGTCTCTACTTCCCGCTTCAACATCGTGTACTGCTGCGATTGGAGCCCGCGCTCGGGCCATTTCACCAGCTTGAGCGCGAAAAATTCGCCCGAATCAATATCCACAACTTTGTGGACCTCCCCAAACGAGCCCCTTCCAAGCTCTACTTTTTTATAGTACCTAATCGTCTTCGCTGACCCTCGAACGCCAGGGGTATGAACAACAGGAGTGTGGATCCGTGTGGTACGCTTGGAGGGTAGAGCGGTCGGTATCTCGTCGTCGACGGTTCGGGTGAAGCGAGGATGGTCCTCTCGATTCGCGATCTGCTCTTGGAAATCGGATGGACGCTTATGCCAATACATCTCGAATTGGAAAAGGTTGCACCCTACACCGCCGAATCCCAATTGGTTATTGACCTTCTTAGCCACGACAACTCGGCGGTTGGGACGCTCCAGCTCAAACGGCAGAGCACTTGGACCGAAAGTCTGAGTCGACCAGGAGCTCGATCGATCGTAGAGGAAGATCTCCTCCGTGTCCTTATGGATCTCGAAAGAACACTGGATCCGGGAGATGGAAGAACCCTCGACAGTGATGTCGCCGGTGCGTCCAATAGTCGCAAGGGTATAGCTCGACTTGGACCCGATTTGGAAGCCAATGTTGAGGCCCCGTGCTACTTCTGCCGGATTTAGGGTATTTTCCGCACCAGGAACGAACGAAACAAGATGACGATTATCCGGATGATCGACGACACCCTCGACGGTTTGCTGGTTTAACGGTATGAGCGAAAAGAGAGCAAGAGGGTGAGGCCGTACACGGAGCTGAGGATGGGACATGGTTTTGCGTTTCGCCTGTCAACAAGGAGTAGAATGGTCCTAGAGAGAGGCACAGCAGTGGGATTTCACTGCTTAACCTCCCGTCAAGGGAGACAGAAGTGCCATGGTTACTAACCGCAAGGCCAGAAGGACGGAGTATCTTGCAACATGAGCACGGCGGCGACTGAGGAGCGATTGGCTATGATTGGCTATGAGTGGGCCTGTTCCGGAAGCGCCAAGAGGTGGGGCAATTTAGGCAGCCGCCAAGGATGAGCTGCTCAACTGGGCTAGTCCGCTCCTAGCGTGACACGTGACGCATAGGCCAAGTGCGCGGCCGCTCATCTTCTCTCCACCCTCTTCTTTTCTTCAATCTCTAGCCACTCCCGCTACATCCTTCCACCTTCTTACCGTCATAGCCATGGCCTTCTCCTTTGACTATCGCCAGCGCCAAGGCTTTGTTGGTGTTATGAACGCCCTTCAACGGTTGGAGGAAGACCCAGAGCGGCTTAGCCTTGAGAGAGCGCAGCGTTACGACGATCCTCCACCGCCCTACCCATCGTCAGGCGAGACGACACAGCCTGCGAGCCCTGCCGAAGCTCCCGTTACTGATGAGGCGGCGCTTCAAGCCCGGCGTAACCTCATGCTCCGATCGAAGCCGTACGCCCAGTTCCATAGCCAGACGCACAGAGAAAGAGAACGGATTATATACCAGCGGGGGGAAGAGCGCTACGGGCGGGGGCAGACGCTGCCATTTGATGAAACGGCCGACTACCTAGCGAACTCCGAGAACAACGTCCGGGCCCGTTGGGTAGAACAGGGCATCTGGAAGGAGAAATGGGGCCCGGCCTGGCCGAAGGGAGCCAAACCATGGGATAACCGTTGGTGTTCTTCACGCGAAAATACAGGAGGACCCCGCCCTTTCGGCCGCTGGCTCCATGAAAAGAGGCCCGATCCTAAGCTGCCATCTCCCGAATCAGCACCCGAGCCGGAGACTAAGGCCATCCGAAATATCTTCGTTGGATTGGGGCGAGAAGAGTTAGAACGTGCTTCTGCACCAGATGTCACTGAGGCGCCAGCAGCTACATCTGAGCGCGATACTTCAGCTTCCCGCCCCTACCAGCAGTTTCTCTTCCAAGTATTCAAGGAGCGTAAATGGATAAGAGACGAGCCTCAATTCAAACAGTCCACTGGAACGATTGATATCGACGCCATGGCCTACGAAAGCACTAAGAAGAACTGGATCGAAGACGAGATTTGGAATCCTGCATGGGGCGAACTGCCTGGGACGACCTGGTTGCACGAGGACCTTGAGGACGAGGATGAACGCCGAACATCTAAACCGCAGCCTAATATGGTCAGCAACGACGAACAACCACCCCGTCTTCCCAGCCCCAGGTCTTTGAACTCGGAGCCAACGCCTGATGTCTACAACGATAGTACAAACAGCAATAATTTATCTACAGTCCCCGAGGAGGTTGATGCCCCTAGCGGGGTGATTGCTAGAGCGAGGGGTAAGAGGAAGAGGACGAAAGGCGCCTCCCGGCTGCCTACCGTTAAAGAGAGCCCGCGGTCAGCGGAAGAGTCGGCAGGCCGAGTCCTTCGGAGTGTGCGTTCGTCAAAAGTGATGAAACCGAGCGAATCGGGATCTACCGTTCCAAACACCCGTTTTCGGAAACAGGATTACCGCATGTTTGGGCCTGGTGAAATATCCAATTTGATTCGGCAAAACAGCACGTCAGCCACGCCAGGGGGCGATGATACGATTTTGCCACCTGGGAACGAGCAATCTTCCACTAAAAGGCCTATCCGTACCTGTAGGCGGTCTTCTCTTGGGCTAGCGGGATCAGGGACGTCGAAACCGAAGAGCAGGATAGAACACCAACGGCAACCAAATGCTCGTACCAAAAATGCTACTTTACAATTGCCGTCGGCCGGGGCGCTCAACAATACCAGACAACGACGTCCTACAGTCGAGGGGCAGCCGATTGCACCTAAGGTACCTCGGAGAAGCAAGCGCATAGCTGCGCAGATGCGGAATACCCCAGTTGAGCGCGAGCGTAAGACGGCAGCATCCGGCGAGTCCAAAGGACGATCACGGTCAACACCACACGCCACATCTACCTCAGCAGACAGTAATCGGATAAGAAAACGGCAATGCAGCTCCAATGGTGGGACAAAGGCGAAACGGTAGTCAAGATCATAGTCAATCAACTAGATGCATTCCCAACTTTGATGTACTAATATCCCTCACTACGTGGCGAGAACCACACGGTAACGAGAAAAACCGTAGGTACTTCGACTTTAAGCGACCATAACTCTGCGCACATATTGAGATTTACTAGAATTATGTATAAATAGTGTGCTATAGCTTCTTTTGAACATTTAAGACCCTCCCAACCTATAAATTACATTCGCATCGTTGCCTTCTCGCCTGATTCGCTCAGAGCCTTCTTTTGTAGCGAAACAATATCCTCTCGCTATAGCACTACTATCAAGCTCTTACCACTTATAATATATATATAAGGGTCTTATCCGAACCCCAGAGCCTTATTATGATGGTAGGAAGTTATCATCGCGCACAAATTCATACAAGGCCGCCACCCTGGTCGGTACTTCTGATCGAACTAACTACCGATTTCGGCTAGTGCAAAACGACTCCGCTGTTAATTTGTTTGTGATGGTTATGTCAGATTTTTGGTCACCTGAAAAGAATGATGTTGATCGAAAGAATTGATTGATTCTCTGCGATAATTGAATGTGATTATTCTGTCCTGAAGAAGGTCCTTTGCGCGTCCTCCTTATATACCTTTTCTTCTATATACTTCAACGCTTTCCTGGGGCTTTCCATCGCTTTCTGGCGGCTTTCTGGCGCTTTCCGTCGGTTTGCTGATAGCTTTCTGGCGGCATTCCTAGAGGAGCCGTTAGGTGGCCGGAAAGCTATCATGTAACGAGTATCACATGACTAGTCAGCTGACTCAAGCTTTCTCATGCTTTCTAGCAGCTTTTGTCAGAATATTACTACTCACGTGACACCAGTCACATGACGGCTCCTCTAGGAACGCTGCCAGAAAGCCGCCAGCACGCCGCCAGAAAGCTGCCAGCAAACCGGCAGAAAGCTGAGTAGTCACATGACACTAGTCACATGACGGCTTCTCTAGGAACGCTGCTAGAAAGCTGCCAGAAAGCGCGAGAAAGCTCTAGACAGCTGACTAGTCATGTGATACTAGTCATATGATAGCTTTCCGGCGGCAAACCGCCAGCAAACCGGCGGAAAGCTGCTAGAAAGCTGCAGTAAAGCTGAGTAGTCACATGACACCAGCCACATGACGGCTTCTCTAGGAACGCTGCCAGAAAGCCGCCAGCACGCCGCCGGAAAACCGCCAGTTTGCTGACGGAAAGCTGCCAGAAAGCGCGAGAAAGGGCTACTGTCCTGCGCAGCTTACTGTCCGAACACGTTAGAACATAGCTTAGCGAGCATGTGACACAAGCTGAGTCTGCCTATGCCAAGCAAAAGCAGCTCAGCTTTTCAGCCTGGTCAAAGCAGAACAATGAATGCCCCACTATCAGCTCTAACATCTTATACTTAACAACCCAACCAGGTTCCTCGCTTTGACTGGGTAATCCGATGCAGATGAGCAATGGCCACACTACAGGCAGAGTTTAGCGCTCCTGGACGCCTTAATAGTCCCAGAGTGGAGGGTGGCATCTCTAATAACATGTCAGCCCATACTACCCGCCACTCTTCAAAAGGGTTCAGCTCATACCAAAAAGGGCACACAACGGGATAACGACAGCGTTGGATGAATTTCAGGAAGCCCTCTCACCGGGCCAAACCGCTCAACTCCGCTCATTCTCGAGCCATGCGCCTACAGCAGATGATGTTGTCCGGCTGACACAGCAAGTCATACAGGCAAATGCAAGTCGGAAGAGCCGTCTCTTTGCTTCTCGGCTCCAAGGGCTATTAAGCTCCATCCAGCAGTATTGTACGATTATCGACACGTGCGCAGGGCCCAACCAGATAGCGGCGCTGGTCTGGGGCAGCATCAAACTCGTACTCCTGGTTTGTACTCCATGTTGCCACTAGGCTGTTCTAGCTTACATTTCCTCGCTTGCCAGGTCTCATCAAATTTTGCTGAGTACTTCGACAAGTTGTCGAAGTTGGTTGCACAGCTCAGCAACTACTGTCCCCGATTCTCTGAATACGAGAAATGTTTCCCCACATCAGTGAGGTTACAGCAGGCGCTTTCCGACTTTTATTCCATTGTAGTGAAGTTTTGCTCAAAGGCACTTGGAGTAGTACAGGAGAAAGGTAAGGTCGCAAGCCTAGCCCATAATGGTTTGTAAAGTTCTAAATTCTCTTGCTTTAACAGGCGCAAAACGATATTCGAAATCCCTATGGAAGTCATTCAAGTTGGAATTCAAGGAGATAGAGGAGAGCATCAGTGAAGCGAAAGATGAAGTTACTGAAGAGCTGCAACTAGCATCCGAACAGGAAGCACAGGGTTTCCGCCGCTTGTTAACGGCAGAAGCAGAAGAGAATAGATCGTTCCGCACAGTTCAAGTGGCTGAAATACAAGAAAATAGGGATTTCCGATCGCAACAGACGCTTACGCTACAACGGAGCGAAGCTCGACAGATCCAAAAGATCTTAAAGGACGAAGGTAATTTTGTCGTATTAAGCAAAGGCATCAATTTTCAGAATGAAACTGACCATATGGCTATTATAGAGCGTAAGAAGATCCGACTTCTGCGACTTGTTCCAGGCTATGACTACACAAGAAGCTTTCGCCGGGCACAGGCACTGCGCTGTGAAGGAACCTGTAGTTGGCTTTTTAAACGACCAGAATTCCAGAATTGGATTGAGCAGGGAGGCTCAAAGCACCTCTGGTGTTACGGAATTCGTACGATACTCCCCTAATAATGCCTAGTCCTTGCCATGCTGTATATGTTGCTAACTTTTACTGACTCATAGCTGGTTGTGGAAAAACCGTTCTTCTGTATGCTACGTCCCAATTCCTAAGGCGGTCATAGTAACATTCTAAACAAAACTTTAGGGGTTATATTATCGACCATCTAAGAACGACATACTCAGCTCAGAACGAAACGATTATTATCTACTATTTCTTCGACTCCTCTGAGAAGAAGTCATTGAAAGCATCTACCTTTCTAAGATGCATTCTACATCAAACAATCAGGCTCGAGGCTCTTGTCCCAGACTCCCAGAGGCGTTTAGAGTCGCTTTTCGAGGGCCAGATAGATCAGTCAGAACCCGCTACCAGCGAACTTGAGCGACTCTTTTTGCACTTCTACGGGAAATTCAACAGAGCTTTTCTCCTCATTGACGGACTTGACGAAGCGGATGAGGCCGAACAAAGGAATGTCAAATCGTTCCTCAAAGAAGTACAAAAGATGGAAGGTGCTCAAATTCTCGCCATTACCCACGCAGCCATGGACATGTTAAAGGTTCTTACCCACGGTTCAGCGCTGCATATCCAGCCAGAGGATCTCAAAGATGATATCGGAGCGTTTGTCCGATCGCGGATTGATAAACATGCGCAGGAGGAATTGTCTGATTGCGAGCCATATGTGCTTGATTTGATCAAGCAGAAATTAATATCCGACGCGGAAGGAATGTAAGTCGCCAGTTAACAGTTTCCATCTTAATTACATTCTTGGGCTAAATCCTGTTAAGGTTCCTCTGGGCGGACTTGCAGCTTGAGGCTATTCTCGACGTCTACGAAGAGCACGGATGCCCAGACGGAATCCCTGATATCCTCGAGGCTCTCCCACGCAAGATCACAGATCTATATAGCTTTTTACTAGAAAGAATCGCTAAAGACGCGGGTGACCGAGCCGAAAGAGCAAAGAGGGCATTCCAGTGGGTTATATGCAGTAAACGACTATTGACCATTGGTGAGCTAGAAGAAGCTTTATCTATATCACCCGGCCAGAAGTTTTGGCAAAGCCCCTCCTCTAGGCTTGACATATCGAGGCTCTCCAGGCTGTGTGGAAACCTCGTCAATTACGATGAGGCTAACAGAACAGTATCACTGGCTCACCACACCGTTGAGTCTTTTCTGATAGGCAGTTCTGGTAGACAAGAAGTTGCTCGCTTTGCTATCGAAGAAACTACGGCAGAGCAGTATATGGCAGATATTTGCCTGACGTATCTGTCTTTCACAGATTTTCACGAAGCACTTACGCGGACCTCGGACACGAAATATCTCCACACACTGGATCGCCCTGTGGGGTTGCTGGGAAATATGACTCCGCGCTTCATTCGGCCTTGGGCACTAAGTACTACCAGAGGCCGCCGAGGCAGGGGTTCAGATCAACCTATTGACTTAGTCAACATTTTGAGAACTGAACTAAGTGCCCGCCAGTCGAAAAAGATAGATCCTACATTCCAACTGCTCGGATACTGCAAGACGTACTGGCACGAACACAGCCGTTACATCCCCCTGCAAGATACCAAACGGTTCACGACAGTAGAAAATTTCGTACGGGGCATACATCTGCCAAAAGAATGGATTCCATGGAGCTCCATTGAAGACAAAACGTCCTTGCCGCTCTGGAATATGTTCATCTGGGCTGTAAGGAATGGCCATAGGGTTATTTTCCGCGCTTGGCAAAGGGTTGCTAAAGTACAGGAGTCTAACTATTGGAATTACCTGTGGCGGGAGGAAGGGAAGAAACTGTTTGCTTCTGCGTGCGCGTCAGCCAACCTTGAGCAGCTCGAGATAATTTTGGGAGCAAAAAGAGCAGATGATCGTGTGGTGCAGCCGTCTGAAAGCGAAGTTAGTCGTGAATTAGTGAAAGTATCTCACTTAGGGCATTATGAAGTGGTTGAGCGGCTGCTTCAAGAGAAGGCCGAAGTCAATGCAGCAGCAGCAGAGAGTGGTGGAAGAACAGCACTGCAGGCAGCGGCCGAAGGAGGGCATCTTGCAGTCGTTGAGCGGCTGCTTCAAGAGAAGGCTGAAGTCAATGCAGCAGCAGCAGAGTATGGTGGTGGAAGAACAGCACTGCAGGCAGCGGCCGAAGGAGGGCATCTTGCAGTCGTTGAGCGGCTGCTTCAAGAGAAGGCCGAAGTCAATGCAGCAGAAG
>Ga0247757_10001685_pt1 | contig 13537 bp, 15 predicted proteins | sample UWRJL126311R4_FD_180929 | JGI IMG/M metagenome (GOLD analysis project Ga0247757, IMG submission 180929) | Plant litter microbial communities from Arlington Agricultural Research Station in Wisconsin, United States - UWRJ-L126-311R-4 | ecosystem: Environmental > Terrestrial > Plant litter >...
GCCGCGTCGTCTTCGGACGACGTCGTGCCGTTTGTTCAGCATCTTTGTCTCCTTGGGCGGAAGTAATGCGTAGTCACCAGTCTTTCCTGCTGATCGCATATGAACCCTTCAGGCACCTTGATTGCATAAGTATGCATTCGAGTGAATCAATCTAACACTACACAAACAAGAACTTTTGAAAAGACTACTTCCGCAGCCTACGTTCTCCACCACCGCCTCCACCTTCATGGCTCATTTGTTTCTTGAGGATATGTTCAATGGTTATGGTGCTGGGCGGCAGCGCAGTGCCAACACACTGCGAACCACCCAAATGCTATCAACTATTTGATGGTGGTTGAGATGGTAAACAATCCAACTGCGGTGTCAGGACTTTTCAGCTCTTATAAAAGGGACAAAGTAACTCCGGGCTCCAGTCCCGCCAGCCTTTGTCCTAAAACCTTCGAGATTTTTCCTTTGTACGATCTTCGAGTTATTGCACAGCAGGGGAAACACTGCTGTCTTTGAGATCCTTTTAGCGTACTTGAGATGAAAGTCTCATTTGTGAATTTATTCAATCAATAATCAAGATAAAGAATCCCCTTCCGAAATTGTGATTCTCACGCATATTTATCGTGGCTCGACTTGACTTTAAAATCTAACGCCACCTCATGGAAATTACCCTCCCGTTTCGCCTTCTTCAGTATCCTGACCTCTTCATCCTCAAGCTTTCGTCCGATAATGGCTTCCAGTTCCCGTCGGCTAATCTTCTCCTTGGCTTTCTCCTCCTTCGCTACCTTGAGTCGGGGCTTGAAGCGGGCTTGCATGCGTATTCGAAACGTGGTGTTGAACGTGATGGATTCAGCGTCACCACGAACGTCTGGACCGCTTGATTTCGAGTCATCGATGGTGAGGAACGTGTCACGCACCGTTTGGAGCCCAAATGTAGACGGATTATCGGGTACGGGAATTACGTTGAAGGATTCGGTAGGTGATATGGCCGTCGAGTTGGCGACGAGAATGCCGTATTTGTCGCAGCTCAAGTATCTACGCCTACCATTAGCAGCAAGCTTACACAGAAACATAGTCAACACTCACCGGCCATGATGACCTTTAAGGTTAAAGCCTTCTGAGCCAGCAACACGACTAGCAACCCACACTTGCCTCACATCATGGGGCTCTGCGGTGGCCGGGTTTCCTTCCACGACATTCTCAATCTCGCTGCAAAAGACCTTTCCGATGGCATCACAAGCAAGGCATGTTGGTGGCTCGGTAGGCAGAACAATGATAATGGGCCCTGAGATGTCGGTTGGCGCGTCCGCGTCTACCCAGGAGTCGTCATCTGGTGCGGCATCCGATTGTGCAATCGTGAGAGCCTTGGAGGTAGGCGCATCCGTGTCTTCAGCCTCGGCGACACGCTTCCTCTTCTTTGGCTTCTTGTCGCCCTTGAAAACAAGTGGCTTGACCATATTGAGTGGGTCGGTGGTACTGTAAGGTCGGAGCTGGGCTGATGAGGTAATGCGGGTAGATGGCGGGATACGCCGGCGGTGAAGTACGGCAGAACCCGTTCTAGGCAGGTGAAGCCTATGAATATCAGGAGACCCTTTAAATTTTGGCCTTGCTCGCTGTGGATAAAGTCCGATAAACGCAAAAGCGTATGTGATTCGAGTAGCTTTGCATTCAGTTGGGAGAATGTCAAATTCGACGGTCCAGCAGAGCGCAGTCGCGGTGGGATTGGAGGATCTAAGAAATGGCATGTGCACGCGATCCTGACCCCTCGAAATCCTTACTCATCGCATCGCGCAGACAATATAGATTTCGCCCTCCTGGAAGAGGCTTTTGGGCCCTCGTCGTTGGGTATAATCATTGTCAAAGACTTGCCTTCAAAGTTTCACCAACTCAGACATCGGTTGTTGTCCTACTCTTCAGCTCTTGCAGGCCTGCCAAAAGAAGAATTAGGCATGTCCCCATTCGCCGGCCTACGCGTCCAACGTTTTTATTATCTCGCATGCATGACTAACTGTCCCAGACAAGCTCGAATCCCCAGCAGCTAAATGGCTGGTAGGTTGGTCTTGTGGAAAGGAAACACTCAAGGACGGACGGTACGACACGCTCAAGGGCTCGTACTACGTCAACTGCGCTCCAACGTTTGAGAATCATCGATTGTCGATTGCCGAGAAGTATCCATCGTTTCCAGGATATACAGCCCCGAATGTATGGCCGGCTCAAGAGCTCTTACCAGGTTTCGAAGAGACCTTCCGAGAGCTGTGCACACTCATCATTGATATTGCCGCCTTGGTAGCACGAGCCTGCGACAAGTACGCCGAAGCCAACGTCGAAGGCTATAAAAAAGGCTATCTTGAGCACGTTGTCACAACCAGCGTGTCGACTAAAGCACGTCTTCTCCATTACTTTCCGTCTCCGCAAACATCTAAAGCGTCTAGTGATGACTCCAAAGATGAGGACGACTGGTGTGCTACACATTTGGACCACGGATGCCTGACTGGTTTGACGTCTGCCATGTTTGTCGACGAGGAGGCCAATCCCCCCAAGACAGGCTCTTCATTTACACCATTGAATGAGCTTGATCGTTCGCCTGATCCCAAAGCAGGTCTCTATATTCACTCACGCACAGGCGTGGTTACAAAAGTTGGTATCCCGCGCGATTGCTTAGGCTTCCAGACTGGAGAAGCACTTGAAATCATTACGCAAGGCAAATTTAAGGCTGTACCGCATTTCGTGAGGGGAGCAGCTGCTGGGGGACAAGTCGCAAGGAACACACTAGCCGTGTTTACCCAACCGAACTTGTGGGAGATGATGGATGAGCGCAGAGACTTTGCTACTTTCGCGAAGGAGATCGTCGAAAAGAACCATTAAAGGGAGCCGTGGCTCATGAATATCATACAGTTGAAGGCTGCACGTGGGTCATACCTTGCATCTTGAGTGGTTTCAACCAACGCAGCACCGCGCGTACAACACGCAGCCGTAACTTTTTTAGGTTCGTGTGGAAAGCAATGTGACGCACTCACCGTTTCCAGCAGTGTATCACGTGACTATATCCATGTGCCTGGGTGCTAAATCCTCCCGAATATGATCTCCCGCTGCCGCGCCCGATATTTACATTTAGTGTCGCCTCGGCCTCCAAATGGCTCTCGAACTTCTGCCAAGTTGGTTTAGATTTGAACACTAGTGCTTCCAGGTGTCTATTCAGTAGAGCTGAACGTCGCCAAGTTTGTACGTTGAAACTTTTTCCGCCACAACCCACATCTAGCGCCAGGGGTGATCGGGACGAGTGGCTCAATCTTCCAATCATGCCATGGCTGCCACGCTCTTATTTCGGCTGACTGTGACATTGAGCACCGATCGCCGACAGTGAGTATGATCTTTGCCCAATTCCATCCTATGTCCCTGTGGCTGGTAGAAAGGCCGCGCAACACCTCCTATCTACGGGGAATGACACCATACTGAATAACTAGCTTAGGATATGATATACCAGTCGATACAACACGTGGGCTTGCCGATATCCGGCTTTCTCCCATCCTGTAGCACAGGATATGTGAATAGGGCGCACAGGAACCACAACACGGGTTGGCACTGCAAGCCTTCGCTGCCAAGTAAGCATTAGATGTGAGAGTGCACTCGATTGCCAGTGACTTTGGACGCTTGGCGACACTCCTTTTGTCAAGCCATGCAATAAAGAGACCAAGGACTATGCACGATGATCGCTGGCGCTGGTGAGGACCTATCACGCCAAGATGTCTTATCCCCTAGGTTGTCTACTGAGTCTGGGCATCTTGCCGATTTTCCATCACCCCAGTCAATCTTGTCTTTGCAATACCTGAACAACAATTAACAAGAAAACCTACTCTATTCTATGTCAAAACCTGCCACTCTTTCGGTTTCGTTTCTTTCCTTTGCAGTATATCTGAGTGTTGGTCTCATACAAGATTAGGCTGAGCCGCTTGTATGGGATCCTTAGGCAAACAGTTCTCTACTGATACTTTCTTTCTCTATCCTCACTAATTGTGAAGTATTTGCGGATGTCTAGACTGTCAGGATGTCCAAAGACAATCGCCGGAACATCACTTGGGTTGAGGTAGGATACTTCAGTGATACGATAATACACACTAATTTTATATAGGGCGTACGTGGTGTAGCATCACTTCTGGTAGTAATCACACATTTGTCTCGAGCTTTTGATTATCCATTGTTCTGGCCAGCCGATAGCGATGAAGCATCACCGCGTTTGCTACAGACTCCCATCTTACGATTGCCATTCCAAGGCCGTATCGGAGTAATGATGTTCGCCTTCCTTACTGGCTACGTTTGTGCAATAAAACCTTTACGACAGGTCAAGTCTGGCAATACTTCAGCCGCTTTGACTACGCTTGCGAAGTCGGCATTCAGACGCCCTCCACGCTTAATTATGCCTGCAACACTATCTCTCATCATCTCCTGGACAATTGCTCAATGGGACGGTTTCAATATTGCTACTCGCTGTGACTCAGAATGGCTACGAGGTAGTAGCGTCAAAGTAGAACCAAGCCTCGCCATTGAGATTCCAAGATTCTTCCATGAATATCGCAAGATGTGGCTTGCTCCTGGCCCTGATCCAGCTTACGACGAGCATACATGGGCATTAGAACCTTTACTTAGAGGTGCTATGATGGTGTACATTGTACTTGCCGCCACAGCCTTTATGAAAACAACTGCTCGTATTCTTACGCTCTTCCTCCTTTGGGCATGGTACTGGAGCAGCCTCGGCTGGAAAGTCGGTGGGTATATGTGCATGCTATATCAGAATTGCCTGCATTCTAATATCAGTTACAGAGACGTTCGAGACCATGATTCTTTGGGGTGTCATCCTGTGCGATCTCGGTTCCGATGAAGGCTTCCAGGAATTTATCAGCAGACACACCACTGTGAAAAGAGTGGTACAAACATGCCTCATTGTCATCGGGCTTTGGGTAGGTAGTTATCCGGAAGGAGCAGCTCATCGGACGGTATGGTCCCAGCAGCTGGATGCATGGAATCCATACTTGTTCCCAGAAGGGTCTGATATTCCCAAGCGATGGTCGTCGGTTGCATGGCATCTCATATCTGTCGGTTTCTGGCTATCGCCCACACTCAAAACCATGTTCTCGAACAAGCTTTTTACATGGCTTGGACGCAATAGCTTCGCAGTCTATCTTACGCACGGAACACTACTTCGTGTGGTCCTCGTCAAGTTTATTTATGGCTGGTCATACTCATCGTTTTCGATAGATCACCCAGAAGGTCAAGATCCAATATACCACTGGATCCCCAAAAGTCGAAATTGGTTTATCTGGGCCGTGTCTATCCCTACGTGGTTTACAATCGTGTACACAGTTGCGCACTTCTGGACAACATATGTTGACAGTTGGTGTGCAAAGGCAACCCGATGGCTTGAGGAGCAAATGTTTCAACCAGAGGAATACAATGAGAAAAGGCCAGGGCTGCAGTTTGTGTGAACCATATGGCTGTAACGTCGAAGCGATCGTAGAAAACTACGGCATTAAACTTTCCATGCATTCATTTTAAGGCAATGGCGCACTTCCATCCATATAAATACAGGATATAGCATTGCGACAGGCGTTTGCGGCATGATACACACTTTGGAAGTTCGGAACCAATGAATGGCATATATGGCCAGTCGTATTCATTCGCATTGGGTTTGTTACTCAATATTATTAGTTATCACTACAGAAGCCTCTTGATCTGTCTTGGGTCGTACAGCTGTCTACGTATGTGATGGGTCAGTAGCGTGCTGCGTTCGCATACCATGGTAGTGAGAATAACAAATCCGACGATAATCCTTCAGACAGGCTTGACAAATTCTGGCAGTCATAAACTCAAGACAAAGCCGTAAACAGTAAATATTTCCCTTGAGCTTACAAGAAACTCCGCTCCTCCGGCCCCCCGCCCCCCGCCACATGGGAATATGCATAAGCACGCCCATTTCCACCTCCCTAGTAGTCATACTCAGGAACGAGCACCGTCATCTCGGCGACTCGTACGAACGGTAGTACAGGCTCCCAAGCTACGTTTCAGAATTACAGGGACAAGCGGATGGCTCAAGCGACTGGCCCCAGCCTCCGGGCTCACGCGCTTGTGGCACAGTTCCGTCTTCTCAGGCACAGGAACATTCAGGTACCACGAGGCGAAACTACGCGAGCCTCGGGGATGTAAGAAAACTTCCGTTTGATGGAAGCGGCAGGGCGTCGCAGGGTGTCGCAGGGCGAAATGCACCCATGTCTAAGTTTTGCGAGGTCGACAAGCATCGCCTATTTCAGGCACCCTGTGGCACAGCAGCAGAGCAGACGCTTGACTGACTTCGCCGCGTTAGTGCATCGCCTCGGGCGTACTGTATAACACCATATCAGGACCATGCATGCTCGCGTTGTGCAACGCACCGTTTTCTGCCTGGTAATTCATTGACACCCTGGAAACGCCCTGGAAGGAGCCCACCCTGCATCCAGGCACCTGCATCGTACTGCAACTACGACCCCGAACTCGGTGCCTATCTGCACCTCGCTTTCGCATTCTCTCTTCGTAGTCTGGAAGATGCCCACCGCAAATCCGCAGGAAACCGAGTCGTTTCATCCCTCTCGTGAATCATCGACTCCCAGCCTTCCCCCACAAACCCAATCACAACAACACGGCATGCTCAAGGAGCTCTACATGCCACCCCACATCAAAGTCCACTACCAAAAGGTAGACACGGAGCGCAGATGGGAACCAGTTCCTCAGTCACCAGGTGAAAATATTCCAGTATTACCCACATGTCTAGGATCTCGGGCATGGATGCAAGAGATGAGGCGGAGAAGAGAGGAAGGGCAGAGGGGAGCTATAGACAAAGCCGTAGAGAGGGCAGGTAATGTGAAGTGGACGGCGGATACGAAGGGGACAAATGGCGGGGAGCAGAACGGGCCGAAGAGGAAGAAGACGATATTGCAAACGTTAAGCCAAGTTGCTGCAAGGTCGTAATAAGGGGGTTTCAACCATAATTAAAGTAGAAGCCTGTTCCAATAAATATGTATGGATTGCGACTATCGTTGTGCGATATCAAGTGCTTACTGAGGAGACTGAGAAGATTGACTGACATTTGGAACCCATCAAGGGCATGTCTGTAGCTACGGATATGGTTACTCCGGCGGCAGTAAGGGTTTCTGGTGACTGGAGTACCATGCTTGAAGGGTGTAGCATGTTCCGGTAATATGTCAATATAAATACATTTTCTATACAAAATATCTAGCCGCAAAGAATTGATGGTAATATAAGGCATGAAGGAAACTAAGCTCATCATGTTGGCCTACTTGTATGACTCACTAGTTGGTGATTTTTCTATGGTATATCTCTACACACCTGCATCGAACTAGCCCACTGCACTTTAGTGCTTCTCAAGAGATAACTAAAGGATTTTGTTATGACAAATTGTATCAATCTCTCCACTAAGCCATGTTGATCACGGCTACATAAAGATACATAAAGGGTATGTATGAAAAGTGCATTGCTGACTGACTCTCCACTAGTTACTACAGTCAACATCAAGGCATAAGTTTTTCCCTTTCTCTCACTATGAAGGTCGCCTACTTCGCCGCACTCGTTACTGCTGTTGCTTGAACCACGATCGAAAGGAGCTGTACTGGAGGCTACTATTACTGCGGCACATTAGTCCTCTATACTGGTGTGATCTATGGCTCTAGATGCTATATGCTCGCTCGTCCCCTGCACATTGTTTTCTAATAATAATCAAGGCGGCTGTATATCACGAATGGGAGAAGCATTGCATGACTATGGTTGCGAATAGCCAAATGGAGACAACATCCATAACATGCTGTTTTATTATTTGAGTGGCAGCGATGGGGACGTGATAATCGATACTATTTGCAAGCCCCGCCGAGCAAATCACCGGGAGTTATATGATGTTTGTCTAGGTTCAGGAGACACATGCGCTAGCCATGGTCTATATGTGGGTAGGCTAATGGATCAACGGATTGAAATCGCCATGTGGGCTTCTTGATCATGATAAAATGAGCAGGTCTGGGCCGTAACAAAATATTTCGTCATCATTCCTTCTAACTCTAGATAGAAGATCGTACAGTAAAGTACAGTACAGCAATAGTACAAGAGACAGTAGTCCCGAAGAATTAGCCAGTTTTACAATTCCACGCAGACTTGGTCTCTTCATTTGTTCTTCGCAATGCTGACAACATTTCTCAGCGTGCCAAAAGGTAGTACATCCGCGATCCTCTTTTTGTTCGCAAAAAGCATGACCAATCGGTCGAGTCCACACCCCCATCCTCCCGTGGGCGGCATTCCCCACTCCAGCACCTCGAGGTAGCTCTCGTCGATCGATTTCTCGCGCTCGCCCTCTGGTTGGACTTCGAGTTGCTGGATAAACTTGCGGCGCTGTTCGAACGGCGAGTTTTCCTCTTCGTAGGCATTGGCATATTCACGGCCATTAATGAAGAACTCCACGCGAGCGGCAATGCGCTGGCTGGTTTGTGGGCAGATGTAGGTCTTTGACAGAGGGGAGAGAGCCTCTGGATGGTGCGTTATGAAGGTGGGATTGACACAGTATGGTTCAATATATTGCTCAGCAAACGCGTCAAGGAGACGTGCGAGAGTAGGATTCTCAGGGATAGGGATGGATAGCTCGTCGAACATAGTCAGAAGGTCGGCAACAGCGGTGGGGGAAGAGAGGTCCGGCAGTTTTCGCCCACTGTTCTTCTCAATCGTCGGGATAAAAGGCAATTGGGCGAACGGAGTTGAAAAATTCAATTCCTCTGGTGCCGAAAGCGATGGGAAATATGTTGATCTGACCGCTTCAACCGCGTCATTTAGACCTCGTATAAGCTTCTCCGTCCTATCGATTAGAGAGGGTAGAGTAGCACCCACTTCGTAGAATTCACAAGTTGAGAACTCGGGGTTGTGAGTGTTGTCCACGCCTTCATTCCTGAAGACACGTCCTATTTCGAAGATTTTGTCTTGTCCTCCCACAATGAGTCGTTTGAGATTCAATTCAGGTGCTATACGAAGGCGAACCGGAATATTCGTGAGCTCATTTGCAACGGTCTCGAATGGACGTGCAATAGCCCCTCCAGCGTTAACATCGAAAATCGGTGTCTCCACCTCCAAGAACCCGCTCTGTATAAGCGAAGAGCGTATGTAGTCATAGATAAGCGCGCGGAGCCGCAGAATATCACCAGGTTCACCATGCGTAAGCTGGTGCACGTGAGGGTTTCGAGCAAGGGTCTCAGGATCCTCTACCTTCTCTGGGAGATGGTGTAGGCACGGAGCGAGAACCCGAGGAAGATGAAGCGCCACGAGGGAAAGCTGACCAGTCGATGTCCTTGTAGGATTTCCTTTGATGGCTTACTCACGTTAGATGGACTTCATGGAGCGGGAAATTAGTTACCTACCAATCCAATCGCCAACTCGAGCGACCTTCTTAAATTTCTTGAAGTCGTCTAGCACGGCTTCGAAGTTATGAAGTTTCTTCAAATCGACCATGACCTGAAGCCGCTGCATATCTCGCTCCACGTCCAGAAATATCAGCTTAGAACCTAACAGCCGCACTGATCGGACCCTTCCTACCATTGTCAGCTATCGCAGGAACTCCACCAATTGAGCGTCCTCACCGAATACCGAAACAAGCTCGGGTGCCGTCTCCTGGATACTCTCATATTTGGAAACGAAGTCCCTGAGAGATAGAAACTCCTCGCTATCAGCATGTACTAGCCGTGGATGGTACTGATCCAACGGCTTCATCTCCCGCAGCTGATCAAGCCGCTTTTGCTTCTCCACATCGTGTCTACCCGTGTATGCATCGGCAGTGCTTGCGTGGGCGAATCTGCGCTGGATGGCACTGTACGCTCGAGCAACTTCAGGCTTCGCCGCAGACTGGAAGCCTCGGGTAAGGTAGGGACGGAGGAACCGGAGAGTAGGTCTGCTCATGCTTGGAAATGTGTTAGAATAGGGTCAGACATGGATGGTTTTTGGCATTAAGAAGTTGAAGACAATATCAGAGATTGTGTCAAGCACAGTAAAATCAAGCACCCTTATGGGCGTCATTCGCAACGGTTCTAATTGAAGCATCATATGGGTTGGTGTGTTGGCCAGGACATGTCAATGCTCGCGAAAATTCTTGCATGGCACAACAACGGCCTCATTCAGCTGCAATGGCATGCCCTGGCCCGATTTCAAGATGAAGAAACATTCACATACCTGCTCTGCTCTCAGCGTACCTCGGATTAGAGGCTGGTTGCCATTTCGCCGTTATCATGAAGGACACTGGCATGACAGGGCGCGGCGGCTCGAAACAGGCAACCGCCGAGGTCGTGCCGGCACGCGCGGCTGAGCAAGGTGGAGCTTCGAAGAGGGAGCCGGACGGAAGTCCCTCTTCAAATGCTAGCAGCTGCTGGTCAGCTCGCAGTCTTCCCTATCTTGCTATCGAATAAGCATCTATACATTTGCCAGTCTCCCGCGCCTTTGAGACCACCGGCGCGCCTTCCACCTTTACTCCAAGGCAGCCACCCGCACGTGATCCACTGCCCTCGCCTAATCTCGCTAACGCAGCCAGCTGGCTGCCAAGACCTCACGTGATAGTGCGCATTGACCAGGTGCCATAGTGTATATAAACCCGCCCTCCCTCGCCCTCCTGCTTTCTTCTTCATACTTACCTTGTTGGAAGTCTCCAGGATCAAGAATCTGGAGCTTAGCTTTGATCGCCTCCATTGCACAGCGGGGAGTGGTTGGAGTTTGAGTCGCCCTTCGGGTGCCTCACCGGCGCAATTTTTGCTGGTCCGCATTGCCTAGTGCAATCTCTTTTTCATTAACGGTATTGCCTACATGGTGATGCGTTGAGGAAGATGCATGAGAATCGTGAGAAATTTGAAGTGTAAGCAGACGCGTTATGGACGCGTTTTGCTGTGCGCAAGGGCAGCCGAGTTTGGTGTTGGTGTCAGTATGGCGATTGAGCCTTAGGAGTGTTCTGTAGACGCCGCCAGGCTTTACAGCCATACAGCTTTTGGTTCATGGTGCCTGGTGCGCTCATTGACAAGGTCTTCAGGTCCAGCTCATCGTAACTACTCTCTGCGACACTAGACCGACAGCTTGTTCATGTGCGTCACACCTAAGAAGCTCGCGTCTACGCTGCCCGCTGTAGGTCCAGCAAGGTGCTCCCACTCAGATGGCATGTATAAGTAGGTTCAGTTCGTTTGCTTGTGAGATTTGTGCGCAACCAAAACAGTACAAATCGGCTTCCCGCGCTCCTCGCAGACCCGTCCAGCCCGCAAGACATCCATACAAGCATCAACAACAGTCGGTAGACCTCGGCACTTTAAGCTCTGTAGCCTCGAATTCGCTGAATCGTCGTTCGCTGACAAAGCCCACCTGTGGGCTTCAACAGCTACTCGCCAAGCATTGCGTCAACATGACATGCCCCCAAATTCCACTGCGATGCGTCGCGAATCTGAAAACAACTTCCGGCCCATGTTCCCACATGGTAATCCGATGCTCACCCCTGCCCACAGAAAACTCCGTCACTTGACTTCCTTTGAAATAGTCATGACGTGCCTTTTCGCTGTTTCAAGCGCATCGAACAAGGGGGCAAGTGATATGCCGTGGACGGCACATGAAGTAGGGCGAGAGGGAAAATACGTATTCTACCGAGCTATGTCATAGGTAGGTAACAGCTTTGTCGTTTGGGGACGGGGTTCTTATGAAGGAGCTACATTGCTAGTTCCCACCCTGCCTTCCAACGGTTTTTTAACGTCTCATTCTATCCAAACTCTTCGAAGCCAACACACTTTATCATCACCACCACAGCCTGTTATTCAACATGGCTATGTCACAAGCTGCCTTCAAAGTCGAGCAGGCCATCGGCCACGGCAACAATGCTGTTACTGCCCAAGACGTGACGAACCCGGACATTGCCAAGGACGCTGCTGGCTCCGGCACCATGAAGGCACTTGCTTGGATGGGCAAGAACAAGGTCGAGATGATTGAGGTCTCAAAACCCAAGATCATGGAGCCGCGAGATGTTATTCTCAAGATCACAGGATCGACAGTCTGCGGGTCAGACCTGCATCTTTTACACGGCACCGTAGTCGAGCTGCAGAAGGGTGATATTCTCGGTCATGAGTTCTGCGGTGTTGTCGATGAGGTTGGCAGCGAAATCACAAATCTGAAACCAGGGTTCGTAATCTTCCCTACATGTTTTAAAAACTTAGTGGCTGACTGGTGTATAGACAGCGAGTTGTAGCATCATTCCAGATTGCCTGCGGCGACTGCTATTACTGCAAGCAGAAGCTCTCCTCCCAGTGCGAGAGAACCAACTCAAATACCCTTGAAAACGCAATGTACGGCGGCCGCACAGCTGGCATGTTTGGCTACTCGCATTTTACAGGTGGCTTTGCAGGTGGCCAGGCAGAGTACACGCGCGTACCCTACGGCGATGTCAACCTGCTTCCGCTTCCGGATGATGTTCCCGATGAGAAGGGTCTGTTCCTCTCAGATGTGCTCGCCACGAGTTGGCACGCGGTCGTTGACACGGGCGTAAAGAAGGGCGACGTTGTCGCCATCTGGGGCGCCGGACCTATCGGCCAGATGGCAGCCGATTTCTCGCTCATGAACGGTGCTTCGCGCGTCATCATGATCGACCAGAACTGGCGGCTCGAGTATGTCAAATCCAAGTATCCCAACATCGAAACTATAGATTTTTCGGCGCTCGGCAAGGGCGAAAGCGTGACTAGCAAGCTCAAGGAGATGTGCAACAACAGGGGCCCGGACGTCAGCCTCGAGTGCGCGGCGGGCGAGTACGCGAAGGGCTGGGCACACTACTTTGAGATGCTGCTGGGTCTGGAGACGGATACCAGCGAGATCATCAATGAGATGATCACCTCGACGAGGAATTTCGGAAGATGCGGCGTTACGGGTGTCTATGTTGGGTTTGTAAGTCATCCAGTTTGATCTCGTTTGTATACTCACATCTCTACCGAGCATCCTACTAACTACCTCTCTTCTAGACCAACCACTTCAACATTGGTTCCTTGATGGAGCGTGGCATTCGGCTGATTGGTAATGGGCAAGCGCCAGTGCACCTGTACTGGGAGTCTTTGCTCAAGATGATCCAGGATGGGCAGATTGACCCATTGAAGATGGTGTCGCACCGCGTGCGGCTCGAGGACCTCGATAAGGTGTATTACAAGTTTGAAAACAAAGAGGACGGCATGCAGAAGGTGTTTGTCGAGACCAAGTTCAGTGCGCCGGCGCTTGCGGGATCCCCTGAGTTGAAGAGATTTTAGACTGGGAGAATGGGGAATGGGAGGACGAGTGCCATTTGTGATGGATACCACCGCTCACGCAGCGTACGAATTTCCTCTTGACATATGACAATTTTTTTTTGAGACTGCTCTACTTTTTGTACTGCTCTACTTTTTGTACTGCTCTACTTTTTGTACTGCTCTACTTTTTGTACTGCTCTACTTTTTGTACTGCTCTACTTTTTGTACTGCTCTACTTTTTGTACTGCTCT
>Ga0247757_10001686_pt1 | contig 13537 bp, 3 predicted proteins | sample UWRJL126311R4_FD_180929 | JGI IMG/M metagenome (GOLD analysis project Ga0247757, IMG submission 180929) | Plant litter microbial communities from Arlington Agricultural Research Station in Wisconsin, United States - UWRJ-L126-311R-4 | ecosystem: Environmental > Terrestrial > Plant litter >...
TTGTCCTGTTTAGCATGCCAAGCGCATGCACCTAGCCACCCTCAGCTTGCGTAGTCGCGGTCGCTCCGGCTGCCATCACGGTCGCCCATTCTTGTCGGCGAATCCTCCAGTGTCGTCGGCACTGCATCAATGGTCACGAGAAGAGCGACACACGGAATCCGATCCACGTATTAGGCGCGCAGGGCGGGAAGCGCGCATTCCCAGCCGATGGAGCCCTCGGCTTTCGCATTATGCTCATCCAGCTTCGCCCATAGTACGCCCTGGCAGATGAAAACCCAATCCTAGACGGCTCACGCAGGCGTTGGAAAAGCCAAAGGCCCCCCTCCCAGCTAAATCCCTCTCTTGCTATTTCAAGGGAGCTGCATACGGCAAGGCATTTTTGGGTGGGCTTGCTTCTCGACGAATCGATTAGACGGAGAGACTCCTACACGGTGGGGTTGCTGCTAAGGAACGCCATCAAGTTCGATCTCTTGAGAGCATGGCTGTATCTCCACAGCTGAACAGCGGTGGCTTGTTTGCGCTCACGCTTCCTACTTGCCTTGGGTCCGCCAAAAGCTCTTGCTTCAGCTGTGAGCACACTGCGTCGTCGGTTCCTACGACGAAAGTGACGAAGGAGAGGGACGCCCTCATGGGCGTTTTGAAGAGGGTCATGTCTCCGATCGTCGGTAGCGGCATAAAAGTGTGGGTGAGGCGATGGCTAGCGAGCCTGTCTCAGCCAACCGCTGGCCAACTTCCACCATCAGTTAGCTTCTCCGTGCGCTCCAAGCATTTCATCCGTTGATTCGTCGCGAATCACACCTCACAAATGCTCCCCAGGCGCTTTACTGGAAGCCGTCCTCAGACTTCTCTCTCCACCCCTCCCACTGCAAGCGCCGCCAGGCAACACTCCCCTGGTAAGGAGAGCAGCGCGTCTCGTTTCGGGGCCCGCTTTGGGTCGCGCACCATGTACATAATCAACATGGACCCCGTCCATCTGACGGTAGGGTCAGCAAGTCCGATCACGCTCGTCCAACGACCCGAGAAGACCCCTCACATCCCAGAGCCCGTGAGCCAGGAGTCCCTAGAAGCTCCAGGTCTGCCAGTCGCTAAAGACGGAATCTCGCCGGCAGTCTCCACAGCGGCGACTCATCACGGCCCGTTGAACTAACACGGACGCGTGGGCTCGGTTTGTGGAGATATATCACCTTTCTCTCGCCCGAGTTCGAATTTTTGCCCGCCTCGCTGACCCCATTCCTGCTCAGGCCCATCCTTGTTTGATGTGGGCACCGCCACAAACTACAACCAGGATCGGCTTAACCGAGCGCCACGATTTACTCGGACTCTCCGCTGGGTGGCGTAGTACAGAAGAAGAGAGTGACTCTCTCACCGAATTTTTGCAGAACACTCGGGCATTGCGTAGCACTAGGTTGACCGTTTTAAATAGCGGGACCCCTCTCCCATGTACCTGAGGTGTAGTCAGATTCGCCACCCCCAGGCTTCCGACAACTTGGATCTTCCGACAGCGACACCAAATAACCCCACGGAATCACTCCGAGCTGAGGGGTGCTGACAAGATTACGAGAGCTCGTCGATAGGCTTTCCTTCATCGTGGACCGAGGAGCCTCGGATGTTCATCTTGCACTAACCACCTCTACGTCTTGATGAGTTGCGCAGCACACACCGGCTTCCGTCGCACAAGACCCGGCTCATCGTTGCGCGAAGCGTCTTGCCGGGTCGTACCGGGTTGCCCGAGATGGCTTCGTATAAGTCACATTACAACCCCCCAAAGAGGATCGAGGAGGAGACGCCGAGCTCTTATCACATATCCGCCACTCGATTACCACAACGATCTGTCACGCCAACTACCATCACCTCTCAAATTCCGACATCGAGCTCCTGGAAATTGCAAAAGCGAAGGCCTTCAAAAGATGAACAGGCACATCCCAGTAGAGGGGTGTGGTCGAAGGCCAAGGTAGCACTTGGGTCACCCCAAAGCAGCGTTACTAAACCTACAACTCACACTAGCTCACATATTATGGCATCCAAATCGTCCCAGAGTTCCTCATCCCGTCTACCGAAACTAGAAGTTCCGCAATCCACAAGAACTCCGTCTCTCGTGTCGGGGTCGTCTGCTTCGACCGTTGACAGCCCACGATCGAACGTCCTGCGGCGTAAACAATCCAGCATCGGAACAGGAGTCACAAGACAGGAATCACGTAGGAGAGACGATTCAATGTCGTCGCATGAGGATAGGCATGCCATAGCGGGTATCCCTGGTGGCTACAAAGATCCGTTCTCTGAGACGGTATTGGGTATATCTCTCCCACCGACTTCGACAATTCTGGCTCGTTCAGACCCGGACGTTCAGATTGGGCATGACTTGTCTTACGATATCGAAGTCGAACCCACAGAAATACTCCCTCCACCTATCCCTCAGTATGCTCTCTCATCGACTCCCTCTACGCACTACTCCGAGTCTCCTGGCCCATTTAGTGTTTCCTCGACCCCAACGTCCATGTCTTCATATTCCCCGGGAGTCACATTCACTGTGAAGTCGACGACCCGTGCTCGACAAGTCAGCCCATTACAGGCTAAGCCTCTAATCTCTCGGCACAGAGAAGAAGAGGGTTCTTCCACCCGCGACCCAAAGTCATCTGCACCCACTTCCAGAACACTTGTCCAGCGCCAACCAAGTGTACTGAAAAAAGAGCTTCCAAAAGCGACACGGCGTCCTTCACAACCTACTGCTGAACAGCCCAAGGTCCAAGCACCTCCGGAGCTTGCACACTTGGTGGACCTGCCATCATCAACAGTAGCCGCGCGGAGACCTACCAGGCCGAGCAGGGATGGTACCCCAGAAATACTAGGCATACAGGGACCGTCGCCTATTATACAGAGCAACATGACCAGCTTTCCCTCACATAAACGGACAATGTCCAACAGCTCTGCAGCAGGACCTGTAATGAGTAGCAAGACCAAATTTGGCATGCAATCAAAACCGTCCTCTCGCAACCCATCTCCCAACCCCAGCCTCGCTTCAGGCTTCATACCTTCGCGTGTTCCAACCCGTGGGACTACTTCTGACGTTCAGAGTGATTCGGACAAGCAACGGTCGCAAACCTTCCCCCCATCTGCCGAGACAACGGGTAGCACAAAAACATCGCGATTCGGCTTCTTTTCCAGGCGTACAAAAACAGACCCCGCTGCCAAATCGGACAAGAAGCTGCATAGACGAGGACCTGCTGCTGGTACTGGCCATGAGGGTTATGGGCGATATGCTGCTGGGGGTCGAAATGGGAGCACGGCTAGTGGGTCTAGCATCGGTCGGTCAGCAAGCGCGGCGACGACCTCGGAGAGCCTGGACCGCCCCCCGTCGACGCGTAAGAGCAGCATGACAAGCACTACGAGCACCGATGTAGACGACTATTTCCTCGAGCGACTCACGCCAGTCATAATCCGTGGAACCGGCAGCAGCGCAGAGCTTACCAGAAGCCCCGAGCCGATGCACAGCACTAGTAGTCTCGATATTCCTGGTACACTCGTACAAAGTCCGGACAGGATGTCGGAGAAAGATAGCAAAGGGAGCAGACGGCCTGTGCTGCTGCCATCCGCGATGTCCGATCCTGTTCGTGGACTGTCACCCGTGAAGAAGCCCCAAACCACTAGGAGGCCATCTGAGAGTGATGGAGAGTCCAAAAAATCCTTCATACCGTCGCTGACAAGCCGTCGTACATCACGGATGTCGAAGGTGGTAAATCCAACGCCGCCTGCTGAGCGTATTGCAAACAAGACGAGGAAGGACTCGATTGGCGAAGCGAACGTGGATGGCTCACGACTTAAGCCATCGAAGAAGGAGAAGAGCGATAAAGACACGGCAAAGCCGCCACGGAAATGGAATTTCTTCCAGCGGGCTCATGCCAACCCCCGCGCACCCACCCCGGCCGCCGAAGTCACAACGACTTCGCCCGCTCGGGCGCCCGCCTCGCGCTCTGTTGCGCACTACGCTCTCCTGGATGCTCCGTCTGGGCTGAACATCGAGGATATAGAAATGATCATGAAAGAGGCCGATAACACACCCGATGAAGTGTCGGCTGACGAGAGAGACAACGTGGGATCGGAAACGGAACATGGAAGGAGGGAGCGTTTACAGTCAATGCTACTCCCACCGAAGCCAATATTACCCGACAATATTGCACCACCTTCACGCCCAGCTTCTCCAAAAGTGTTTTTGCGTCCTGGCTTCCAGCCCAAGCTCACTCTCGACACGTCTACTCAGGAAAAGGCTCAGCCTGCGCCATTGTCGGTAGCTGATCTAACTCCTGTCACTGACCTCTCGCCTTGCTCCTCTCCAATCAGCCCCGAAGCACCACCAATTGCGTCTGACCCGCCGGTTGTTACCAACACTGCCGGATCACCTTCAAGAGCTCCTTCGCCTGCAGTTCTTCCATTGTCACCACCTACCTTGTCACCTCCCGGCCCCCCGCCTCAAACCCTTCCACCGAGGCCGAGCCGCTTGGCTCAAGTTGGTCGCATTCCCCAGGTTGTTTCAAGGCGCAATCAAGTGCACCGCCCTCCGTCGCGCTCTTTTTCCCGTCCATTCGTGGCCGACCAGCCCAGGCCTTCGCTACCTGCTCACACTTCGTTCGACTCTGCAAGTGGGCTCATCGCTACAGCTAGTTCAAACGAGTCTTATCCTATCTTACGTGGCCTTGATGCGCTCACTCACAGCACGGCCATTGCTACTTTAAGCCCTAGTGGAGAAGAAGCTGCCCGGCAAAGCGAGTTCTTCAAATTCCCGCCTCGCAAAGATTCGGAAGTATCGTACTCGAGTAGCTCGGGAGCCTGGAGCTTTCCCCCGACAGCAGATACAGCCGTTGTACCAGCGCATGGAGCTCCTCGATCAGATGATGAGATCTGGAAGGAGTACGACGACTTGATCGATGAGGTGCTCTCTCCCGCCGATTCACAACCAATGGACTCTCAGGTTGCCATGCTGCGGAATCATCCCTCACTCGAGCCCCTGCCACTTCGAACCAAGCATTCGAGAGCATCTTCTCAATCGGTTGCATCTGCTGGTGTTTCGAACCCTTCGTTGCATCTTCGTCGATCACGATTACTCGCCGTGCTCCATTCACAGTCTCCGACGTCGTCCATCTCACTGTCGGAGTTTCTCCGAGAGTATGGGGAGCGGAATCTCAGCGTCGTCGATCCAGTGACTGGACGACTCAGCTTTCCGTCGACTGCCAGGATGTCGACAGGATCCGGGCCCCGAAATCGACCTGTGTCGAACCGGACCAGCCTGCCCGCGTCTCTATCGTTAAGTACACGGCATTCGAAGGCCACTCTGGCATCAACTTCAGATAAGGATCGCAACAGCACCAACACAAACAAATACAGGGACACTCGACTGATGGAGATCGCCGAAACGCAGGCCGAGGGATTATCAGCCATGGCCAACCTGCGGTTCGGGGCATTGATGACGAGCAAGTGGCTCTCTTTCGGGCGTGTGATCTTCAGCCCTGCACACTTTGAGCTCAGGGATGCGAGCCAAGATCGGGTGCTTGTGATCGATGGGCTGGGGAAGGACTGGTCATACTACTGTGCTCTCACCTATCCCGAGGCCACGGTTTACAATCTTGGGCCTGGTCCTTCGTCGAGCGAACCGAACGGGAGCGGGGGAGAGCCTTGGTCGACGCTGAACAATCATCGCCACTTCAACCACCCGTCGCTCGGGCACCCGTTCCCGTTTCCCAAGGGGTTCTTTGCCTGCGTCGTTCTGCGGTTTCCCCCAGCGCTAACGACGGGGGTTCACGGGACACTGCTCTCCGAGTGCAAGCGGGTTTTGAGGCCCGGAGGGTTTCTAGAGCTCAGCGTTCTGGACCTCGATCTCGTCAACATGGGCAATCGGGCTCGCAGGGCGGTGCGGGGTCTCAAAGTCAAGATGCAGGTGGCGGACGAGCACATTTCGCTCCGCAATGCGAGCGACGAGTACATGAACATGGTGGGGAGGAAGGGCTTCACGGACTGCAACCGGTGCTTCGTCGGGGTGCCTGTTGCGGGGCTCCTTCCCGGCGCTGAAGATGGTGACGCAGAAGGCAGGACGAGAAAGGGAAGCACGGCAAGCACGACCGACCAGGCCAGGGCAGCCAGGCCACCTCGAGCCGACGTGTCGTTCTCGGACCTGCTGAGCACGCGCAACTCGTCCGAGTCGACGGACAACACCATCGCAGACATGGTGGCGCGCGTGGGCCGGTGGTGGTACTCGCGCTGCTATGAGGCGCTGGTGCTCCCCGAAGCAGGCGAGGCGGAAGCGGCGAACTCTGGCAAGCTGTTGCAGAGCAGCATCTGGCGCGACGACAGCCTTATCAACGAGTGCGAGAGGCGGGGCACGAGCTTTAGGCTGCTGATTGGGTATGCGCAGAAGCCCGAGGTGGGCGTTCGCCGCACGGTAAGCGTGTAAAGCGGGCGCGGTTCCATTCGATACGAGCTGTGCTCTGGCCCATAGGGGGTGTTGTAATACTACGGCGGTGGGTTTTTGGCAAAGGGCGTTGGCAAGGGGAGGGATTGTTTTTTTATTTTGTGTTCGGCGTTTTATACCCTCTTTCTCTCTGCTCGCTCGCTCGGGCTCTACTCTCTGCAGGACAGGACAAGGACAGAACAGGACAGGACAGGACAGGACAGGGCATTGTACGACGAAACGCAGTCTAGACGATATCTACCATAATAATGAATGACGAGCTGCCATCGATGCCCCTCTGCAGGTGGACCGGTGCCGAGGAAGCTTGGATTGCGCACCGGCGCCTTCGCGAGTCTTTGCAGTGCTTGTCGCCGTTGCAGCTGCCTCATGCGGCATAGCCCCAGGCCCGCCCTCGCCGCCTCCGCCACCTCGTCTGGTTGTTTGTGGGCGTTCGCAATCAAACCACGGCCGCGCCCATCGCTGACCTGCCAGGTACCTGCCAATAACGCAATGGATGAGCGGTGGCACTGCGGAGACGAGCAGAAGACCTGCCCGAACCAGCCCCGTGGGCGCAAGACCAGAGCCGCCGTTCGCTGGATGAGAGCACGAGAGGGCCAGGAACTCGGCACGCCAGCCAGCCAGCTCGTCATCTCCATCCTCCAGCATCGTCTATAAATTGGGCGACGCGTACCGCTGCTGCTGGCCGTGCTGTGCTGCCTCTTGGTTCTTGGTGCTAGTCTTCCCTCCCACCAGCCCTCTCCACCATGCGCATGCTCGCCTCGGCTCTGCTGGTGGCCATTGCTGCCCCAGCTGCTCTCGCCACCCCCGTCGTCGCCCGCTCGCGGTATGCCGTCAAGGAAGAGCACTATGCTCCGCGCGAGTGGACTAAGCTGGAGCGCGCCCACGGCGATCGCATCGTGCAGCTGCAGATCGGCCTGAAGCAGGGCAACTTCGACAAGCTCGCCAAGCACCTCACCGAGATCTCGGACCCGGACCACAAGCGCTACGGCGCCCATCTGACCGCCGACGAGGTCGATGCCCTTGTGCGTCCCACCGACGAGACCAGCAGCCTCGTCGAGGAGTGGCTGCGCGACGCTGGCGTGGGCGACGTCAGCTACAACACCGCCAAGGACTGGATCACGGTGCACCTGCCCATCGGCTTCGTCGAGAGCCTCCTCGATACCGAGTACTACAACTACAGGCACGAGGACGGCCACCTGGTCGCCCGTACCACGAGCTGGTCGCTGCCCCGCCACCTGCACGACCACATCGACACCATCCAGCCCACCACCTCCTTCTTCCGTGGCGCTGCCCAAGCCACCACCTTCGTCAAGACCATCGACGAGGTTCACAGCGAGGTTGCCAGTCTGAGCCAGGCCAGTGCCGGATACACCGACAGCGACGTCTCCAAAGTCTGCAACGTCAGCTCCGTCACCCCTGAGTGCTTCGCGACCCTCTACAAGACCAAGGGCTACAAGAACCAAGCCACCAACAAGAACAGCGTTGCTTTCACAAACTACCTCGAGGAGGTTCCCATCCGGCCCGACACCGAGCTCTTCCTCAAGAAGTACCGTCCCGAGGCTGTTTCCGTGGCCAAGTCGTTCAAGACCATCTCCATCGCTGGCGGCCCGCTGAACGATGGCCCTCTGACTGCCGAGGAGCTCGCCGACGACAAGAGCCACGAGGCTAACCTCGACGTCCAGGCCATTTCTGGCATCAGCCAGCAGACCCCCATCACCTCGTACTCCACTGGTGGCCGCCCTCCGATTCTCCCACCAAACGCCACCGAGAACACCAACGAACCCTACCTCGTTTGGGTGAACTGGCTCCTCCAGCAGCGTTCCATCCCCAAGATCATCAGCACATCGTATGGCGAGCCCGAGATCACCGTCCCCAAGAGCTACGCCGAGCGTGTGTGCAAGCAATTCGCTGCTGTTGGTGTTCGTGGCACCACCCTCTTCTTCTCCTCTGGCGACCGTGGTCTCGGTGGCCACAACACGTGCTTCAAGCCCGGCACCAACGACCCCAGGTTCACCCCCGCCTTCCCGGCCTCGTGCCCCTGGGTCACTGCCGTCGGCGCCACCATGAACTTCGAGCCTGAAGAGTCCGCCTACCGCCCTGCCCGCAACACCTCGACCGGCTTCCGCGACCTGTACTCCAGCGGCTCTGGCTTCAGCGACTACTGGCCGCAGCCCGACTGGCAGAAGCAGGCCGTCAGCAAGTACCTCAAGGGCGTCGGCACCCTCTACAAGGGCCTGTACAACCCTGCCGGCCGCGGCTACCCCGACCTCGCGGCCCAGGGCCTCTACTTCGCCTACTTCTGGAACGGCACCGAGGGCACCATCAGCGGCACCTCGGCCTCCACCCCGCTCACCGCCGGCATCTTCGCGCTCGTCAACGATGCCCTGATCGCCGCCGGCAAGCCCACCCTCGGCTTCCTGAACCCTTGGCTGTACAAGAAGGGCTACAAGGGCCTGACCGACATCACAAAGGGCTTCTCCTACGGTTGCGACGTACAGGGGTTCCCTGTCACTGAGGGCTGGGATCCCATCACCGGCTTCGGTACCCCGGATTTCCCGAAGCTGGTTAAGTTGGCTGGAGGGAAGTCGTAGCTGCGCGCTCTACATCCAAGCAGTAGGTAGCGGGCATGTAATGTTTTGTTTTTTATTTAGCGCATCGAATGAAAATATAAATTTTAAATGATGACGATAATAGTACTGTTTCTGCCATGGCCTTGTTCTCGTGATGGTGGACTTATGTGGTTTCATACCATGGTCTTATTCAGGGTACTTTTTGTTCCAAGGACATGACATGGGCCCACGTGATATATACTATAGTAGACCTCGATAGTCAATAGCTCCGTATCTAATACATTTCTAGACACTGCCGGTGCTTGTTTCAGCATTCTTTTGGAAGGGGGGTTGAGTTCCCACACAAAGTGAAAATTCTCCAGATCATAGCACTTTCATCGGTTACCAAAGCCTAAAAAATAATGTAATGTTTTGTATTTCCACTGTCGAGGAGATCGTAATCCGATGCCTATCTTCGTTGTTTCCACTGGTCGTTCAGTTCGTGGAAAGACTACCGTGCTTGCAGTCAAAAATCCAGGATGGAGGCTTATCCAACCCCATCCAAACCTAATCCGTCCATTGACTATATATGTAAGAAATGATTTCACCAAAATAATCTCCACAGGCTCTTTCCGTGTCGCGGGAACTTAGTTGTTGTTCATGATGGTTAGATAGTGACGAAAATGGTTTCTGGAAATAAGGAAGTATTGAGAGGAAAGTGGAGAGGAAGGAAGGTGAAAAGGTAACAGAGGGGGGGAAGAGGGTTTATATAAGGAGCTAGAGGCTATTGAGCACAAATAAGATTAGTGGCGTCAGTAGAAAGAGATGAGTAAGTATCAAGGGCCTAGTAAGAAGCTTTAAGTGGAAGTGGCCTATAGTCAGTCTCTCGTTGCCAGTCTGAAAGGACATCGGGGGGTGAGTGATATCACGTGATAAATATGTATCTGATCGTCAGTATATATACAAGATTTTTGCTTATGCCCTTTGATTTCTAGTAGACCATTCCTCCTGTTCTGTAGACACTCTAAAAATTGGCTTATTTGTCTTGCTTTATTTTCTCTTAACCCCCAAAGCGTTGTGATAGCAATGGTGATGGTAGCTTCACGTGACTTTAAGGGCTTGGTACTGAAGGTGTTCCTAGAGTATATATAGTAGCCCTAGAGATCCTCTACATAAAATCTACACACTCTTGTTCTCAATTATCCCATTTTTCATTTCTATTCTTTAGGTGGTCCATTACCATAGATATGTTCCTGTAAGCAGCTAGGGCCATATTATATACTGGGTCCTCGCTATATAAGAGCGTCAAACATGTCTTCTACACACAGAACTATACATATAATCAATATATTTAATTCTTCATATCTTACAATTCCTTACAGTTCCTCAAGAAACCCGCCCCACAACTAGAAAGTATATTTGGTGGGTTACTAACCAAAATTTTATATACTTAGGCTACTTCGATAACAAAAAACTGGCCCTAAAAGCCTAAATAGCTGTAAGTCCTTTCTAAGAGGTATTAGCCCTAGTATTGAAGACAAGGCCAGGATGATATCCTACGACAACCTACGAATTTCCTCTACAACCCTATTGAACGTAAGCCTATTCGCGAGCGCTCTTATAATCTACCGGATTGTTATATAGCTTTTAGACTCCTTTATTGATAATAAGACTCGGCTAGCATTGTTTCTATTTGAAATAATACTGATATATCATCAGCTATAAGGATTGGAATAATATAGGCCTTACGCCCTCGTCGACCCTCCAATAGGCATAGACATAGGTTTTGATGGCTCTAAGATCTAAAAATCATGTCCGGGACTAACAGCTCTTAGATTATACTCTATAATCTTCTTTCATTGTTCAGCTTTCTATCCTTCTACGCGTTATATCTGCACTGGCGTATAACGCTGAGGATAAGTCCGATATAGTACTCCTAATATTTGGTAATAAATAGTAGAGGATCAAGAAGCTTTGTCTCGTATAACCAAATTCTTAGAACGTTCTTCCAGAGCTTATCAGCTGTTTCAGCATTCTAAAAGAATATATATATATCTGTCCTAGGGCTGTAAGCCTTTCTCTAAAGCTCTCGCTACAACAGCCTAGCTCTAGATATATTCTAGTAAAATATAATCTAGGAATAAATATATTATAGAAGATAAATAAGCTAGTTGTAATTTGATATTTTATCTATCGCGAGTCTGCAAATAGTAACTATCTCTAACCTACTATTCCTCTAGGAGACTCCCCTAGGACTAATCTTTATAGTAGTTCATTGGACTAGCGTTATATAAATATGAAACTACATTTCTCGACTCTAAGACGCGTACCAGCCAGTCTTAAGACTCCGCTTCGTACCAAGTACAAGTATTCCCACGATATATTAGAAACAATACTAGAATTTCTAGAGAGTAGTCTTATTATATACTAAAAATATATAAGATACATCTTACATAATTATGTTTTAGAGCGTAGGCTTCTTGGATCGGATATCGCCGATTTTAATTAGTTGACCTAGGCTCCTATACTCCTGTATGATTTTTCAGTATAGCGGTCTAGCGTTATCTATAAGAAATTATTTTACTTATATAAAGTGACATAATTCACTTAAAGTACTATAGAGAATGGGATGAGCTATAAAGCTTCTAATATATAATATATACTAGCAATCTTATTATCAAAGAGCTTCTAGATAATTTCAAAGTTTTACATTCCGCATTTATATCACCATTGCCAAGACGAGGGTGTCCCACCTTTATATATATAGGTTCTTCAGTCTCTTCAGTTTAATGTGCCCATGCCTTATTTCTGGCCTACACGTCTACCTGGAAGCCGACCCACCTAATTATCGAGATTTTTTATTTATTTTTATTTTTATTTTTGAAAAGACTTGGAGAGAATACTAAAAAGTCTCTTCAAAGCATCTTTACGCATACATGGATCCGCGATAATCTCAGACGCCTCCTTATCTAGCGCGTCGCTAGATTTCATCTTCTTTTCCGAAGTATAAGATGTTTTTTGACGTTCCCTTATAATTTATTGGAAAGGGTCTTGAGATTGGAGTACTCATCAATATATCCTTGCGATAACTTTTTATAGCTTATCAATCGACGAAAAGAAAATCTCAATCGCTTGAAAGCAAACGGCGACTACAAAGCTCTCCGGGAGTACCCTGCACCAAAACCCTTCATGTATATAACAGGTGCCCACCTGGTAGAACAGACGGCAGAGGAATTGGCAGCATTTTCCTCAGTCCTCGACGTGTGACTGATTCCACCGACCTCTGGCGGTCCTGCTAGGCGGACCGTTGCCTATACCCATGCTTTTTAGCAGCGCAAGCCCCCCCGTCGTAATATGGACATATTCGATATGAAGGATGAGCGTAATGCCCATATCGTCAACGTCATTAGCTACCAGCTAGCGTCAACTCGCCATGGACTAGCAGCATAAACCAAATTCCTCTCTACTGGAAAGGAGGACGTAGACAATAATGAAGATGACGACGATAGTTTCGAGGAAGATTTCATACCGGATACTAGATGCCCCTCTACGTTGGCTGGCCTAATTGGCGTCATGGTTATAGATGAAGCCCACATCGGCAAAAGATTCGAAGGAAAATGGCATACTACCATCCGCATGATAGCGGCTGATTTCCATATCCTACAGACTGCTACGCTTGTGCCGTGGCACCACACGGACATCGAAGCTCCCCTCGCGCTGGTACAAGTAGCCAAGCACAATCAGACCTATAAGGATGAATACCTGAGCAACGATGAAAAAGATGTCTGGGCAGATGATTGCCCCCAAGAGGTAGTGCACCTCCGCTACACTGCCGCCGTTTTTAAAGACGCCTTCCACTACAGTGATGACTGGATGGCGACAGGCCTCAAAGAGTTCTCGGAGGAGTATCAGCCACGCCTTGCACAGCCACTCCAAGCGCTCTCGTTGAACACGGCTGTTTTTAACGGCTGCTTCAGCCACCTAACAGCAGGCATCGAGATCTAATTTCAAACCTTTGGCTCGATTTATCAATGCATTGATTATTGATTCAATTCCAGTCGGCGGTCAGATCTTGGCGGTGATGTTAATTAGTGAATGCTCATGGTAGCAGCCAAAGTGTTTATCGTTCTTTCCTTCGACCATTCAGCTCAAGGCACACCTTCCGTCTGCCGGGAATGACTCATAGCAACGCCGTGTGTCTAGCCTTCAAATTTTTGGATTTTTTCTGCATCTCTCCTCAAGTAGCCCACCATGGACATCCACCATACCTATTGCTGTGTGAGCCCCATGGCAATTGACGTCTGTGAGAACCAAAATATCATGATACCTGATTCCTGATGGAAACAAATCATATACACGTTGCAACAACACCAGATTTTCTCCGTATGGGTATGCTCGCAGTGCTCACGTTTTAGTACCATTCCGCTGACTGTCATCCAGAGCTGGCTACCCACGCCTCATCTCCAATGGAGAAACCTACTCTGCAACTCTTCTCACAATGGGGACCCGTCACATCTACTATCATATCGAA